>Ga0075471_10000154_pt1 | contig 36410 bp, 30 predicted proteins | sample DEB19_08_DNA_2_FD_74787 | JGI IMG/M metagenome (GOLD analysis project Ga0075471, IMG submission 74787) | Aqueous microbial communities from the Delaware River and Bay under freshwater to marine salinity gradient to study organic matter... | ecosystem: Environmental > Aquatic > Marine > Coastal ...
GGGCCGCCCGGCCCCCGGGGAAGCAGGCCCCGGTCAGGGCAGGAACGAGCAGACGTACTCGCAGAGGCCCGAGGCGACCTCGATGTCGAAGCCGGAATTCGCGGGGATCTCGAAGGTCTGTCCCGCCCCGTACTCGTCGACCCGGCCGGACCCGTCGACCTTCACCCGGCAGGCGCCGGCGACGATCTCCATGCGCTCGGCGGCCTCGGTCCCGAAATGGAACCTGCCGGGGTAGATGAGCCCCAGGGTCTTCCTCTCGCCGCCGGGGAGGTGGATCGTGTGGCTCACGACGCGGCCGTCGAAGTAGACGTTGGCCTTGGCGACGGCGGTGACGTTCTCGAAGCGCTCGGGTGCGGGCATGGCGCCGACCTTCGCGGACGCCGTCGAGTCGCGCAAGCCTCCGACGGGTCTTCCCCCCGGACGAAAAAACCCCCCGGTTTCCCGGGGGGTTCCTCGAGCGCGCCCTGAGAGATTCGAACTCCCGACCTTCTGATCCGTAGTCAGACGCTCTATCCAGCTGAGCTAAGGGCGCATCGGATGGCTCCCCGCTCGTACCCGTCGCACCCGGGCGTGTCCAGCCCGGCGGAGCGTCGGTCGCGCGCGCCCGGCGGCGCCGGGCCGCTTGAAGCACGGCGGGCCGCGGAGTACCTCCTCACCCATCTGGAGAGATGGCCGAGTGGTCGAAGGCGCACGCCTGCTAAGCGTGTATACGGGTAACACCGTATCGAGGGTTCGAATCCCTCTCTCTCCGCTCCCCACCTCCCGAGCCCGCGGCCGCCTCCGGTCCGCGCCACCCGCGACCGCTTCGTGCTTCGTCGACCCGAGGCTGGTATCCGAAGGGCGCCCGCTCCGCGGCGGGTCCGTCGGCTGGAGGGGTGGCCGAGTGGTTGATGGCACCGGTCTTGAAAACCGGCAGGGCCTTCGCGGGCTCTCGTGGGTTCGAATCCCACCCCCTCCGCTTGCCGACCCCTCGTGGCTCGCTTACCTGAACGACAGCGCGGGCGGTCCACTCCGCCCGCCGCGAGGGGGATGCATGGCGATCGGCGACGACGACGGACTCATGGTGGGCGACCTGGTCGTCGGCATGACCGAGCCCGGCCCTTTCACGATCGTCGAGATCCGTCCTCCGAACGTCGTGATCGAGTCCGGGGCAGGCGTCCGCCGCGTGATCCGGGAGTCGGCGGTCCGCAAGGTCGACGCCGCACCGCCCGTCGCGCGCTGAGGGTCGACCCCGCCACCCCCTTCCCCCTCTCGCCGGAGAGCGGGTTCAGTGGATCGTGAGTCCGGCTGCGCCGAAGGCGAAGCCCGACCCGTTCGCCTTGTTGCTCTTGCCGTCGACGTTGTTCGGCGCGATCCGGAACTCGTCGCCGAGGTTGAACTCGGCGGAGTTCGAGGCGAGCGTGCTCCCGCCCCCCTGGAAGATGTAGCCGATCAGGTTTCCCTGCGACTTGTTGCCTACGAAGAGCGCCGTAGGCGCGAGGATCGCGAAGCCCGTGAGCACGTTGGCCTCCGCGCGGTTCGTGTCGAGGATCGCCCCGGCCCCGCTCACGTGGAAGCCGTCGAGCCCGTTCCCCTTGTCGCCGGGCGAGCCCGCACCGCACTGCACGATCGTCGTGCCCGGGCCGGAGACGTCGAAGCCGGAGAAGGCGTTCTCGTCGCTGCCGACCCCGTCGAGGACGCTGCCCACGCCGGTCACCGACACGCCATGGCCGCCGTTCAGTTTCACCGAGACGTCGCGGACCACGTTGCCCGTGCCGCCGACCTGCACGCCGTCGCCCAGGTTCGAGTGCACGGAGATCCCCTCGAGGGAGCCCTTGTCGCCGAGCATCTGGACACCGATCGCGTTCTCGGTCACCAGGCTCGTGTTGTAGACCCGGACCGACGCCCCGCTCAGGTTGCGATCCGTCCCGCCGAGGCGGATGCCGACGCCGGGCGACGTCGGCACACCGACGACCGTGCCCTGCGGCTCGGAGCGGCGCGCCTCCGACCGGGAGACGATCGTGCCGTCGCCGGAGAGGTCGAAGCCGATGCCGTTTCGGTCCGCGACCGACTCGACGATCGCCGTTCGACGGCCGGCCGACCGCACGCCCGCATCGACGTTCCGGAACAGGACCGAGTTCGCGACGCGCAACCCGCGGTTGGCCGGGGCGTCGGCCGCGACACCGGCGCCGAAGTACTGGATCTTGCGGAATCCCATCACCTTCACGTTGGAGACGCCCGGGGCGATCCGGATGCCCGCGCCCGTCCGGTACCTGCGACTCCCCGGGCCGGTGATGCTCCAGGCCTTGCCCCGACCGTTGATCCGGACACCCGACGCGGCGACCACGATGCCGTCTGTCGCCGAGTTCGCGGGGCTGCAGTCGAGGTCGGTGTCGAAGGACAGGCCCTTGTCGCCGCCGAAGAACTTCGCGTCGAGCACCTGTCCGCAGGAGACCTTCACCTTCTTGAGACTCGGCTCGAGCGTCGCGTCCGCCGGCACGAGCGGCGGCTCGGTCCCGTCGGGGTCGGTGCGGCAGGAGGCGTGGAACGTCTCGAGGTTGAGCTTCGCGACGAACTCGCCCAGCCGCGCCTGGAACGCGGCCACGAGCCCGGCGATCGTGTTCTCGCCGAGCGGGCAACCGATCGCCACGACCTTCGCGTCGTCGCAGCGGTTCGAGATCGCCGACACGTCGGAGAGCACGCCCGCGATGCCGCTCTCGAGGTCGCTCGAGTTCGGGTCGCCGGCGTCGGGGTCGACGCACGCGATGCTGCTGCCGAGGTTCTTCAGCTCGCAGGAGAAGTACTCGCCCGCGAGCGCGTCGGACTGGTCGACCAGCACCGTGCGGATCTTGTCGGCGCACTCCGCCGCGCCGGTCGAGACCTTGACAGCGGGGCGGGCACATCCCGGCTGGGGGGTCTCGAAGAAGTCGAGGACCAGCGAGAGCAGCCGCCGCCGCACGCTCTGCACGACCTCGGCCCCGGTCACCGCGGGCACAAGCTGCGCGAGATCCCTCGCCTCGAAGGAGCACAGGGCCCGGACCTCAGCCGCGGAACAGCGGGTCAGGTCGTCGGCGAAGGTCGCGGCGAAGCCGTCGATCTTGGCCAGCACGGCCGCGTCGTTCGCGCAGTTCCCGACGCCGGCCGTGCGCAGCCGCGTGGTCGCGCAGGTCGCCACCGCGTCGACGAGGCCGCCGGAGAAGTCCCGGAGGTCGCCGGCCAGGCGGTTCGCACACGCGTAGAGCGGGTGCCCGGCCTGGGCTCGCACCACCCCCGGGAGGCCCAGGACGAGGGCCGTCACGAGAAGCGTGAGCCTCCGCGGAAGCGACGGGCGTGTCACCACGATGGTCACCGGACTCCGGGCGACGACCCGCGAAAGGGCCGTCTCCCGTGGGCGATTCAATACGAAGCGCGGCGCCCGCTCAAGGCGGATTTCTCGCCCCCGCTCCGCCCAAGGGCCCGGAAATCAGGGCCTTTCGCGGAACCGAGGCCTCAGCGCGGGAAGGCCGCCGCGACCCCGCCGTCGACCGGCAGCGTGGCGCCCGTCGTCGGCGTCTCGTTCGACGCGAAGAAGACCACCGCCCGGCCCACGTGGGCGCCGGTGATCCGGGCCCGCAGCAGGTTCCGCTCGCGGTAGTGGTCTTCGAGCCTGCCCGGCTCGATGCCCTTGGACCGCGCCCGGTCGTCGCCGATCTCCCTCCAGAGACCTGAGGGGGTGTCGCCCTCGGCGAACACCGCGTCGGCGTTGATCATGTTCACCCGGATGCCGAGCGGCGCGAGCTCGATCGCGGCGACCTTGCCGAGCTGGTGCCCGCCCGCCTTGGAGGCGCTGTAGGCGCCGAAGTCGGCCCCGGGGCCGAACACGTTCTTCGACGCGTTCACGACCACGTTGCCGGCCGTCCCCTGCGCGCGCAGGACCGGGATCGCGCCGCGCATCGTCAGGAAGTAGCCGGAGAGGTTCACGTCGATCACCCGCCGGAAGCGGTCGGCCTCGCTCTCCGCCAGCGAGGCGACGTAGGCGATGCCGGCGTTCGGCACGACCACGTCCACCCCGCCGAAGGTGCGGCACGCCTCGGCGAAGGCCGCCGCGACCGAACGCTCGTCGGTCACGTCCATCCGGACGGCGGCCACCGCCGCTCCGCCGCCTGCCGCCGCGACCTTCGCGCGTGCCGCCTCGAGCCCCTTCTCGTCGACGTCGGCCAGGACGACGTGCGCACCCGCCCGGGCGAGTTCGAGGCAGATGCCGACGCCGATCGCCCCGGCCGCCCCGGTGACGAGCGCCACCTGGCGCGCGAGCGGCTTCTCCGCCTCCTTGCCGAGCTTCGCCTGCTCGAGGCTCCAGTACTCCATGTCGAACAGGTCGCCGTCGGCGAGCGGCTCGTAGCGGCCCAGCGCGTCGGCCTGGGCCTTCACCCGCAGCGTGTGCTCGGAGAGGTCGGCTGCGATCGCCGCGTCCTTGCGGCTCTTCCCGGCGGCGAAGATCCCGATGCCGGGGACGAGGATCACCCGCGGGTCGGGGTCGAGCTTCGTGCGCGAGACCCCCTTCGCCGCGACCTGCTTCTCGAAGTAGGCGTCGTAGCGCCGGCGGAAGTCCTCGATCGCCGCCGACAGCGTCTCGCGCAGCACCGCCTCGGGCGCCTTCGCGTCGAGTCGCACGAACAGCGGCTCGGCCTTGGTCCGGATCACGTGGTCGGGCGTGAGCGGCCCGCGCCGCGACAGCGCTTCGCACTCCGGCGCCCCGAGCAGCGCGAGCGCCTCGGGCGTCGCGCGGTGCTCGAGGATGACCCGCCGCCAGGGGCGGTCGGGATCGCCGCTCGGGCGGGCCAGGAGCCCACGGAGTACGGGCGCGATTCGCGCGGCGTCGCGGCGCGCCGCGGCGAGTCCGGACTCCGCCTCGCTCGCCGCGAGCGGCTTCGGCAGACGTCCCGCCGTCTTCGCGGCAAGAAAGCGCTCGGCTGCGTCCACCATGGCGATCGTGCGCTCGTAGCTCGTGCGCGCATCGTCACCGAAGGAGAAGAGCCCGTGCTTCATCAGCACCATGCCGCGGGCGTCGGGCCGGCGCTCGAAGGCCTCGGCCGCGAGCTTCGCGAGCGCGAACCCCGGCATCACGTAGGGCACGATCACCACGTCGTCGCCCAGCACCTCGCGCACGAGCCGCTCGCCGTCGGGCTGGTTCGTGAGCGCGAGGATCGCGTCGGCGTGGGTGTGATCGATGAACCGGTGGGGCAGGAAGGCGTGCAGCAGGGTCTCCACGGAGGGATTCGGCGAGGTCGAGTCGAAGAGGTGGGTCCGCTGCTGGTTCACCATCTCCTCGTCGGAGAGCGAGCCGAGCGCGCGCAGGCGACGGAGCCCGTCGAGCCGCATCACGGGAAGGCCCCGCGGCTCGATCGAGTCGAGATCCCATCCGCTGCCCTTCACGCAGATCGCCTCGACCGGCTCGCCGAGCACGTCCGGCCGCACGATCTTCACCGAAGTGTTGCCACCGCCGTGCATGACCAGGTCGGGCTCCGCCCCGACCAGGCGCGAGGTGTAGACGCGCAGCGCGAGCGGTTCGCCCGCGTCGGCCCAGCGCTCGACGAACGAACGGGCCTCGTCGTCGGACCAGCGGCTCTGCATGGGAATTCTCCTGCTCAGTCGCCCGAAGGGGTACCCGGCAACGGGTCGCGGATGATCCGACGGACGCCCTGGAAGTCGGGCGAGTCCGCCGACCGGACCCACTCGAGCAGCACGGCTTCGACCGTGGTCGGGATCGCGCCGGCCGCCTCCAGCCGCCGCAGCGCGACCCGGTAGTCGCGCGGGAAGCGAGCGGACACGGCGTCGACGACCAGGTGGACCTCGTAGCCCGTGGCGAGCAACTCGTGGACGGTCTGGCTCACGCAGGCGTGCGCCTCGATGCCGGCGACGACCACCTGCCGCCGTCCGCTCGCCTCGAGCGCACGCGCGAAGTCGGCACACCCGAGGCAGGAGAGCGTCGACTTCTCGATCGGGACGCAACCCGATGGCAGCGCGTCGTGGAGCGTCGTCGCGGTGGGCCCGAGCCCCTTCGGGTACTGCTCGGTCGGCAGCAGCGGGACGCCGACGAGTTTCGCCCCCTCGATCAGGCGGCGACAGCCCTCCACGACGCGCTCGGCCTCGTGGAGGTGCGGGAGGTATTTCTCCTGGACGTCGATCACGACGACGACGCTGTGGTTGCGGTCGAGGAGAGCCATGGCGGGCGTCCTTATCGCTTGCCGCCGCGCCGGGCCACACCGCCGCGACGGCCTCCGGGCTTGCCGCCCTTCCCGCCCTTCGCACCCTTGCCGCCCTTGCCGCGCGCGGGCCCACCCGCCTTGCCGCGCGGTGGCTTGCGCCCACCGGCGGCTCCCGGTTTCGGACGCCCGCGCCCCGGCCCGGCCCCGGTCGGTCTTCCCTTCACCGGCCCGCGCGGCTTCGCCGTCGTTCTCTCCTTGGTGGCGGCCGGCCGGGGGGTCGTGCCGCGCACCCCGGCGCGCGCCGGACGAGCGGGGCTCCCCTTGCGGGGCCTTCGCCGACGAGGTGCCGCGTCCTTCGCGGGTGCCCCGCTCGCCTCGGCTCCCGGCGGACGCTCGCGCACCGGCCTCGGACGCGCGCGCACGTCGAGTTTCACCGGCACGCCCGCGAGCCCGAATTCCTCCCGGACGCGGTGCCGCAAGTAGCGGAGGTACTCGGTCGTGAAGCCGTCGGGACGGCTGACGAAGAGCGCGACCTCGTGCGGTCCGCGCCGGACCTGGGCTGCGTACATCAACTTGGACGCGCGCCCCCCGGCGAGCGGCGGCGCGTGCGACTCCACCGCGCGATGCAGGAGGTCGTTCAGGCGCGGCGTCGGGAACCGCCGTCGGTAGGCCGTGACGACCGTGTCGATCGCCGCGAACAGCGTCCCGAGCCCGGTCCCCGCGAGCGCACTCAGGCGCACGAGAGGGACCGGCGGCCACTGCGGCAGGCGCCGCAGGATCGTCTCGTGGCACTGCTCCGCGGCGAGCGTCGGCGCGAGGTCGATCTTGTTCACCGCGACGACGAATCCCCGGCCGCGCCGCCAGACGAGGTCCGCCACGCGCAGGTCCTGGTCGGTCACGCCGACGGTCGCATCGAGCACGAGCACGGCGACCTCGGCGCGCTCGATCGCGCGTACCGACGCCGAGGCCGCGTAACCCTCGATCGTCTCCTGGATGCGGCTCGGCCGGCGGAGGCCCGCCGTGTCCACCACGACGTAGCTCCGTCCGCCGCGCTCGAGGACGACGTCGATCGGGTCGCGGGTCGTCCCCGGCGTCGAGTCGACGATGCTGCGCTCGAAGCCGGCGAGGCGGTTCAGGAGCGACGACTTGCCGACGTTCGGCCGGCCGACGAGCGCGATGCGGGCGGGGCGGTCGTCGGGGAGGTCGGGCTCTTCCCCGTCCTCCTCGTCGTGGTCTTCCTCGACGTCCGCATCGTCCTCCTCGTCCTCTGCGTGCGCGGCCGCGGCGCGGCCGTCGCCCTCCTCCGCCTCGTCGTCCGCCGGCTCCTCCTCCTCGGGCTCCTCGGCCGCGGGCGGGAGTCTCCCGGCGCGATCGAGCAGAGCTTCGAGACCCTCCCAGAGGTCGTTCACCCCGAGCCCGTGCGCCGACGAGAGGACGACCGGGTCGCCCTCGCCGAGCGCGGTGAACTCGAGCGCGCGCACGGCGTGCTCGGGGCGGTCGATCTTGTTCACCACGAGCAGCGTCGGGACTCCGAGCGAGCGGATGCGCTCGGCGACCGCGCGATCCGGGGCGGAGAGCCCGGCCTGTCCGTCCACGAGGTGCACGATCGCGTCGGCGGCACGCAGCGTCTCGAGGCTCTTCTCCTGCACCCGCTCCGCGAGGCCGGAGCCGAGAGCCATCTCCTCGATGCCGCCGGTGTCGACCATCTCCCAGTTGCGGCCCTCGTGGACCAGCAACGCGCGATTCGCGTCCCGCGTGACGCCCGGGGTGTCGTCCACGATCGCGAGCCTGCGGCCGAACAGCCGGTTGAACAACGTCGACTTGCCGGCGTTCGGGCGCCCCGCGATCGCGACGACGATCGGGCGCGACGTCGGCCGCACCCGGGGGCGGCGGCTCCCGCGGGACCTTCCGGATCGCTTCTTCACAGCCCCATCTCCGCGAGCTTCCCACCCGAGGCGAACCAGTCGGGGTCGACCTTGACCCGGAGTCCGAGCCACACCCGCGTGTCGAGGAAACGCTCGATCTCGAGGCGGGCGCTTCGGCCGATCTCCTTCAGCCGCTGCCCGCCGCGGCCGATCACGATGCCGCGGTGGGAGTCGCGAGCGACCAGGATCGTCGCCTCGATCGCGATCAGGTTCCGGCCCTCGCGCTCCTCGAACGAGTCGATCACCACCGCACTTCCGTAGGGCACCTCCTCGTGCGTCGCCAGCAGCACCTGCTCGCGGACCAGCTCGGCGACGAAGAAGCGCTCCGGACGGTCGGTGACCGCGTCCTCCGGGTAGAGCGGCGGCGACTCGGGCAGCGCGGCCCGGAGCGTCTCGAGCAGCTCGGGCAGGTTCTCCCCGGTGCGCGCGCTGACCGGAACCGCGTGGCGTCCCGGCAGCAGGTCGGCGACCCGCTGTGCACGGGCGAGAAGCGTCGCACGGTCGACCCGGTCGATCTTGTTGAGAGCGACGACGACGGGTCTCCCGGACTCGGCGAGGCGCGCGGCGAGAGCGGCCTCCGCCTCGGGCTCGGCGTGGGAGGCATCGAGCACCCAGGCGACGACGTCCGCGTCCGCGATCGCGTCGCCCGCCGCCTGCGCCATCCGCTCGCCGAGCAGGTTCCGCCCCCGGTGGAGCCCCGGGGTGTCGACGAACAGGAACTGCACGCCGGGTCGACTCTCGATCGCGAGGATGCGGTTGCGGGTCGTCTGAGGCTTCGGCGTCGCGATCGAGAGCTTGCGTCCGAGCACCGCGTTCAGCAGCGAGGACTTGCCGGCGTTCGGCAGCCCGGCGAGCGCGACGAAGCCCGCGCGGTGGCCGGCGGCCGCGGGCGCACCGCCGCCGTCCGCGATTCCCCCCGAATCGAGCTCGCGGGACTCGTTCATGCTCGCGTCCTCGCCGCGGAGAGGGCACGCGGCGCCGATGCGGCCTCGCCGGCCTCGGCCCGCAGGAGCTCGACGGCCTCCCGCGCCGCCCCCGACTCCGCGATCTTCTTGCTCGAGCCGCTGCCTCGCCCGAGAACGCGCCCCGCGACCGAGACCTCGACGTGGAACTCGCGCGCGTGGTCGGGGCCGCTCGTGCTCGAGATCGAGTACTCCGGGGCCGCGTGGAGATCGCGCTGGACGATTTCCTGGAGCTGCGTCTTGAACTCGCCGCCGCCGTAGGCCGGTGGCTCGACCCCGATCACTTCCTCGCGGAAGAGCCGCTCGACCACGCCGCGGGCGGCCTCGAACCCTCCCTCGAAGAAGATCGAGCCGAGCACCGCCTCGAGGGCGCCCGCGAGGATCGAGGGCTTCTCGCGGCCGCGCGTCTTCTCCTCCCCGCGGCCGAGCAGCAGGAACTCGCCGAGCCCGAGCGCCGCCGCCCTCTGCGCGAGCGAGATGGCACTCACGAGCGAGGCGCGCCGACGGGTGAGACGCCCCTCGCCGACGCGAGGCCAGGCCCGCACGAGAAGCTCCGTCACGACGAGCCCCAGGACGGCGTCGCCGAGAAACTCGAGCGTCTCGTTCTGCGCCCCGGGGCCGGCGGTGTGCGAGCGGTGCGTGAGAGCCGTCCGGAGCAGCTCTCGGTCGCGAAAGGCGTAGCCGAGCCGCTCCTCGAGCCGGGCCTCCGCCGCGGATTCCTCCTCCTCGAGGTCGACCCGCGTCACGAGGCCGCCTCGATCCAGCCGCCGCCGAGTACCCGGTCTCCGTCGTAGAACACGGCAGCCTGCCCCGGGGTGGCACCGGCGGTGGGCGACCCGAAGCGGACGCGCGCGGCCCCGCCGTGGGGCTCGACGGTGCAGGCGACCGGCTCGTGTCGGTGTCGAAGGCGCACGCGCGCGGCCCCGTGCCACGGCCCGGCCACCCAGCGCACGTCTTCGACCCGCAAGCCATCGCGCGCCAGCGCCGCGCGTGGCGCCGCGACCACGTCGCCGCTCTCCGCGTCGATCGACGCCACGTAGCGTGGCTCCGCCGACCCGCCGCCGAGCCCCCGGCGCTGGCCGACGGTGAAGCGATGGATGCCGTCGTGGCGCCCGAGCTCGACGCCGCTCTCGTCGACGATGCGCCCGGGCCGCAGCGACTCGCGACCGGCGATCTCCAGCACGACCTCGTCGTAGCGCCGGCCCGCGACGAAGCAGATGTCCTGGCTCTCGGGCTTCGCGGACACCGGGAGCCCGAGCGCGTGCGCGATCTCGCGCACCCGGTGCTTCTCGAGTCCCCCCACCGGGAACAGCGTGCGGGCAAGCTCGGCCTGTCCCAGCATGAACAGGAAGTAGCTCTGGTCCTTCGCCCGGTCGGCCCCCGCGCGGAGCTCGAAGCCGTGGTCGGGCCCGCCCCCGACGATCGCGTAGTGCCCGGTCGCCACGGCCTCGGCACCGATCGCGCGCGCCCAGTCCCAGAGCGCCCGGAACTTCACGTCGCGGTTGCACGCCGCGCAGGGGTTGGGCGTCCGTCCCGCGAGGTACTCGCGCGCGAACGGCTCGACCACGCTCGCGGCGAACGCCTCCCGGAAGTCGACCACGTAGTGCGGGATGCCGAGTCGCTCGGCGCAACGCCGCGCGTCCTCGAAGTCGTCGAGCGAGCAGCATCCCGCGTGGCCCTCGGCGCGCCACGCGGACGCGCCGAGCCGCATCGAGACGCCCACGACCTCGTAGCCCGCGCCGCACAGGAGTGCCGCCGCGACCGCGCTGTCGACGCCGCCCGACATCGCTGCGACGACCCGCGTCCCCGGCGGGAGGTGCGCCGGCGCGACGAAGCCGGCCCGTGCGGCGGCCTCCCCCGCCGTCGTCTCCACGGCCGCCTCAGGCCGCACGGCTCGGTCCCACCCGCCCGTCGGATCTCGCGACACCCCGGCCCGCCGCGACCGCGCGACGAGCGAGCGCCACCGCGTCCGCGACGGCCCCGACGGCGCGGTCGACCGAAGCCTCGTCCATCGACCACCCGAAACTGAGCCGCAGCGCACCGCTCGCGAGATCGGGCGGCAGTCCGATGGCGCGCTGGACGTGCGACGGCTCGGAGCCGCCCGCCGCGCACGCCGCCCCGGTCGAGGCCGCGACTCCGGCGAGGTCGAGGGCGGCGACCAGCGCATCGCCCCGGAGTCCGGCAAACGCCACGGCGAGCACGGTCGGCACCGACTCCCGCGCGCCCAGCCGAACGACCGGCGCGCAGCTCGTCGCGATCCCGGCCCAGAGCCGCTCGACGAGTCCGGCGGCGCGCCGGCGAAAGGCCTCGCGCTCGCCGCGCGCGAGGCGAGCCGCGAGCCCGAACGACGCGATCCCGAAGACGTTCTCGGTTCCGGCGCGGCGACCGCGCTCGTGCGGACCGCCGTGCAGCAGCGCGGGAAGGTCGAGCCCGGCGCGCAGGACGAGCGCCCCGGTCCCGGGCAGCGCCCCGAGCTTGTGCCCCGCGATCGACAGCGCATCGAGGCCGCTCGCCCCGAAGTCGATCGCGCGGGTCGCGACTGCCTGCACCGCGTCGGAGTGGACGATCGCTCCCGGCGCGACCGCACGCACCAGTGCCGCGATCTCCGCGACCGGCTGCAGGGTGCCGATCTCGCCGTTGGCCCAGCCGACGCTCGCGAGCGCGGTCTCCTCGCGTACCTCCGCCGCGAAGCGAGCGGGATCGACCCGGCCCTCGGCGTCGGTGCCGACGAGCGAGACCGTGGCCCCGTCGGCCCCGGCCGCGTCGAGCGCGCGCAGCACCGAGACGTGCTCGATCGCCGTGGACACGAGGTGCGCCCCGGCCCGCCCGGCGCCGCGCACGACGGTCGCGTTCGACTCCGTCGCACCCGAGGTGAACACGACTTCGGAGACCCGCGCACCGACGAGCGCCGCGACCTCCTCCCGCGCCGCCTCGACCAGCGCGCGCGCCCGGCGGCCGTCCGCATGCGCGCTCGAGGGGTTCGCGAGAGTCGCCGCACCCTCCCGCAGCAGGCGCGCGACCTCCTCGGCCACCTCCGGCCGCACTCGGCCGCCGGCATGCTGGTCGAGGTTCATCCCGACGCCGCGCCGATCAGGATCGGCCGGCTGCGACCGGCTCGGCCGGCGCAGGCGGGGAGCCCGCCCCCCGGCCGTCGCGTCCGCGCCGGTCCTTGTAGAGCTTGAAGTCGATCGCGTCCGCCAGGGCCTGCCAGCTCGCCTCGATCACGTTGTTCGACACGCCGACGGTCGTCCAGTGGTCGTCGGCGTCCGCCGACTCGATGAGGACACGCACGACCGACTCCGTCCCGACCCCCTGGTCGAGCACGCGCACCTTGTAGTCGACCAGCCGGACGTCGCCGATCTCCGGGTAGAACTTCGCGAGCGCCTTGCGCAGCGCGAGGTCGAGCGCGTTCACCGGGCCGTTGCCCTGCGCGGCGGTGTGCTCCACGCGACCGTCGGGCCCCTTCACCATGATCGTCGCCTCGGCGATCGGGGCCTCGTCCTCGTGGCGCTTCTCGTCGATCACGCGGAAGCCCGCGAGCTCGAAGTGGCGGATCTTCTGCCCCTGGATCGCCTTCTGCAGCAGGAGCTCGAAGGAAGCGTCGGCACCCTCGAACTGGTAGCCGAGGTGTTCGAGCTGCTTCAGCTCCGCGAGCAGGCCCTTCAACTTCGGCTCGATCACCTCGGCCGGGATCCCGAACTCCTTCGCCTTGTGGAGCAGGTTCGACCGGCCCGCCTGGTCGGAGACCAGCACCCGCTGGTGGTTGCCGACGAGGCCCGGGTCCACGTGCTCGTAGGTCGACGCGTGCTTGCGCACCGCCGAGGCGTGGAGTCCGGCCTTGTGCGCGAACGCGCTCTGCCCGACGTAGGCCTGCTGCTTCTGCGGCTCGCGGTTCGCGACCTCGTCGACGAAGCGCGACAGCTCGGTCAGCCCGCGCAGCTGCTCGGGCTCGACGCAGTGGTAGCCGAGCTTCAGCTGGAGGTTCGCGACCACCGAGACGAGGTTCGCGTTGCCGCAGCGCTCGCCGATGCCGTTGATCGTTCCCTGCACCTGCAGGGCTCCGGCCTCGACCGCGGCGATCGAGTTCGCCACCGCGAGCTCGCCGTCGTCGTGGCAGTGGATGCCGATCGGCACCTCGATCGCCGCGAGCGCGGCCCGTACGCCGGCCTCGATCACGGCCGGCATGCTGCCGCCGCGGGTGTCGCACAGGCAGACCGCGGTCGCGCCGGCCTCGGCGGCCGCGCGCACGCAGTCGAGCGCGAACTCCGGGTTCGCCGCCCAGCCGTCGAAGAAGTGCTCGGCGTCGACGATCACCTCGTCGAGGCGCTCGCGCAGGAAGGCGACGGAGTCGCGGATCACGTCGAGATTCGCCTCGCGCGAGATGCGGAGCTCCTCGCGGACGTGGAGGTCCCAGGACTTCGCCACGATGCAGGCGGCCGGGGTGCCGGCGCGCAGGATCAGGTCGAGGTTCTCGTCCTCTTCGGCAGCCCGGTTCACCCGGCGCGTCGAGCCGAAGGCGACGATCTTCGCGTGGCGCAGCCCGAGCTTCATCGCGGGTGCGAAGAAGGCCGCGTCGCGCGGGTTGGACCCGGGCCAGCCGCCCTCCACGTAGTCGACCCCGAAGGCGTCGAGGCGCTCGGCGATCGCGAGCTTCGCGTCGACGGTGAGCGCGATCTCCTCGGTCTGGCAGCCGTCGCGCAGCGTGGTGTCGTAGACCTGGACGCGCCTCACGACGGGTGCGCCCCTTCCCCGCGCTCGACCAGCGCCGCGTGCAGCGCGCGGACGGCGAGCTCGACGTACTTCTCGTCGATCACGACCGACACCTTGATCTCGGAGGTGGAAATCATCTGGATGTTGATGCCCTCGCGCGCGAGCGCCTCGAAGATCGAGGCGGCGACGCCGGCGTGGCTGCGCATCCCGAGGCCGACGATCGAGACCTTGGCGATGGTCGAGTCGGAGAGTACTTCCTTCGCGCCGGTGTCGCGACGGATCTCGTCGACGATCCGCAGCGCGGCCGCGAGTTCGCCGCGCGGCACGGTGAAGGTGACGTCGGTCGTGCCGTCCTCGCCGGTGTTCTGCAGGATCACGTCCACGATGATGTTGGCGGCCGCGATCGGCCCGAAGATGCGCGCCGCGAGCCCCGGGCGGTCGGGCACGCCCTTGATCGTGATCTTGGCCTGGTCCTTGTCGTGGGCGATCCCGGTGACGAGCACGTCCTCCATCGTGGACTCCTCGGGCACCACCCAGGTGCCCTCGCTGTCGTTGAAGCTCGAGCGCACGTGCACCCGGACCCCGTAGCGCTTGGCGAACTCGACCGAGCGGATCTGGAGGACCTTCGAGCCGAGGCTCGCGAGCTCGAGCATCTCGTCGTGCGAGATCCGCTCGAGCTTGCGCGCCTGCGGGCAGACGCGCGGGTCGGTCGTGTAGACGCCGTCGACGTCGGTCAGGATCTCGCAGGAGTCGGCCTTCACCGCGGCCGCGACCGCGACCGCGCTCGTGTCGGAGCCGCCGCGCCCGAGCGTCGTGATGCTGCCCCGCTCGTCGACGCCCTGGAAGCCCGCGACGACCGCGACCCGCCCCTCGTCGAGCGCGCGCGAGATGCGCTCGCCGTCGATCGACTGGATCCGGGCCTTGCCGTGCGCGCTGTCGGTCGAGATGCGCACCTGGTGCCCGAGAAACGACTGCGCCGGCACGCCGCGCTCCGCGAGCGCGATCGAGAGCAGCGCCGCGGTCACCTGCTCGCCGCTCGCCGCGACGACGTCGCACTCGCGCGGATCGGGCTCCGGCGAGAGCGCCCGGGCGAGCTTCAGCAGCCGGTCGGTCTCCCCCGCCATCGCCGAGACGACGACGATCATGCGCTCCTTCGCCGCGCGCGCGGCGACCCGCTCGGCCACCGCCGCGATCCGCTCGACCGAGCCGACCGACGTCCCGCCGTACTTCTGCACGGTCAGCGGACGCATCGGTCCTCCGCCGCCGCGCCCGTCTCGCCGACCGGGCCCGCCTCGCGCCGGTCCTCTCCGGGCGCCCAGGCGTCGAGGGCACGGCGCGACCGTTCGCCGCCGGCCTCCGCGGTGACGAGGCGCTCGTCTCCGGACGCGCCGTAGTCGATCGACACCCGGAGCGCGTCCTCCGGGGCGTCGGGGCCGAGTCGCTCGCTCCACTCGACCGCGGCGACGCCGGGGCCGTCGAGCATCTCGGCGAGCCAGTCCGCGGGCGGCAGCGTGCCCTCGTGGCGGTAGAGGTCGAGATGGGCGAGGCGGAGCCGCCCCTCGTGCTCGATCGCGGTGACGAAGCTCGGGCTGTGGACCCGCGCCTCGTCGATCCCGAGACCGGAGGCGAGCCCCCGCACGAAGGCGGTCTTGCCCGCCCCGAGCGGACCGCTCAGGCAGACCACCATCCCGGGATAGGCGAGCTCGCCGAGGCGGCGGCCCAGGGCCTCCGTGTCGGCTTCGCCGTGGCTCCAGAATCTCACGATTCCCCTGCTATAACAGCGCCTCCCGGGCCCCGCACCGCTCGCCGCCCGAGTGGGCGAGGAGCGCCCGCCGGGCGAGCGGAATCTCGTCGGCCAACTCCGAGGCGAGAAGCCCCGCGTCCCCGATCCGCCCGGCCACCCGGTCGCCGGCGAGCCCGTGCAGAAAGACCCCGAGTCGCGCCGCGGAGAAGGCCTCGACGCCCTGGGCGAGCAGCGCGCCGACGAGCCCCGCGAGCACGTCGCCCGTGCCCCCGGTGCCGAGGACCGCGCCGCCGGTCGTGTTCACGCAGGCTCGGCCGTCGGGATGCGCCACCACGGTTCCCGCCCCTTTCAGGACGACGACGGCGCCCGAGCGGCCGGCCATCGCGCGCGCGGCGCCGAGCCGGTCGGCCTGGACGTCGGCCACCGAGACGCCGGCGAGTCGGGCCATCTCGCCGGGGTGCGGCGTGAGCACGCGAGCAGCCGGCGCGGATCGCAGCGCCTCGGGCTCGCCCGCGAACGCGTTCAGCCCGTCGGCGTCGAGCACGAGCGGGAGCGCGACCGCGCTCGCGAGCCGTCGTGCGACCGAGGCCGCGGCAGCCTCGCGCCCGAGCCCGGGCCCGCACACCACGGCATCGCGGCCGTCGAGCAGCGGCCCGAAGTCGACGCCCGCAGCCGGCCACGCCTCGGTCATCGCCTCCGGCAGGAGACCTGCGACCAGGTCGCGCACCGCCGCGGGCGTCGCGATCGTGACGAGCCCCGACCCGCCCCGGATCGCGGCCCGCCCCGCGAGCGCCGCCGCGCCGGCCTTGCCGTCGGATCCGGCGACGACCACGACGTGCCCGTGCGAGCCCTTGTGGCCCGACACCGGCCGCGCAGGCAGCAGCGCCCGCGCCATCTCGAGCGTGGCCGCACGCGCGAGCGGCTCGATCGCTGCGAGCGCCTCCGGCGCGAGCCCGATGTCGACCTCGACGAGGCGGCCGACGTGAGCGCGCGCGGCGGGGAGCAGGAGCCCGAGCTTGGTCCCGCCGAGCGTCACGGTGACGTCCGCCGATACCGCGGTTCCCCACGGCTCGCCGGTGTCCCCGTCGAGCCCGGAAGGGAGGTCGACCGACAGCACGACGGGCGAGGACCCCGACCCGGCCATCTCCCGGGAGGGCCGGCGGGCGAGCGCGATCGCCTCGATCACGCGGGCCGCGGGCCCCCGGATCTCCGCGTTCAGCCCGGTCCCGAAGACCGCGTCGACCACGACGCCTGCCGAGCGAAGCCGCGCCGCGAGCGCCGCCGGGCCCTGCGCCTCGCCGAGCTCCTCGACGCGCCCCCCGGATGCGAGCCAGCGGTCGAGATTCGCGCGCGCGTCGCCGGTCACCCGTTCGCGAGGCCCGAGAAGCCACGCCTCGACCCGAAATCCCGCCGCCGCAAGCAACCGGGCCACGACGAAGCCGTCGCCCCCGTTGTTGCCGCGGCCGGCCACGACGACGACGCCGCGCGCCGCACGCGCGCGAAGCGGACCGAGAATCTCCGCGGCGATCCCGCGGCCGGCCCGCTCCATGAGCTCCAGGCCGGGCGTCCCGAGCTCGATCGTGCGTCGGTCCGCCGCGCGCGCCTGCGCCGTCGTGACGACCGGAAGCCCCGCGGGCGTGGCCTCGTCGAGCGACGTCACGCTCTCACTCTCCGGCGAGCGCCCGGTCGATCGCCCGCCGCATCTCCCGCACCGCCTCGCCGATCCCGACGTAGACCGCGCGCGCGACGATCGAGTGCCCGATGTTGAGCTCGTTCATCGCGGGCAGGGCCGCGATCGGGCCGACGTTCCCGGTCGTGAGACCGTGTCCCGCGTTCACGACGAGGCCTCGCCGCACGGCCGCGTCCGCGGCTTCGCGAAGTGCCCGGAGCTCGGAGGCCGCGGCGTCGCCCGAGGCGTCGCACCACCGCCCGGTGTGCAGCTCCACCACCTGCGCCCCCACCGCCCGCGAGGCCTCGACCTGGCCGCGGTCCGGGTCGACGAACAGGCTCACCCGGATGCCCGCGTCGACCAGACGCCCGACCAGCGGGGCGAGCGTCGACTCGTTCCCCGCGACCGCGAGCCCGCCCTCGGTCGTCAGTTCCGCGCGCCGCTCCGGCACGATGCAGACGTCCTCGGGACGGACGTCGAGCGCGAACGCCGCCATCTCGTCGGTCGCCGCCATCTCGAGGTTCAGCTTGCAGCCCGCCGTCGCGCGCAGGCGCCGGACGTCGTGCTCCTGCACGTGCCGACGGTCCTCGCGCAGGTGGACGGTGATCCCGTCGGCCCCCGCCTCGAGCGCGAGACGGGCGGCCTCGACCGGGTCGGGAAAGCTGGTGCCCCGCGCCTGGCGGAGCGTCGCCACGTGGTCGACGTTCACGCCGAGCAGCACCCGTCGGCCGACGCGGTCCGCGTTCACGAGCCGTCGGCCGCGCGGATCGTGTCCGCGATCGCCTCCGCGAAGCGCTTCACCTCGGCCTCGTCCTCGCCCTCCACCATGACGCGGTAGAGCGGCTCGGTGCCCGACGCCCGCAGCAGGACGCGACCGCGACCGCCGAGGGCCGCCTCGACGTCGGCGAGCGCACCCGCGACCTCGGGCTCGCGCGCGAAGTCGCGTCGCTCGCGCACCCGGACGTTCACCAGGACCTGCGGGTAGCGCGTCATCGCGCGGGCGAGCTCGGAGAGCGGGCGGCCGGTCTCGGCCATGATCGCGAGGATCGCGAGCGCCGTCACGAGCCCGTCGCCGGTCGTGTTGTGGTCGAGGAAGAGCACGTGGCCGGACTGCTCGCCGCCGAGGTTCAGCCCGTGGCGGACCATGGTCTCGACCACGTAGCGGTCGCCGACCGGCGTGCGCAGCAGCTCGCAGCCGAGCTCCCGGAGCGCGATCTCGAGGCCGAGGTTCGACATGACGGTCGCGACCACCGTCCGCTTGGCGAGCGCCTCGCCCCGCACCAGTTCGCGGGCCGCGATCGCGAGGATCTGGTCGCCGTCGACCAGGTCGCCGCGCTCGTCGACGAGCAGGCAGCGGTCGGCGTCGCCGTCGAGAGCGATCCCGATCTGCGCCCCGGTGGCCAGGACCCGTTCCTGCAGGTGCCCCGGGTGCAACGCCCCGCAGTCGCGGTTGATGTTCTCGCCGTCGGGCTCGCAGGCGAGCGCCGTCACGCTCGCCCCGAGCTCTTCGATCACCTCGGGCGCGACGCGGTAGCCGGCGCCGTTCGCCGCGTCGACGACGACCTTCATGCCGTCGAGCGCCAGGTGCCGGGGAAAGCTGTTCTTCGCGAAGACGTTGTAGCGCCCGAGCGCGTCGTCGATGCGGAAGGCCTTGCCGACCTCCGAGGCGGTCGGGCGGAGGTGGTCGATCGAGTCGGCGAAGACCAGGTCCTCGATGTCGGCCTCGACCTCGTCGGGGAGCTTGAAGCCGTTGGCGGCGAAGAACTTGATCCCGTTGTCCTGGAACGGGTTGTGGGAAGCCGAGATCACGACCCCCGCGTCGGCTCGCAGGCTGCGGGTGAGGAACGCGATGCCGGGGGTGGGCATCGGGCCGACCAGGAGCACGTCCACCCCCATCGAGCACACGCCCGACGCCATCGCGGTCTCGAGCATGTAGCCCGACACCCGGGTGTCCTTGCCGATCAGGACCTTGTGCCGCCTCGGGCTCGAGCGGAAGACGTGCGCGATCGCGCGGCCGAGCCGCAGCGCCGTCTCCGAGGTCATCGGCTCCTCGTTCGCGACGCCTCGCACGCCGTCGGTGCCGAACAGCCGTCGCTTCCTGCCGCCTTCGCTCACGGTCGTCTCTCCACCCGGGCCCCGGCGTTCCCTCGCGGGCGCGCCGGCTGAACCGACACCTCGTCGGGCTCGACCCGCACGAGTTCGACGTCCTCGGGCAGCCGAACCCGCGGGCGCGCGCGGAACGACGTCCCGGGGGCGCGTCCGCCGACGTCCACGTAGACGGATCCGTCGTCGAGCGCCAGTCGATCGAGCGACTCCCGGGGGCCGCGCACGACCACCGCGACGGACCCCGGCGAGGCGCTCCAGGCGCCCGCGTCGTCGGCCCCGACCGCCACGCGCGGGATGCGACGCTCCTCGTGGACGGTCTCCACGTCGAAGCGGACGAGGACCTTCGCGGGCTGCGCCCGGACGACGCCGCCGCTCGTCTCGAGCTCGACCTCGAGCTGCGCGCTCTCGTCGAGGGAGCCGAGCTCGACCGGCCGGGTCGGGAGATCCTTCATGGCCTCGACGACCTGGGCGGGCCCCGTCACCGTCACCCGCTCGGGCACGATCTCGACGCCGCCGATGCGCTGCCCCGGCCGCGGATCGCCGCGGCGCTCGAGCCGGACCGCGACCGTCCGCGTCACCAGGCGGTCGACGTCGAAGATCGCCCACGACGGCACGATCCGCTTCACCTGGACCTTGCGCGGCAGGCTGAAGTTCGCCTCGCCGAGCCCCTCGCGGACACGCGGGGGTTGCGCGTTCGAGAGGTCGACGACGCCCTTCAGCCGGCGCGGATCGATGGCGGCCACGATCACCGAGGGCCCGCTCACCCGCAGCTCCACGTGCTCGGTGAGCGCGTTGGTCACGACCAGCTCCGCCGGCAGGTTCCTCGCCTCGAGCTTGACCCGCATCGTGCGGTCCTCGGTGCCGTCGCCGGTGTTGACGAAGAACCAGAGACCGGTCGCGGTCGCGAGCGAGAGCACCCAGAGTCCGAGGTTCGTCCACGGCGACGAGCGCGGGCGGGCGGCCGACGTTCGGGCCGCCGGAGGCGGAGCGCCGCTCCGTGCATCCGTCCCCTTCGGGTCCCCGGCCGGCGTCACGCGAGGGAGAATCTCTCGAGACCGGTGCGCAGGGTCTCGGCATCGCAGTTGCGGAGAATCTCGCCCTCGTGCACGAGCGAGATGCGACCCTGTTCCTCGGAGACGACCACGACCGCGGCGTCGCTCTCCTCCGAGATGCCGATCGCGGCGCGGTGCCGGCTGCCGAAGGCGCGACTCACCGTCGGGTCGTGGGTGAGCGGCAGGAAGCAGCCCGCGGCGGCGAGCCGCCCGTTGCGGACGATGGCCGCCCCGTCGTGCATGGGCGACTGCGGCTGGAAGATCGAGCAGAGCAGCTCCCAGCTGACCTCTGCGTCGACCGGGATCCCGCTCTCGAGGAAGGGGGAAAGTCCGACGTCGCGCTCGAGCACGATCAGCGCACCGATCCGCTTGCCCGCGAGCTCGGTCGCCGCCTTGGCGATCTCGTCGATCACGACCGCCTGCGCCCCGCGGTCGCCGCCGAAGAGCCGGGCGCGACCGACCCGCGTGAGCACCCGGCGGATGTCGTCCTGGAAGAGGACGACGACCAGCAGGAAGAACGAGCCGAGGAAGGCCCGCAGGATCCAGGAGAGGGTGTAGAGTTCGAAGGACTGGGCGAGCAGGTACATCCCGCCCAGCACGGCGAGGCCGACCAGCATCTGGACGGCGCGGGTGCCCCGGATCAGGTTGATGATCGCGTAGACCAGGACGGCGACGATCAGGATGTCGGCGACGTCGGCGATCCGAACCTGCCCGAAGACGTCCACGTTTTCCGTGGTGCAGGAACGGCCCCCCGATCGCAACCCGGGAAGCCGGAGCCGGGCGCGGCCCGCGGTCAGGCGGGGGACGCGGAGAGGCCGCCCGGGGTCGGGTTCGCCGCCATCAGGGCGTCGATCTCGGTGCTGTCGAGCACCTCGCGGTCGAGCAGCGCCTGCGCGACCGCGTGCAGGGCGGCAAGGTTCGACGAGAGCAGGTCGCGTGCGCGCTGGTAGCCCTCGGTCACGAAGCGACGGATCTCCGCGTCGATCTCCGACGCGGTCCGCTCGGAGATGCCCTGCGCCTGGTGGAAGTCCCGCCCGAGGAACGGGTTCTCCTCCTTCGCACCGAAAGTCATGGGTCCGAGCCGCTCGCTCATGCCCCACTCGCAGACCATCTTGCGGGCGAGGTCGGTCGCGCGCTCGATGTCGTTGCCCGCACCGGTGGTCGTGTGGCCGAGAACGATCTCCTCCGCCGCGCGCCCGCCGAAGAAGATGGCGAGGTTGTTCTCGAGCATGTCGCGGCTCGCCGTGTGGCGGTCGTCGACCGGCACCTGCTGGGTGAGCCCGAGCGCCATGCCGCGGGGGATGATCGTGACCTTGTGCACCGGGTCCGCGCCCGGGATGAGCTTCGCGACCAGCGCGTGCCCGGCCTCGTGGTAAGCCGTGTTGCGCTTCTCCTCTTCGCTGATGATCATCGAGCGGCGCTCGGACCCCATGAGGACCTTGTCCTTGGCGAGTTCGAGGTCGCGCTGGTCGACACGGTCCTTGTTGGCCCGCGCCGCGAGGAGAGCGGCCTCGTTCACGAGGTTTTCCAGGTCGGCGCCGGAGAAGCCGGGCGTCGATCGCGCGAGCAGCGCCACGTCGACGTCGTCGGACAGGGGCACCCGCCGCGTGTGGACCCGGATGATCCCCTCGCGCCCCTTCACGTCGGGCCGCGGCACGACCACGCGCCGGTCGAAGCGGCCGGGGCGAAGGAGGGCCGGGTCGAGCACGTCGGGGCGGTTGGTCGCGGCGATCAGGATCACGCCGTCGTTCGACTCGAAGCCGTCCATCTCGACGAGGAGCTGGTTCAGGGTCTGTTCCCGCTCGTCGTGGCCGCCGCCGAGCCCGGCGCCGCGATGGCGGCCGACCGCGTCGATCTCGTCGATGAAGATGATGCACGGGGCGTTCTTCTTGCCCTGCACGAAGAGGTCGCGGACCCGCGAGGCGCCGACGCCGACGAACATCTCGACGAAGTCGGACCCGGAGATCGAGAAGAAGGGCACGCCCGCCTCGCCCGCGATCGCGCGCGCGAGCAGGGTCTTCCCGGTGCCGGGCGAGCCCACCAGCAGGACGCCCTTGGGGATCCGGCCGCCGAGCTTGGTGAATTTCTTCGGGTCCTTCAGGAAGGCGATGATCTCCTCGAGCTCTTCCTTCGCCTCCTGCACGCCCGCGACGTCGGCGAACGTATTCTTCTGCTGGGCCTCGGTGAGCAGCTTCGCGCGGCTCTTGCCGAAGGACATCGCCTTGCCGCCGCCGACCTGCATCTGGCGCATGAAGAAGACCCAGACGCCGATCAGCAGCAGCATCGGCATCCACTGCACGAGCAGGATCACGTACCAGGGGTCGCCGTCCTCGGGCTTCGCCTGGATCTTGACGCCCTTCTCGCGCAGCCGCTGCACGAGCTCCGTGTCGCCCGGCTCGTAGGTCCGGAAGCGGTCGCCGTTCTGGAAGCGGCCACGGATGACGTGGCCCTGGATCACGACCTCGGAGATCTCGCCGCGCCCGAGCGCCTCGGAGAACTCGCTGTAGTCCCGCTCGGGCTCCCGGGGCTCCTGCTTGTTCAGGACCTGGAACAGCAGCAGCATCATCAGGCCGAGGACGAGCCACAGCGCGAGATTCCGCGAGAACTGGTTCAATCCTGATCTCTGCAAGGGAGGCACCCGTCGGCGACGAACCCCTTCCGAGTACCACGGCCCCCCGAGACCGGCAATTGCGGAACTGCCGTCTCGCCCCGACGCGATGCGGCCGAGCCGTCTCCCGCCGCGCTCAGTCGAGGCGCGCGACGAGGCCGAGGTCGCCGCGCGCGCGACGGCCGCCCCGGACGGCTCCCGGCACACCGGGGACCCAGAGCACGGCGTCCTCGGCATCCACGACCAGTGCGAGTCCGGACCTCGCCGAGCGGGGCACCTTGGCGTCGACGAGCAGGTCCGAGAGCTTGCGCCCGCCCCGGGACAGCCGCATCCGGTCCCCCGGGCGGGGCGGGCGGACCCGGAGCGGCAGCCGGGCGTCCCCGGAAGACAGGACGACTCGAAACGGGTCGTCGCCCCCGCCCGCCGGGTCGAAACCCTCCGGCTCGATCCGCGACTCGATCCACCAGCGGCCTCCGGCCCGCACCCCACCGGGGACCGGCAACTCGACCGCGCCCCAGTCGGGCCGCGCGGCCCGAGCCGATGTCGTCACCACGACCTCCCCGTAGCGCCGCTCGACCCGGGCGCCGCCCGCGAGATCGACCCGGCCCCCGGGACGCCCGGAGCGTGCGACGGCCACCACCGCCTGCACCTGCGCCCGGGTCGGCCGGAGCCCCGCGCGCACGAGCCAGGAGTGCACGACGCGCCCCGACGCATCGTCCGAGGCGAGGAGTGCCACCGGAAGCCGCGTCGGCGAGGCGAGCGCGTCGAGAAGCGAAGCCACGCCGATCTCCGCGAGCGTCGACTCGACGCGCAACTCGTCTGCGAGACGCGCGAGCCGCTCCGTCGCGTCGACGCCGAGCGCGAGCGAGAGGCCCGGCAGCACCTCGTGCCGCACCCGGCTGCGAAGCCTTCGAGCATCCTCGTTCGTCACGTCCACGACCGACGCGACCGCGCGCAGGCCCGCGTAGCGCCGCAGGTCTTCGCGCGACACGTCGAGCAGCGGCCGCACCACGCCGTCGTCGCGTCTGGCCGCCATGGCAGCGAGCCCGCGAGCGCCCGCACCGCGCGCGAGCCTCAGCAGCACGGTCTCCGCCTGGTCGTCGCGGGTGTGCGCGACGCAGGTGCGGGCCCCGACCGCCTGCGCGACCCGGCACAGGAACGCGTAACGCTCCTCCCGCGCCCCGGCCTCGAGGTTCCCGGCCGTGCCGATCGGGTCCGCGGGCTCGCCCACCACGCACGCGACCCCGGATGCGCGCGCGGTGGCGGCCGCGAACAGGGCGTCCCGGTCGCTCGCCGCACCCCGCAACCGGTGGTTCAGGTGCGCCGCGACGACGGGGGCCGAACCGGAGTCGCGGCCCCGGATCGCGACCAGGAGCGCCAGGAGGGTCGCCGAGTCGGGACCGCCGGAGAGCGCGAGCACGACGGGATCGCCCGGGCCGACCCCGCAGGCGCGGGCAAGAGCGCGGGCAACGCGCCCTTCGATGCGGGCCGTGAAGCGCGCCTCGCGCGCGGAGGGTGAGGAGGTGGCGGCGGGAAGACTCGAACTTCCGACGCGGGGATTATGAGACCCCTGCTCTACCACCTGAGCTACGCCGCCGATCCGGGAACGACGGGAGGCCGTAGCAACGGGCTCCCGCGTTGTCGATGCCCGGAGCGACACGCGACGACGCATCCCCGGGCGGCCTCAGGCCGCGAGGCCCTCGAGCCTGCGGGTCACGTCGATCGTCTTCGCGCGCCGGTCGCCCTTGCGCACCTGGTGGAGGAGCCCTTCGGTCAGGTCGAGGCAGCTCAGGTGGCCGCCGTAGACGCACCCCGTGTCGAGCCCGACCTTGCGCGGCGCATCGAAGAGCGGCCCGTCGCGGTAGGGGGTGTGGCCGAAGACCACGAGCCACGGCAGCCCGGGGTCGGCGAGCAGGAACTCCTCGCGGATCCACAGAAGGTCGTCCGCGACCTGCTCGGCGAGCGGGACGCCGGGTCGGAGACCGGCGTGGACGAACACTGCCCCGCCCTCGGCGAATTGGAGGACGAGCTCGTCGCGCAGGAACTCGAGCTCCTCGCGCACCGCCGCCTCCGCCGCGGGCGGATTCGTGCCGAGCGGCCCGTCGAGCCCGAAGCTGCGCAGCGTCTGCATCCCGCCGTTGCCGAGGAACGCGCGCCCATGGGCCCCGCCCATGCCGAGGAAGTCGAGGAACATCTCCTCGTGGTTGCCGCGCAGCAGCACGGTCCGGGGCATCGCGCGCTTCATCTCGAGCACGATCCGCACGCAGTCGAGCGACTGCGGCCCGCGGTCGACGTAGTCGCCGAGGAAGACCAGCCGGTCGCCGACGTCGGCGTCGACGTGGCGAAGCAGCACGTCGAGCTCCGAGGCGCACCCGTGGACGTCGCCGATGCAGAGCAGCCGGCCGCCGTCCGCGCTCGTCGGCAGGCCGCCGCCCCACGGCCTCATCGTCCGCCGGCCCTCCGGTCCCCGAGCATCCTCGCGAGCAGTTCCGCATCGCCGAGGACGTCGAGCGCCGCGGTGTAGGGATCGACCGCGCCGGCGCGCACCCGCTCGCCGAGCGGCAGGAGGTCCGGTTGCGCGAGCGAGCGGTCGATGCGTTCGGCGACCTCGTCGCGCAGGATCTCGCCCCATTCCTCGAAGCGCTCGCGCCCCTGCTCCTCGTCGCCGCGCGCGGCCCGCCTCGCGACGCCGTGCTCGGCGATGCGCGTCCACAGCTCCTCGATGCCCTTGTCCGCGGTCGCCTCGGTGAGCAGCACCGGCACGTTCCAGTCGGCCGCCGGTCGCAGCTGCAGCATGACCTCGAGCTCGTTCTTCAGCCGGCGCGCGCCGTCGCGGTCGGCCTTGTTCACGACGAAGACGTTGGCGATTTCGAGCAGCCCGGCCTTCATCACCTGGATCGTGTCACCCGCCTCGGGGACGAGCACGACGCAGGTGGTCTGGGCGAGCTTCATGATGTCGAGCTCGGTCTGTCCGACGCCCACCGTCTCGACCAGCACCACGTCGTGCCCGAAGGCGTCGAGCAGGTGGACGACCTCGCGGGTCGCGCGGGCGAGCCCGCCGTGGCGGCCGCGGGTCGAGAGGCTGCGGATGAACACGCCCTCGTCGAGGAAGTGCTGCTGCATGCGCACCCGGTCGCCCAGCACCGCTCCACCCGAGAACGGGCTCGACGGGTCGATCGCGACGACCCCCACCTTGCGCCCCGCGGCTCGCAGGTGCGCGATGACGCGGTCGACGAGCGTCGACTTGCCCGCGCCCGGCGGGCCCGTGATGCCGACCACCGTCGCGCGCCCGGTTCGCGGGTAGATCTCCCGCATGATCGCGGGCACTTCCGGGGAACGGCTCTCGACGAGCGTGATCAGCCGGGCGAGCGCACGGCGGTCGTGACCGGCGAATCGGTCGAGCAGCGGCTTCACGTCCACGACGGCACCTCGTCCCCCCCGGCCGCGTGCGGGGCCGCGGCGAGTCCCGCCTCCGGACTCCCGATCTCGATCGCCACCCGCTCGGGCCGCGGGTCGCCCGTGATCCGCGCCCAGCCGTCGACGAAGCTCTCCGCGACGCGCCCGAGCCCGGGCACCCAGTTCGGCGCCTCGTCCTCGAGGCTCGTCGCCACGACTCCCGGAAGCCCGCACGGATCGAAGCCGTCGAAGCCGCGCGCACTCGCGCGGGAGACGTTGAGCGAGGCGCCGTGCAGGCTCACGCCGCGGCGCACCCCGATGCCGACCGACCCGAGCTTGCGGGCGGGCGAGCCCTCGACCCAGGCGCCCGGGAAGCCCGCGCGACGAAACGCCTCCACCCCGAACTCCCGCGCGACGGCGCAGAGCGTCTCTTCGAGGTCGTCGACGAAGCGGCGTACCCCGCGGCCGGCCGAGCGCAGCTCGACGACCGGGTAGACGACGAGCTGTCCGGGGCCGTGGTAGGTGGCGGCACCTCCGCGGTCGACCCGGATGCGCGGCACGGCCGAGGAACCGGCGTCCTCCTCGCCGAACGGGTCGCGCGCGTTGCGTCCGATCGTCACGACCGGCGGGTGCTCGAGCAGGAGCAGGAGGTCGCCGATCCGTCCCGCCCTGCGCTGCTCGGCGAGTCGTTCCTGCAGGCGCCTCGCGGCCCCGTAGTCGACGCACCCGAGGAAACTCCAACCGAGGCCCGGCACGCGCGAGCGATACAGAGCGGCCCGTTGCGTCGCAACCGCGCGACGGGATCTGGTCGCGTCTGCGAGGCGCCGCCGCGAGAGGTCGGTTCAGCCCTCGGCCGCCGGGCCGGCTTCCGTCGGCTCGCCGGCGAGCCCGGCGAGCCCGAGCCTCCGCATGCGCCGCCAGAGCGTGACGCGCGAGACGCCGATCTCGCGCGCCGCCGCGTCGCGCCGCCACCGGTGACGGTCGAGCAGGCGACGCAGGACTTCCGCTTCCGGGGACGACGCTGGCTCGCAACGGGCCGGGGGCCGTGGCAGACGCTCTGCCGCGCCCGCGCCCGGACCCGGGAGCGAGTCGTGGAGGCCGGCCAGCGCGTCGGCCCAGCCCGCCTCGGGCCCGCGGCTCGCGACCAGCACGCGCGCCCGCTCGACGAGGTTCGCGAGCTCGCGCACGTTGCCGGGCCACGAGTGCAAACGCAGCGCATCGAGGACCCGACCGGGCGGCGGCGGCGGCGCGGCGCGCCGCCCGGCGTCGGCCGCGCTCGACAGGAGATGCTCGACGAGAAGCGGCAGGTCGTCCAGCCGCGCGCGGAGCGGCGGCAGCCGCAGGCGGAGCACGTCGAGCCGGAAGTAGAGGTCGCTGCGGAAGCGCTGCTCGGCCACGAGCACGCGCAGCGAGAGGTTCGACGCCGCCACCACCCGGACGTCGGCGAGCCGCGGCCGCGTCGCGCCGAGCGGCCGGTACTCGCCCTCCTGCAGGAGCCGCAGAAGCTTGCCCTGGAGCGGCGCGGGCAGGTCCTCGACCTCGTCGAGGAAGAGCGTCCCGCGTGCCGCCGCCTCGACCAGCCCGGGATGGTCGCGATGGGCGCCCGTGAACGCGCCACGGAGGTGACCGAAGAGCTCGCTCTCGACCAACTGCTCCGGCAGCGCGCCGCAGTTCACGGCGACGAATGGCCCGGCACCGCGGTCGCTCTCCTCGTGGAGGGCGCGCGCGACGAGTTCCTTGCCCGTCCCGGTCTCGCCCTCGACGAGAACGCTCGCCCCGCTGCGCGCGAAGCAGCGGACCTCGGAGCGAAGCGCTTGCATCGACTCGCTCGCGCCGACCAGCGCATCGACCCCCCGCCCGCGGTCCGCGCGTCTCTCGAGCGGGGCTGGCCCGCGCAGAGCGGCCCCGCTCGAGACGAGACCGGCGCGCGGCCACGGAGTCGCCGACTCCCGCTCGTCCCGATCGACCGTCGCCGCATCCATCTCCGCCCCCCTCCGCGCCCTCGTCGACGCTCCGAAGCGACGACTTAGCAGCGAGGCGAGGCCGGGATCGATGCCCGGGCACGCATAACGAGACTCGGGAAGGCCGGCGCGAAGACGAAGTCGGGCGGACCGACACGCTTTCGCAGCCGGCCCGCCCGCTCCCCCGGGCGGCAACGCGACGCACCACGCGTCGCGCCGCCGCCCCCCTCGATCCCTCGCCGGAGCAAGGAGGAGGCCAGCGCGCGCGCGTCCGGTTGCCGTCCGCGCAGACGTGCGTGCAACGCGACCGCCCGCGACGCGAAGCGTGACGTCCTCCGGGGCAACCCCGGGTTGCAACCCGGGCCCGGAATGGGTGAGATGCCGTCGTGCCCGAGACCTCGCCCCCGCGCAGCGCGTGGTACCGCAACCACCTCCTGGTCGCGGGCCTCGGGCTCATCGCGCTCGGGCTCGGCAACTGGGCGACCGGCACGATGCGACTGCGCGACATCGCCGAGACCGGGATCTCGCAACCGCCGATCCACCGGGCGCGGACGCGCGCGCGCGAAGCCGCCGTCGATGCCGACGTCGAGATCGCCCGCGTCCGGCAGGACTTCTACCACGTGGTCGCGACCGGCGGTCGCCTGCTGGTCGCGACCGGCATCGTCCTCGCCGCCTTCGGCGCGGTCCGCGCCCGTCGCAACGATCCCGCGGTCTCGCGGGCCCCGGACTCGGGCTCCGTCGGAAGCAGGCCATGAACGCCCGTCGCCAGAGCCTCCCGGCCCAGCGGCTCCTCCCGCCTGCAGCGGCCCGCACCCTCGAGAGGGTCGCGCCCTCCTCTCTTCCGGTGCTCTGCCTCGACTGCTGCGGCCCGGCCTTCGACCGCATCGCGGCCTCGATCCACACGGCGAGTCGCCGCGACCGCCTGGTGCAGGTCGACCTCCTCGGCTCGAGGGACGGACTCCTGGCCGGCCTGATCCGCGCCGCGACGTCGCCGCGCTGCACGCTCGCCGTGGACGGCATCGATCGTCTCGACGACGACGCCCAGGCCGCGCTCCTGCGGCTGCTCGACGGCGGCGTCGACGGACCGCGCCTCGTCTCGGCGAGCCTCGCGGACGTGGACGCGCTGCGCGAGACTCTTCGCCCGGAACTCTGGGCGCTCGTCACCACGATCACGGTGCGCACGCCGTCGCTCGCGCGCGCCGGCTCGGACCTCGCCGAGATCGCGCGCGCCCGGGTCGCCGCCCTCGCGGCGGACCTCGGACGCGAGGCCCCGGCCCTCTCTTCCGCGGCGCTCGATGCGCTGCTCGACCACGACTGGCCGGGTGACGCGGCGGAGCTCGACGGGGTGCTCGCTCGCACGCTGGTCGAGGTCGAGGGCCCGCTGGTCGACGCGGACGACCTTCGCTGGGCGCCGGTCGCCGGGACGGCGAGCGCGCGTGAAGCGACACGCCTCGCGAGAGAAGCGCGCCGCGACGATCCCGCGGGGGAGCGGGCTTCGGACGGCACCGGGGCGGTCGCCGGCGTGGGCAGCGAGGCGATCGCCGTCGAACTCGCCCATCGCATCAAGAACCCGCTCGTCACCGTGCGAACCTTCGTGCAGAGCGTCGCCCAGCTCGCGAGCGACCCCGCCGACCTCGCGCGCTTCCGCGACCTGACCGAGGAAGCGATCACCCGGATGGACGACACGCTGGAGGACATCCTCGCGTTCTCCCGGTTCGCGCCGCCGGATCCCGACACGATCGAGGTCGTTGCGGTGCTGCGCGACGCACTCTCCGAGGCGCAGGCGGCCCGCGCCGGCAACGACTGCTCGCTCGACGTCGAGCCGGGCGCGCGGCTGGTCGCGGTCGCGGACGAGCCACGTTTGCGGGCCGCGCTGGGCGCCGTCGCCCGCCACGTCGTCGAGACGATCGAACCGCAGGGGACGCTCGCGGTCCTGGTCCACGGCGACGCGCTCTCCCTCCGGCTCCCGGAAGCCGGCGCGACGAGCCACCTGCGCGGCGTGACCGGGCTCGACGACGACCTCCCGCTGCCCCTGCTGCTGGCCCGCGGCGCGCTCGCCCACGGCGGCGCCTCGCTCGTCTCGCGCGAGGAGGACGGGCGGCGGCTCGTCGAGATCCGCTTCCCCGGGGCCGAGGCGGCACGTCCCGCCGCGCGGGCCGGCCAACGCCACGCCGGACGAGATGGCCTCCGACGCGACGCCTGAAGAGGGCGGCCCGCGACGCCCGCGCGTGCTCGTCGTCGACGACGAGCTCGGCGTGCGCGAGTCGCTGCGCCTCGTGCTGCGCGACGGCTTCGAGGTCGTGCAGGCCGAGAACGGCGAACGCGCGCTCGCGCTCGCCGCCGAGGCGCGCCCCGACGTCGTGCTCCTCGACATCCTGATGCCGGGGATGGACGGCCTCGCGGTGCTCGAGCGGCTGCGCGGCCGGCACCCGGAGCTGCCGGTCGTCATGCTCACGGCGACGCGCACGCTCAAGACCGCCGTGACCGCGATGAAGCTCGGCGCGTTCGACTACGTGCAGAAGCCCTTCGACCTCGACGAGCTGCGGGCCGTCGTCCACAACGCGAGCCGGACCGCGGCCCTGCAGCGCGAGGTCGAGGAGCTGCGGGCGGAGGTCGGACGGCGCTACCAGCTCGGCAACATCGTGGGCCGCAGCGCCGCGATGCAGCCGATCTTCCGCACCGTCGCGATGGTGGCCCCGCAGAGGACCACGGTGCTCGTGACCGGCGAGAGCGGGACCGGCAAGGAGCTCATCGCACGCGCGCTCCACCACCAGAGCCCGCGATCGGCGCTCCCGATGACCGCCATCAACTGCGCCGCCATCCCCGAGAACCTGCTCGAGAGCGAGCTCTTCGGCCACGAGCGCGGTGCTTTCACCGGCGCGGACGCCCGCAAGGTGGGGCACTTCGAGCTCGCCCACGGCTCGACGATCTTCCTCGACGAGATCGGCGAGATGCACCCGGCCCTCCAGGCGAAGATGCTGCGGGTGATCGAGACCGGCGAACTCATGCGCGTGGGTGGCACCAAGCCCGTCTCGGTCGACGTCCGGATCGTCGCGGCGACCAACCGCGACCTCGAGCAGGCGGTCGCCGAGGGAGCCTTCCGCGGGGACCTCTTCTACCGCCTCGCGGTCGTCTCGCTCGCGCTCCCGCCGCTGCGCGCGCGCCGCGAGGACATTCCGCTGCTCCTGCGCCACTTCGCGCGCGAGAAGGCGGGCGAGCTCGGGGTGGTCGAGCGCCCGTTCTCGCCCGAGGCGGTGGCCGTGCTCGAGCGCTACCGCTGGCCGGGCAACGTCCGCGAGCTCGAGAACCTGGTCGAGCGGCTGTTCATCCTCGGCACGGGCGGGCCGGTGCGCCCCGAGGAGCTCCCCGAGCCGATGCGGACGAGTGCCATGCCGCGACACGACGATCGCGGCGAGGCGGTGCTGCGCGGAGAGCGATCGCTCTCCGAGGCCGTGGACGACTTCGAGCGGGCCATCCTCCGCGAGGCGCTCGCCCGCTGCGACTGGAACCAGACGCGCACCGCGGAGCGGCTCGGCACGACGAGACGCATCCTGAAGTACCGCATGGACAAGCTCGGCATCCCCGACCGGCCGTCCTGATCCCCGCCCGCCCCCGTCGCTTCGCCCGGACGCGCGGACCGCGCAGGTGCGCTGGCGTCCGCGCCGTGCACGGAAACGTACGTTCATTCGCGAACGTCGTGCAGCAACGCGAGAGCGACCCCGGCTTCGCGATGCGGCGAAGACCGCGGCCGACGGGCGTCGATCGCGCGACGCCGCGCGAGGCCGTCGTGGCACGCCGGGTGCATCGCACACGCGCGCATGCGCGAGCCGAGCAGCATCCTCGTCGTCGACGACGAGCCCGGGCCCCGGGAGTCGCTGCGGATGCTGCTCAAGCCCGAGTACCGGGTGACCACGACGGGTCGCGCCACCGACGCGCTGCGGCTGCTCCGCGAGGACGCGTTCGACGTCGTCCTGCTCGACCTGACGATGCCGCGCGACCTCTCGGGGACCGAGGCCCTCCGCGCGATCCGCGACGGGGGAATCGACGTGGAGGCGCTCGTGGTCACGGGACACGGCACCCTCGAGACCGCGGTCGATTGCCTGCGGCTGGGCGCCCGCGACTACATCGCGAAGCCGTTTCACGGACCGTCGGTCCTGGCCTCGGTCCGGGGCGCGCTCGCTGCTCGCGCGGCCCGGCGCCGCGCGAGCGAGATCCGCGGGCACCTGCTCGGGAACCTCTCGCACGAGTTCCGCACCCCGCTGCACGCCATCGTCGGCTACAGCGAGATCCTCGACGAAGAGGCCGGGGAGCGGCTCGACGGCTCGCACCGCGAGGCGCTCGACCGGATCCGGCGCTGCTCGGCCCGCCTGCTCTCCTACCTCGAAGGCCTGCTCTTCCTCGCCGAGAGCGAGGGCGGACGCCTCGCACCGAGACCGGGGCCGCTCGACGTGGCGGCATGGATCGCGTCGTGGCTCGCGCCCGTTCGCGACGAGGCGATCCGCACCGGCGGCCACGTCGACGTCGAGATTCCCCCGGGACTCGTCGCCCGGGCCGACGCGGCCGCACTCGGGCGGCTCATGGGCGTGCTCGCGTTCGAACTCCTCGCACGCCGCCCCGGGGCCGCGATCCGGGTGCGGGCGAGCGCCCTTCGTCACGACGAGTGGGCGATCGACCTCGAGGCCCGCGGCGCCGAGGATGCGGCGATCGGGTCGCCGGCCGACGCGGAAGCGGGCCCGTGGGGCGGAGGCGACGTGCTCGAGCGCGCCGCCTCCGCGCTCGGCGCGAGGATCGAGCGCCCGCGCCCGAGCGGCCACGGCCCGGTCGTGCGCGTGCGGTGGAGCGACCGGAAACCGATCCGGCCGGAGGAAGAGGCGGCGACCGCTCGCCGTCGTGTCGCCGGGCTCGGGGGGTGATCCGGGCATGACGTTCCTCGAGTGCACCGACTGCGGCGAGACGCTTCGCGTCCTCGGCTCCGTCCTGCGCCGCGACTCGGAGCTGGCGCTCGAACTCGAACGCGACGAGCGGGCATTCTCCGAGCGGCACACGTCCTGCCGCCTGCGCCGCTGGGCCCCCTGCGGCGAGGCCACGACCGACCTCCCGGCGTCGGAGCCGCTCGCCACCACGACGATCCCGGTGCGATGCGAGGCCGACCCCGCGCTTCGCGCGCTCGCGCGGGGAGCCCGCGAGCAGCCCGACGGGCCGCTCGGGTGGCGCATCCTGCCCGGACACGCGGCGGCGGGTCCCCGACTCGACCCCGGGCAGCTGCGCTCGCTGGTCGACCTCGCGCTCGAGCGTTCCGACGGCGCGACGCGCGACCTCTCCGAGTGGACGCTCTACCTGCAGGCCTTCGCGGCGAGGCTTCCCCTCGCCGGGCTCGCCCCCGCCGCCCCGGCAGCGGGCCCGGACGCGGGGCGTCCGGAGCCGCGGCGCCGGGACGACTTCGAAGATCGGACCGCCCCCGATCCGGTGGAGTCCGGTACCCTCGCCGGGCGGGAGCTTCGGACCCCGCCCGTCCAGCTCGCCCTCGCCCTCGGCCCCCCGACGAGGAACCGCCCTGCACCGGCCCGGGCCGTCGGCGCCCCTGCCTCCCTCGATCCGTTGGATCCGGCGACCGCGCCCGCGGTCGGTTGACTGCCCCCCGACCCTCCTCTAGGTCGCGAGTGGGCGGGCGCGCCGCGGCACGGCGACCGGCAGCCGCCGCCGACGCGACGAAATCCCCATGAGGACGCAAGCGCTGGACGTCGCCGGCACCACGATCGGAACCTCGGCTCGCGATGCGTGGCGTCCCCCGAGTCGCGACGAGGCGATCCGGGCCCTGTCGGCGCAGGGAGACGAGGTCGACGACCTGCTCACCCGCGCCCGCGACCTGCGCGACATGGGCAAGGGACGCGTCGTCACCTATTCGCGCAAGGCGTTCTTCCCGGTGACGAACCTCTGCCGGGACCGGTGCGCCTACTGCACCTTCCGGCGCGACGAGGGCGAGGAAGGCGCCTGGACGATGACGCTCGAGGAGGTCGCCGCCTGGTCCGTGCGCGCGCGCGGGCTCGGCTGCTGCGAGGCCCTGCTCTGCCTCGGCGACAAGCCCGAGGCCGCCTTCGCCGGATATCGCCGCTGGCTCGCGGAGGCGGGCCACGCCTCGACCATCGCCTACGTCGCGCGGTGCAGCCGGGTCGCCCTCGACGAGGGGCTCCTGCCGCACTCGAACCCGGGCCTCATGACGCCGGAGGACCTCGCGCTGCTGCGACCGCTGAACGCGAGCCTCGGCCTCATGCTGGAGTCGACGAGCCCGCGGCTCCGCGCCCGCGGGCAGGTGCACTGGTACGCACCGGACAAGGATCCCGAAGCCCGGCTCCGCGTCCTGCGCGACGCGGGCGAGCAGAACATCCCGTTCACCACCGGACTGCTCCTCGGGATCGGCGAGACCCCGGAGGAGCGCGTCGACACGATCCTCGCGATCGGCGACTTGCACGACCGCTTCGGCCATGTGCAGGAAGTGATCGTGCAGAACTTCCGGGCGAAGCCGGAGATCCCGATGGCGACGGCCGGCGAGCCCGACGCCCTCGACCTCCAGCGCACCATCGCCGTCACGCGCCTCCTGCTCGGGCCGTCGATGAACGTCCAGGCCCCGCCGAACCTCTCGGATCCCGAGGCGCTCGAAGCCCTGCTCGACGCCGGCATCAACGACCTGGGCGGGATCTCGCCGCTCACCCCCGACTACGTGAACCCGGAAGCGCCCTGGCCGCACCTGGGCGCGCTCGCCAAGCGCTGCGCCGCCCACGGCCATCGCCTCGCCGAGCGCCTGCCGATCTACCCGGAATACGCGTCCCGGGCGGAGTTCGTCGCCCCGGAGATGCGGGAGGCGATCGACGCCTGGCAGGCCCGTCTCTCCCCCGCCGCCGACGCGGAGGCCCGGCCGTGACGCCGCCCGGCGACGAGGTGCGCGCGCTGCTGCCCGACGGGACGCCGATCGAGCGCCGGATCGCGACCGCGAGCCCGCCGGTCGCACGCACGCTCGAGGCCGCGCTCGCCGGCGATCGCATCGACGAAGAGGCTCTGCTCGGGCTCCTGCGCACGCAGGGCGAGGACCTGCGCGCCCTGGTCGCGACGGCCGACCGCATCCGGGCCGACGACGTGGGCGACGTCGTCACCTACGTCGTCAACCGCAACGTGAACTTCACGAACGTCTGCTTCGTGAACTGCCAGTTCTGCGCCTTCAAGCGCCAGCGCTGGGAGAAGGACGCCTACAACCACGGCACCGAAGAGGTGCTCGCCAAGGTCGCCGAAGCCGTCGATCGCGGTGCGACCGAGGTCTGCATGCAGGGCGGGATCAACCCGCAGATGGGCGCGTTCACCTACCGGGACATGCTCGTCGCGATCAAGGGCGCGTTCCCGCGCATCCACGTGCACGCCTTCTCGCCCATGGAGATCATGTACGGCGCGCGCCGCACCAGCATGACCTACCGCGACTACCTCGCCATGCTGCGCGACGCCGGCCTCGGCAGCGTCCCCGGCACGGCCGCCGAGATCCTCGACGACGAGGTCCGCGAGATCCTTTCCCACAAGAAGGTCGACACGGCGACCTGGATCGAGATCGTGACGACCGCGCACCGGATCGGCCTGCCCACGACGTCCACGGTCATGTACGGCCACGTCGAGACCGACCGTCACGTCGCGGCCCACCTCGCCCTGCTGCGCCGCATCCAGGACGACACCGGCGGCTTCACGGAGTTCGTGCCGCTGCGCTTCATCCACGAGAAGACCGCGCTCTACCAGCGCGGACTGGTCGAGCCGACGCCCTCGGGGGCGCCCGACCTCCGCATGTACGCGGCCTCGCGGGTCTTCTTCCGCGGCTCGATCCCCCACCTGCAGACCTCGTGGGTGAAGCTCGGCCACGAGCTCGCCGCGCTGAGCCTCGCGGCCGGTGTCGACGACTTCGGCGGCACCCTGATGGAGGAGAGCATCTCCCGCGAGGCCGGGGCCGACGCCGGCGAGTACACCTCCGCCGAGGAGATCGAGCGACTCGTACGCTCGATGGGCCGGGTGCCGCGGCAGCGCACGACCCTCTACGGCGCGGTCGAGGCCGAGCCCGTGGCCGCCGCCGCGGCCGTCG
>Ga0075471_10000155_pt1 | contig 36365 bp, 36 predicted proteins | sample DEB19_08_DNA_2_FD_74787 | JGI IMG/M metagenome (GOLD analysis project Ga0075471, IMG submission 74787) | Aqueous microbial communities from the Delaware River and Bay under freshwater to marine salinity gradient to study organic matter... | ecosystem: Environmental > Aquatic > Marine > Coastal ...
GATGCCGCGGAACGCTCGGCGCTCGCGTAACGCCCCTGGAAGAACGCGAGCAGCGCGTCGTTGAGCGCCTTTCGCGCCGCGTCACGAGCGCGCTCCGCGCGGCGAGCGCGCACCCGCGCCGGGATGCGGATGATCCAGGCGCCGAGGCGCATCAGGGAATGGAATGCGAGGTAGCCCGCCAGCACGCACGCGACGAGAACGGCAAGCGAGAGCTCCACCCGCCAGGGCGCCGACACGATGACCACGTAGCCCTCCGACTGGCGAAGCAGCAGCGCAAGGCCCACGGCCGCCGCCACGATCGCCACCGCCCACAGCGCAAAGCGCACGGCAGGCGCCTTATCGCCGCTCGCGGGCGGCGCGGGCCGCGGCGAGGCTCGCGTTGATGTCGGGCAGCGCGATGACCACCGGGCTCTCGCCAATCTGCCGGAGCGCCGCGGCGGCGGCGGCCACCGGCCTCGACCGCGCGTCGAAGTGGCGCGCAAGCCAGCCCTGCGCCGCCCGCATGTCCTCGCGGAAGCTCGCCTCGTCGCGGGCAAGCAACGACACGCGCGCGGCCAACAGGCGCAGCTTTATGTTCTCCCGCAGGAAATACGCCTGCTCGGGGGCGAGCAGCACTGCCTCGCCGGGCGCAATCTCGCGAATGCGCACGAGGCTCTTCACTTCCAGCCACGCCTCCCGGGCAATCGAGGCGAATCCTGCAGGCCCCTCTCTGGGCCTGGGCGCAGCAGGGGCCCTTGGCGTTTCAGTGGTCACCAGCGGCAGCGTATCGATGCTGGCAATGGCCTGGTCCAGGCGCAGCGCGAGCCCGACGGTGTCCACGAGCGGCAGCGCACGCAGGCGCTCCATGTCTGCCGCCACCGCACGGCGCAGGGTGGCGACCGCCGGCTTGTCGCTGCGGGCGAGGCGCTGGTCAGCCGCCTGCATGGCCACCAGCGCGCCTTTCACGTTGCCGGCGAGCTGCAGCTGTTGGTTGGCGATGATCAGCAACGGCTCGGCGTCCGCCAGGGCGCGGTCATCGGCGCTGCGCGCGAGCTCGCGCTGCATTTCCTCGACGGCCGCGCGCCCCTCGTTCAACTCCACGACCTTCGCTTCAAGGGCCTCGATGCGCGCCTGCTGGGTTCGGAGCGCAGCCTGGGCAGCGGCGAGGCTCTCCCGTGACTGCCCCAGCTCCGCGCCCAGGTCGGCGACCCTGCCGCCCGCCGATTGGGCGAGCGAGGCGAGTGACTGGTGTGTGAGCCACGCGAGGCCCACGCCCAGCAGCCCGATCGCGAGCCCGGCGGCACCGAGCGCGAGCGCGAGGCGTGGGCGGGCGGTGGGCGCAGCCCGGCCGGCGTTCGCGTCCCCTGTCATGCCGCAAGCCTCAGGTGAGAAAGCGTTTCGATGAGCGGCACGCCACTCGCCTCGGCCAACACCCGGCGCCCGAAGACGGCTGCAGCCGGGCTCGCGGCAATGGCCGGGTGCGGCACCAGGAGCGTGATGCGGTCCCACGGCAGGTCAGCGCCCGCCAGGTCGATGAGGTTGGCGAGCGCCTCGGCGCTCATTGCCTGGGCCACGCCCACACGGCCAGCAGCGATGGCCTCGCGAAGCGCCGAGGCGTCGCAGGTCGGGCGAATGCGCCGGTAGCACTCGACGTAGTCCACGCGCGCGCCGCGCGCCTCGAGCGAGGCGCGCAAGTGGTCGCGCCCGCCGACGCCGCGAAAAATGAGGATTTGCCGGCCAGCCACCAGGGCGTCGGGGAGGAGCGCGAGCAGCGCCTCGCTGTCGAAGCGCTCCGTCGGGGCAATGACGTCGGGCAGCCCCTCGGCGCGAAGGCGATTGGCTGTGGCCTGCCCCACGGTTGCGGCCCGCACGGCCCCGGGCCAGGGGCCGCGGGCAACCGCTGCGGCAAGGCCGTGCTCGACGGCGTTGGCGCTCACGAAGATGGCGAGCGAGGCCTCGGCGAGTGTCGCCAGCGCCGCCTCGCTTTCCCCGCTCAACGACGTGCCCACGATCTCCAGCGTCGGGAAGACGATGACCTCGGCACCCGCCTCGCGAAGCAGCGCGGCCACCGGCTCGGCCTGCGCGCGAGGGCGGGTCAGCAAGACCCCCAAGCCCTCGAGCGGGCGAGCGCTCGCGTCCTGGGCGCCGGCGGTCACGGCATTGCGCTCAGCTGGGCGAGGATGTCGCGGCCGCCGGCAGCCAGGAGGCGCCTGCCCAACGATTCCCCGATCGATTGCGCCTCGCCCGCTCGGCCCGTGGCGCGCTCCCGGACCAGTCGGCTGCCATCGGGCAATCCCAGGAAGGCCTCCAGCGTCACCGAGTCGCCGTCCACCGTGGCGTGGGCGCCGAGGGGAACGTCGCAGCTGCCCTCCAACACCTGGCCCACGGCGCGCTCGGCCGTGGCCGCGGTCAGGGCGCCTGCATCGACGAAGGGCGCGAAGAGGGCAGCCACATCGGCGCGCTCGGTGCGGTGCTCGATGGCGAGGATGCCTTGCCCGATGGCCGGCAGCGCCAGTGCCTGGGTCAGCGTGCCGCGGATGCGGCTGCCGAAGCCAAGACGCTTGAGCCCCGCGGCCGCAAGAATGATGGCGTCGTAGTCGCCCGCGTCGAGCTTGGCGAGGCGCGTGTTCACATTGCCGCGCAGGGGCCGAATGACGAGCGACGGAAAGGCGCGCCGCAGCTGGCACTCGCGCCGCAGGCTCGAGGTTCCCACCACGGCGCCAGGCGGCAGCTCCTCCAGGCGAGCGAAACGCGGCGAGACAAAGGCGTCGTGCGGGTCCTCTCGCGGGCCGAAGGGCTGCATCGAGAAGCCCGGGGGCAGGTCCATCGGCACGTCCTTCATCGAGTGCACGGCGACGTCGGCGCGGCCTTCAGCCATCGCCACCTCGAGCTCCTTGATGAAGAGCCCCTTGCCGCCGACCTCGGCGAGGGGCCGGTCCAGGATGCGATCGCCCGTCGTGGTCATCCCGACGATCTCGATCGCGAGGCCGGGGTGGCGCGCACGAAGCCGGGCCGCGACGTGCTCGGTCTGCCACATCGCGAGGCGGCTTTCGCGGGTGGCGATGCGAAGTCGCTGCGGGGTCACGGCGGGGCGCAATGCGGTGGGCGGAAAGGGCGCGGGGATCGTACCACGCGCCCCCGCGCGTCCGGGTGCGCCGCGCCAGCAAAAAAACGGGCACCGAAGTGCCCGTAAGTTCAGCCTCTCTTGGGGGAGATCAGCTGTAGGCGGACTCGCCGTGGGCGGTGATGTCCAGGCCCTCGCGCTCCTCTTCCTCGGGCACGCGCAGGCCCAGCACGAGGTCCGCGACCTTGAAGGCGATATAGGCGACCACGCCTGACCAGACGACGGTGACGAGCACACCCTTCGCCTGGGTGATCACCTGCGAGGCGATGGAGTAGTCCTCCGGCTTGATGGCCGTGACGGTCACCCAGTCGGCGGTGAAGCCCGGGCCGCCCAGCGCGGGCGAGTTGAAGACGCCGGTGAGCAGCGCCCCCAGGATGCCGCCAAGCGCATGGACGCCGAACACGTCCAGCGTGTCGTCGGCGCCGAGCATTTTCTTCAGGCCCGACACGCCCCACAGGCAAACGACACCGGCGATGAGGCCGATGGCAAAGGCGCCGGAAATGCCGACGTTGCCCGCCGCCGGGGTGATTGCCACCAGGCCCGCGACGGCACCGGAGGCGGCGCCCAGCATCGAGGGCTTGCCCTTGAAGATCCACTCGAAGAACGTCCACGACAGCACGGCGCAGGCGGTGGCGAGGAAGGTGTTGATGAAGGCGAGCACGGCGAAGTTGTTCGCCTCCAGCGCGCTTCCGGCATTGAAGCCGAACCAGCCGAACCACAGCAGCGAGGCGCCGATCATGGTCATGGGCAGGTTGTGGGGCGTCATCTTTTCCTTGCCCCAGCCGACCCGCTTGCCCACGACATAGGCGCCCACCAGGCCCGCGACGCCGGCGTTGATGTGCACCACCGTGCCGCCCGCGAAATCGAGCGCGCCCCACTGCCAGATGAGGCCGGCCTTCGAGGTGAGCTCGTCGACCAGCTTCGCGTCGGTGTAGGCATCCGGCCCCATCCAGAACCAGACCATGTGCGCGATCGGCAGGTAGGAGAAGGTGAACCAGATCACCGTGAAGAGCAGCACGGCGGAGAAGCGCACGCGCTCGGCGAAGGCGCCCAGGATCAGCGCGCAGGTGATCGCCGCGAAGGTTGCCTGGAAGGCGACGAAGAGCAGCTCCGGGATCGGTGTGGCCTTCGAGAAGGTCGCCGCCATGGAGAACTCGCCCTTGGCCGCGTCGAAGGTGCCGTTGAGGAAGAGACGGTCGAACCCGCCGATGAAGGCATTGCCCTCGGTGAAGGCGAGCGAGTAGCCGTAGACACACCACAACACGGTGACGAGCGAGAAGACGACGAACACCTGCATGAGCACGCTCAGCATGTTCTTCGACCGCACCATGCCGCCGTAGAACAGGGCGAGCGCCGGGATGCTCATCAGGAGCACGAGGGCGGTGGAGGTGAGCAGCCAGGCGACATCACCTTTGTTGGGGGTGGGTGCCGGGGCGGCCTCGGCGGCAGGCTTTGCTTCGGCCGCAGGCGCGGCCTTGGCGTCCACGGCCGGCGCCGGAGCGGTGGCGGGCGCGGCGGCAGCAGCGGGTGCCGCGGCCGGCGTGTCGGCTTTCTTGTCTTGCGCGATGGCGGCGCCGCCGAAGGCGAGCGCCGAGCACAGCGCGACGAGGGTGAGCAATCGTTTGGTCATGGCGTTTCCCCTGGGCTTAGAGCGCTTCCGCGCCGGTCTCGCCGGTGCGGATGCGGACGACCTGCAACAGGTCGAAGACGAAGATCTTTCCGTCACCGATCTTCCCGGTGTTGGCGCTCTTTTCGATCGCCTCGATGGCGCGGTCGACCAGGTCGTCGCTCAGCGCCGCCTCGATCTTCACCTTGGGCAGGAAGTCGACGACGTATTCGGCGCCGCGGTAGAGCTCGGTATGGCCCTTCTGGCGGCCGAAGCCTTTCACTTCCGTGACGGTAATGCCCTGCACGCCGATGGCCGAGAGCGCCTCGCGCACCTCGTCCAGCTTGAACGGCTTGATGATGGCCGTGATGAGTTTCATGGGTGGGCTCCTGTGCGAAAGGTCGTCAGAAGGAATAGGTCGCGAAGGCCACGACGCGCCCCGTGCCCCAGTCCTTGCCCTTCACCGTGTAGAGGCCCGAGTCGGCGTTGGTGTCCTTCAGGTAGCCCCCGGCCGTCCAGCCGCCGCCCAGGTCATAGGTCGCGCCGATCTTGAACACCGTGTAGTCGAGCGGCTTGGCGTTCTTGAAGCGCTGGTGGGCGAGCTGGGCGGTGAGCGTGATCTTGTCGGTGACGGGCAGCGCCAAGTTCGCCTCGATGAAGTCGGAGCCTTTGCTATTGGCCACGCCGAACGCGTCGCTGATCGTGCGCGAGTACTTGAGCGTCACTGGTCCGGAGGCCACGGAGCCGTAGAGCTCGTTGGTGTTGGGCTTCGGGTTGAACGCGCCCGAGTTGGGATACTCGTAGCGCAGGAAGCCCACATCGACCGTCACGCCCTTCGTGGGCTCGAACTTGTAGCCGCCGTAGAGGTCGATCTCCATTCTCGCGTCGGTCTTGAAGCCGCCCGCCGAGGCCGCGTCCTTGAGCCACGAGACGTTCGAGGCGAAGGCGCCGGCGTAGAAGCCGCTCTCATGGTTGTAGGCGGCGGTTGCCTGGGCGGCGGGCCGCTGGCCGGTTTGCCCGAGGCCGCGGAATTCATATTCGCTGTAGGCGGAGACACTGAAGCTTGGGTTGGCCTGCGCGAGCGGGGCGACGAGGGCGGCCGAGGCCAGGGCAAGAGCCGGGAGGAAGCGATTCATCTTGTTATCCTTTCAAGGGGAGGGGGGAAGTTGAACGCTTCCTTCCCAGCAGAACCCGTGCCAAGTCTGGCCTCGAGGGCAGGTCGTTGTTTTCTAGGGGAGTTTTTTTCTCCTCCGGGTGGGCCCGCCCCCAGCTGAGGCAGCACTGGGTTCCGGCGGCACCATTTTGGTGCTGCGCTGCATCCGATCTTGAGGAGTTCTCATGAATGACAAGCTACTGTCCGATTTCGCCGCGCGGCTGGCGCAGGCGGCTGCGGCGAACCCGATGGGTGACGTGGAGAAAAATGCGCGAGCGATGCTGGGCAGCCTCTTCGCGAAGCTGGATCTCGTGACCCGCGACGAATTCGACGCCCAGATGGCCGTGCTCGCGAAGGCACGGCTTCGCATCGCCGAACTCGAGGCGCGCGTCGCGGCGCTCGAGGCAGCCCGGCCCGGCCCTCCCGCGCGTTGATGTCGCGGCTCGCGGTGGTTCGGGCCGGTCAACGCGCACGCGCCCCTCGCAGTTAATCCCACTACGGCCGCCCCTCGCGCGGCGCGCGAGGGGAAGCCATGTCGTTCGCCGTCGTCAGTTCCCGCGGGCTTGCGGGGTTCCATGCGCCCAGCGTACGGGTGGAAGCGCACGTCGGCAACGGGCTGCCTGCCTTTCACATCGTCGGGTTGCCGGAGGCGGAGGTGCGCGAGGCCCGCGACCGGGTGCGCGCCGCGCTGGCCACCGCTCGCTTGGCGTTCCCGCAAAGTCGCGTCACCGTCAATCTCGCGCCGGCGGATCTGCCCAAGGAAAGCGGCCGCTTCGACCTGCCGATCGCGCTCGGGATTCTTGCCGCCACCGGGCAGGTCCCCGCCGCAGCGCTCGACGGGCTTGAGTTCGCCGGCGAGCTTGCCCTCTCTGGCGAGCTGCGAGCCGTTCGCGGCGCGCTCGCCATGACGCTCGCCGCGCACCGCAGCGGCCGCGCCTTCGTGTTGCCCGAGGCCTCCGCCGCGCAGGCCCTCATGGTGGCCGGCGCCACGGTCTATGCGGCGCCGTCGCTCGCCGCCGTGTGCGCGCATCTCACGGGACGGGAGCGCTTGCCGCGCGCGGTGGGCGAGGCGCAGCGCGGCGAGGTCGGGTGGCCCGATCTCGCGGACGTGCGCGGCCAGGCACAGGCACGCCGCGCGCTGGAGGTGGCCGCCGCAGGCGCCCACAACCTGCTTCTCGTCGGCCCGCCTGGAACCGGCAAGACCCTGCTGGCCCAGCGCCTGCCTGGCCTGTTGCCCCCGCTCGACGAGGGCCAGGCGCTGGAGTCCGCGGCCATGCAAAGTCTCGCCCCCGCGGGCTTCGACCCTCGACGCTTTGGCAGCGCTGTCTTTCGCGCCCCGCATCACACTGCCTCGGCTGCAGCGATCATCGGCGGCGGGTCGCCGCCGCGCCCGGGCGAGGTGTCGCTCGCGCACCATGGCGTGCTGTTCCTGGACGAGCTGCCGGAGTTTCATCGTCACGTGCTGGAGGTGCTGCGCGAGCCCCTCGAGAGCGGCTGCGTCACGCTCTCCCGCGCGGCGCGGCAGGCGGAGTTTCCGGCGAGCTTCCAGCTGGTCGGCGCGATGAACCCCTGCCCCTGCGGCTTTCTGGGCCATCCCGCCCACGCCTGCGTCTGCACGCCGCCGCGCATCGAGCGCTACCGCGCTCGCCTGTCGGGGCCGTTTCTCGATCGCATCGATTTGCACGTCGAGGTGCCGGTGCTGCCGGAGGCGGCGCTGAGCGCGCCGGAAGGCGGCGAGGCTTCGGCCGCCGTTCGCGCGCGAGTGGGTGCGGCGCACGCACGCCAGTTGGATCGCCAGGGCTGCGCGAACGCGCGGCTCACGCCCGCGCAAACGGCGCGTTTCTGCACGCCCGACGCCAGCGGCCAGGCATTGCTGAAGAGCGCGAGCACGCGCCTGGGGTTGTCGGCTCGCGCCTACCACCGCGTGCTGCGCGTTGCCCGCTCGGTGGCAGACCTCGCCGGGGAAGCGTCCGTTGCCTCCGCGCACGTGGGCGAGGCGCTCGCCTTCCGGTCGGCGTTCACCGGTGGTTCACAATATGGGCCTCGATGACCGCCATCCGACTCGCCCTCTCGCTGGGCATTGCCACCGCAGCGCTCGTCGTGCCCGCGAGCGCCGCCGCCGGCGACATCGACCGCGGCCGTTACCTGGTCAACAGCGTCATGGCCTGCGGCAACTGCCACACCGCCAAGGATTCGGAGGCTCGCCCCATCCGGTCGCGGCACTTGGCGGGTGGTGGTGTGGTGTGGGATGTGCCGCCCTTTGCTGGCATGGCGCCCAACATCACACCGGATCGCGACACGGGCATCGGCCGCTGGAGCGATGAGGAAATCCGGCGCGCCCTTACCCAGGGTGAGCGGCCCGCGCACCGCGGCCTCGCCGGCGTTCCCCTCGGCGCCCCGATGCCGGTGAACCTGTACAAGGCGCTGACGCGAGCCGACCAGGATGCGATCGTCGCTTATCTGCGCTCGGTGCCTGCCGTACGCAACCCGGTGGCCGCGGCCACCCGGCGCGCGCCGGTAAAGCGCGCGTTGTACCCCGATGCGGAGCGCGCCTACGGCGCAGCGGATCTGCAAGACCCGGTGCGCCGCGGCGCCTACCTCGCCGCGCTCGCGCACTGCATGGAATGCCACACGCCCAGCTCGCCGCAAGGCTCGCTCTACGGCACGGCCATGGGCCTGGGTGGCAAGGCATTCGCCCCGCCGGCCATCACTGGCTTCCCCGAGTGGTGGAAAGGCACCGTGTCGCGCAACATCACGCCGCATCCCGAGTTTGGCATCGGTCGCTGGAGTGACGCGGAGGTCAAGCGCGCCATTCGCGAAGGGGTTAGCCGCGATGGGCGCCGGCTCTCGCCGCCGATGCCCTTCGAGAGCTACGCGGAAATGACGGAAGCCGACCTCGACGCGCTGGTCGCCTGGCTACGCTCGCTGCCGCCGCGCCCGTGAGGCTGCGTTGCTGCCAGGCGCTGCCGTGACCGCGGCCGCCATCCACACCACGCGCTTTCGGGTGGCGCTCGCCGCGATGCTGGGCGCGCTCGCCTCGCTCGGCCCCTTCGCGGTCGATACCTACCTGCCCGCATTCTCCGGCATGCAGGCGGCGTTGAACGCCACGCCACTCGAGATGCAGCAAACGCTCTCGGCGTACCTGCTGGCTTTCGGCGTCATGTTCCTCTTCCACGGCGCGCTTTCCGACAGCTTCGGCCGCAAGCCGCTGATGGTGGCGGGCGTGGCGCTGTTTGGCCTTGCCTCGGTGGGCGCGGCGCTGTCCTCCAGTGTCGAGGCGCTCATCGGTTGGCGGATGCTGCAGGGCGTGTCGGCCGGCGCGGGCATCGTCGTCGGGCGGGCCATGATCCGCGACCTCTATAGCGAGGAAGACGCGCAGCGCCTGATGTCGACGGTCACGCTCTTTTTTGGCCTGGCGCCGGTGATCGCGCCGATCATCGGCGGCCTGTTGTTCGAGGCGCTCGGCTGGCGCGCGATCTTCTGGTTCCTTGCCGCCGTGGGCCTCTTGCTCACGCTTGCCGGGCTCCGGTTCCTGCGCGAGAGCCTGCCCGCGAGCCGCCGCCAGCCTTTCCACCCCGTGGCGCTGATGGCGGGGTACCGCGAGGTTGGCGCGAACCTGCCGTTCCTGTGGCTCTCGCTGATGGTGGGCTTCAACTTCAACGGCTTCTTTCTCTACATTCTCTCTGCGCCCGTGTTCATGGGCCAGCACCTGGGGCTGTCGCCGGCGGAATTCGTGTGGCTCTTCATCCCGTCGATCGCCGGCGTGGTCACGGGCTCGCAGATCTCGGGGCGCACCGCTGGCAAGCTCTCACGCGAGGCAACGGTTGCGTGGGCCTACGGCTTCATGGCGCTCGCGGCCACCGCCAACGTTGTGTACTGCTTCACCCAGCCGCCAGCCCTGCCGTGGTCGGTACTGCCCATTTTTTTCTATGCGGCGGGGTCGGCGATGGCGTTCCCCACCGTTTCGCTGATCACGCTGGATCTCTTTCCCACGCGACGCGGCATGGCCGCGTCCTTGCAAGGCTTGGTTTCGGGCATGGTGAACACGGTGACCGCCGGCGTCATCGCGCCAGCGGTCTTTGACGACCCGCGCGCCCTGGCGCTCGCCATGGCGGCGATGATGGCCGCCGGTTTCGTCTGCTGGCGGCTTTACCGCAGGCGTTGACGGCAGTGCGTCTCCTGGGTGAGCGCGAGTAGGGTGAGCGAAATCGCCCCCCAGAGAAAGACCAGTGAGAACGCCTGCTGGAACGCGCCGAGCTCGTAGAAGCGCGCGCCGCCGGCGGTGAGCGCACCGGACCAGTTGCGGTCGAGCATCCAGCCAACCAGCGGCTGCATCACCATGCCGCCAGTCATCACGCCCATGTTGGCAATGCCCGACACCGTGCCGGCATAGCGCGGCGGCACCGATTCCTTGGCGAACGCAAAGCCCAGCACGAACACGCTCGAGGTGATGCCCACCGCCACGATCAGCGCGATGAGCACGGGCTGGCTCCAGCCCGGCACCCAGACGATGAGCGCCCAGAGAATCATCGAGGCCACCACGCCGGCGATGTAGGGCACCTTCCGACTGCCGAGCTTTTGCGACAGCGGCCCGCAGGCGATGCTCGCCGCGCTCCAGAACACCAGGAGAAGCGACATCACCAGCGCTGCCTGGGGCGTGCTGAAGCCGTAGTGCAGGGTGAGAAACGGCACGCCCCAGAGGCCGCCGAACATGAGGGCGATGCACGAGATGCCCCCGGGAATGACGTAGAGCAGCCACGCGTTTCGATACGCGAGCACGGCGCGCAAGTCCGCCCACACCGATTGGCCAGTGGAGCCGCCCGGGTCGTGCGGGAAGTAGGAGGTGTAGCCGCGCTCGGCCGGGTCGTCCCGCACCACGAGCCAGATGGCGATGGCGACCAGCGCGGTGACGAGAGCGCTCACGCCCATCACGACGCGCCAGCCGACGGCATCGGCCGCCAGGCGCAAGGGCGCGCCGGCGAGCGTGGCTCCCACCACGCCGATGAAGAGCGCCATGCCGCTCGCCATTGCGAAGCGACGCGCTGGCATCCAGTGGCTCGCGAGCTTCAACATGGCGACGAAGGCCACGCCCGCGGCAGCGCCGATCACCATGCGGCCGGCGTTCGCCACCCACGGCGTCGGCGCCAGCGCGAAGAGCAGCGTGCCCGCTGCGGTGAGGGAAGCGCCCACGGTGAGCAACCGCCGCGGGCCCCAGCGGTCGGCGATGAGGCCAGTGGGAATCTGCACGGCGACGTAGCTGTAGAAATAAAACGCGGAGAGGTTGCCCAGTGCGGCACCCGAGAGCGCGAACTCGCGCGTGAGCTCCTGCACGAGCACGGCGGGCGCCACGCGCTGGTAGAAGGCGATGAGGTAGAGCGCCGCGCCCAGGCCCCACACGAGCCACGCCAGGGTCGCCGGGGGGGGGCTGCCCGCGAGGCTCACGCGAGCGTCAGTACTGGCGCCAGGGCAGGCCGGCCACGCGCCAGCCATTCTTCGCGTTGCGGTGGTGGCGCTCGTCCATGTCGCCCTCGAAGCCGTGCAGCACGTTGTAGACGTGCTGGAAGCCGGCGGCCTCGAGCGCCGCGCCCGCCTCGAGCGAGCGGTTGCCGCTACGGCAGATGAGCACGACCGGCCGGCTGCGAAAGTTGGCGCCGGCGAGCTTCTTCACCTGGCCCACGAAGTGCGGGTTCTGCTCCCAGTCGGGGCCGTCGAACCATGGCACGTTGATCGCGTCGAGCGGATGGCCCACGAACAGGAACTCCGTGCTGCTGCGCACGTCGACGAACACCGAATCCGGCTGGGCGTGGAGGAGTTGGTGCGCGGCTTGGGGCTCGAGATGTTTCATGGGAAAATTATAGTCGCGCAGCCGAAATCAGCCCCGGGCGGGCGCGTAGAATCGCCTCGAATCGCCACGAGGAGAATGCCGTGAACGCCCCCGGAACCACTGGCCTGCTGGATGCCGCCATCGCCGCGGCCGCCGACCGCATCGAGAAGAAAGTCATCGCCTGGCGACGCGACCTGCACGAGCACCCCGAGCTCGGCAATCGGGAGTTCCGTACCGCTGGCGTCGTCGCTGCGCACCTGAAAGCCATCGGCCTCGACGAAGTACGCGAGAAGGTCGCCTACACCGGCGTGGTCGGTATCTTGCGCGGAGGCCGCCCGGGCCCGGTGGTGGCCTTGCGCGCCGACATGGATGGGCTTCCCGTGAAGGAAGAGGTGGACCTTCCCTTCGCGAGCCGTGTCACCACCGAGTGGAACGGCCAGCAGTGCGGCGTCATGCACGCCTGCGGCCACGATGCGCACACCGCGATTCTCATGGCCGTTGCCGAAGTGCTTGCGGGCATGCGCGCGGAGATTGCCGGCACCGTCGTGTTCCTGTTCCAGCCCGCCGAGGAGATGCCCCCCGAGGGCGAAGAAGGCGGCGCGGAACTCATGGTGAAGCAGGGCTGCCTCGACGACCCGAAGGTGGAGGCGGTGTTCGGCCTGCATGTCACCTCCACCGACCCCACCGGCGTCATTGGCTGGCGCTCAGGCCCCGTGATGGCGGCGGCTGATGTATTCAAGGTGTTCATCCGCGGCAGCCAGACGCACGGCGCCATGCCGTGGCGTGGCGTGGATCCCATCGTCGTCGGCGCGCAGGTGGTGACGGGCCTGCAGACCATCGTTTCGCGGCGCTTGAACATCACGCAGGAGCCGTCAGTGGTGACGGTGGGCGTGTTCCAGGGCGGCGTGCGCAACAACATCATCCCCGACGAAGTGAAGCTCGAGGGCACCATTCGCACCTTCGACGAGGATCAGCGCAACGACGTGCACGAGCACGTGAAGCGCATCTCCGAGATGATCGCGGCTTCCGGTGGCGCCAAGGCGCACGTGCACATTCGTCGCGGCTACCCGGTCACCGACAACGACCCGGCGCTGGTCGAGTGGTCGCTGCCGGTGTTGAAGCGCGTGGCGGGTGAGCCCAACGTGCAGCTCATGCCCAAGCGTTGCGGAGCGGAGGATTTTTCCTTCTATCAACAGAAGGTCCCCGGCTTCTTTCTCTTCCTCGGCTGCACGCCGCCGGATCGAGACCATCGCACCGCTGCGCCCAACCACAGCCCGCGCTTCTTCTGCGACGAGGATTGCCTCACGCTCGGCGTGCGCTCGCTCGCCACGCTCGCAGCCGACTGGCTCGCCCACTCACACCGGCGCGGCTGACGAGCGCCGGGAATCACGCGCATGGCGGCGCTCGATGGCATTCGCGTCCTGGACCTGAGCCGCGTCCTTGCGGGCCCGTGGTGCACGCAGCTGCTCGCCGATCTCGGCGCCGACGTGGTCAAGGTGGAGCGCCCGGGCACCGGAGACGACACGCGCGCCTGGGGGCCGCCGTTTCTCAAGGACGGTGACGGGCAGGACACGCGCGAATCCGCGTACTACTGCTCGACGAATCGGGGCAAGCGCTCCCTCACCCTCGACATCGCCAAGCCCGAGGGCCAGCGCATCGCCCGCGCGCTCGCCGCACAGAGCGATGTGTTCGTCGAGAACTACAAGGTTGGCGACATGAAGCGCTACGGCCTCGGCTACGACACGCTTGCCGCCGAGAACCCGCGCCTCGTCTACTGCTCGATCACCGGCTTCGGCCAGACCGGCCCGTATCGCAACCGCGCCGGCTACGACTTCATGATCCAGGCCATGGGCGGCCTCATGAGCATCACCGGTGAGCGAGACGACCTGCCCGGCGGCGGCCCACAGAAAGTCGGCGTGGCAGTGGCCGACCTGATGACCGGGCTCTATTCGAGCGTGGCGATCCTCGCGGCACTCCAGGAGCGAGCGAGGAGCGGTCGGGGCCAATACATCGACATGGCGCTCCTCGACACGCAGGTGGGCTGGCTCGCCAACCAGGCGCTCAACTACTTCGTGTCAGGCACGGTGCCGCGGCGGTGGGGGAATGCCCACCCGAATCTCGCCCCCTACCAAGCCTTCGCCACCGCGGATGGCCACGTGATCCTCGCGGTGGGTAACGACGGGCAGTTCCGGAAGTTCTGCGCCGTGGCGGGCATTGGCCTCGCCGATGACGCGCGTTTCGCCACCAACCCCGCCCGGCTCGCCAACCGCGCGGCGCTGGTCGAGGGTGTTGCGGCGGCAATGCGCACGCGCACAACGCAGGGATGGATCGCCGCGCTGGAAGCCGAGGGCGTGCCGTGCGGCCCCATCAACACCCTGGACCAGGTGTTCGACGACCCGCAGGTGCGCTCGCGCGGGCTGCGGGTGGAGATCGCCCGTGAGGACGGCCCGCCCGTGCCGCAGGTGGCGAACCCGATTCGTTTCTCGCGCACACCGATCGACTACACGTTGCCGCCGCCGAAGCTCGGCGAACACGGCGAGGCGGTGCTGCGCGAGCGGTTGGGAATGACGGCCGACGAGATTCAAGCGCTGCGCGACGCCGGCGTGATCTGAGCGGGGGCTAGCGGCCCTTCGCGATGAAGCGCGCAAGGCGCGCGAGCCCCTCGTCGATCATCGCCGCCGAGGCGGCATAGCTGAAGCGCAGGTGCTGGCCGTCGCCGGGCACGCGCGGCCCGAAGTGGATGTCGGAGAGCACCGCCACGCCCGCCCCGTGTAGCAGCCGCGAGCGGAACGCCTCGGAATCCTTGGCGCCCACCTTTTCGCACGCTTCCGTGACATTCGGCCAAGCGTAGAACGCGCCACCGGGTGTTGCGCACGTGATGCCGGGAATGGCGTTGAGCCCCGCCACAATGCGATCGCGGCGAGCGTGAAAGCTCGCGCGCATGGCCTCTGCCGCATCCGGGGGCCCGTCGAGTGCCGCCACCGATGCCCACTGGCTGATCTGCGAGGCGCAGGAATCGGTGTTGGTGACCCAGCGCGTTAGCACCGGCGCGAGCGCGCGGTTCACCGCGTAGCCCAACCGCCAACCGGTCATGGCCCAAGTCTTCGACATCCCGTCGCAGATGATCGTGCGCTCGGCCATACCGGGCAGTGAAGCGATCGAGACGAACTCGCCCTCATGCACGAGGCGGCTGTAGATCTCGTCGGCGAACACCCAGACCTGCGGGTGACGGCGCAGCACGGCGGCGATCGCTTCCATGTCCGCGCGGCCGATGATCCCGCCCGTGGGGTTGTGCGGCGAGTTGAGGATCAGGAGCTTCGTCTTTGGCGTGATCTTCGCTTCCAGCTCCGCCGGGTCGAGGCTGTAGCCACGTGCTTCCCGCAGCGCCACGGGCACGCCCACCGCACCCATGGCGCGGATCTGCGAGTCGTAGATCGGAAAGCCCGGGTTGGGGTAGACCACTTCGTCGCCGGCGCCGTGGTCGGTGGCGGTGAGTATCGCGTAGGCGATGAAGGGCTTGGCGCCAGCGCCCACGACCACGTCGTCCGGTTGCACGTCGATGCCGCGCAGGCGAGAGACGTCGCGCGCAATTGCCGCGCGCAACTCGGGAATACCGGCGGAGGGCGTGTACCCGTGCTTGCCGCCGCGGATCGCCGCGATGGCGGCTTCCTGGATATGCACCGGCGTCGGAAAGTCCGGCTGGCCGATGCAGAAGGACACGACGTCGCGCCCGGCGGCCTGCAGACGGGCGACTTCATTCAAGACGACGAAGGCGTTTTCGGTGCCGAGCTGGTCGGCGCGGTGACTCAAGACGGGCATGGCGATCAAACGAGTGGCGATCCCCGCATCATGGCACGGCGCGCTCGGGCGACAGCAGCGCCGAGAAGGTGCTGCCCTGCCCCGGCACCGAGGTGATGCGAAGCCGGCCGCCGTGTCGCTGCAGCACGTGCTTCACGATCGCAAGCCCGAGGCCCGTGCCGCCGGTGGCGGTGGAGCGCCCCTTGTCGACACGGTAGAAGCGCTCGGTGAGGCGAGGGATGTGCTCCTCCGGAATGCCGATGCCCGTGTCTGACACGGCGAACACGGGCGCGCCTTGTTCGAGAAGCCACCGCAGCGTGATCGTGCCGCCCTCGGGGGTGTAGCGCACGGCGTTGGAGACCAGGTTCCCGAAGGCGCTTCGCAATTCCTCGGCGCTCGCGCGAACCCGGCCCCCGCTTGCTTCCGCGACGATGATCTGGTGACGGCCGCCGGAGAGCGCGCGCGCTTCGCCCGCCAGGCTCTCCACCAGCGCCGGCACATCCACCACCTCAGTGCGGGAGGGCTCGGGTTCGCTCTCCAGCCGTGAGAGCGTGAGCAGGTCCTCGACCAGGCGGGTCATGCGGCGCGATTGCTCCGCCATCAACGTCACCATGTGTCGAAGCGCCTCCGGCTCGGGCGGCTGCGAGCCCTCGAGTGTTTCGAGGAAGCCGCTCACCACCGTGAGCGGCGTGCGCAGCTCGTGCGAAACGTTGGCGATGAAATCCCGGCGCACGGCCTCCGTGCGCACGGCGTCGCTCACGTCGTGGGCGAGGATCATCACGTCCGAGTCGCCGAAGGCCACCGGCGTGAGCGCGAGCATCCGGCGGCTGGCGCCGAAGCCTTCGTCGAGCATCAGCGGCGCGGCCTCCCGCCCTTGCCGAAAATCCTCCAGCAACGCACGGAAGCCGCGGTGGCGGATGAGCTGCTCGGCGAGGGTGCCCACGTCGCGCGCCGCATCCAGCCCGAACATCGCGCGGGCGGATTCGTTGAACCACGCGATGTGGCCGCTGCCGTCGATCAAGAGCACGCCGTCGGGGCGCGACTCGACCATGCGCTGGAAGCGCTCGAGACTCTCGCGCAGTTCGCCCCGCACCCGCCGCACGTCACGCCGCAGCCGATAGAGGCGCGCGAAGATGCCCGCCCAAGGCCCGTCGCCATCGGGCGGGTCGGTGCTCTCGGGGTCGTTCAGCCAGGCGCGCAGGCGTCGCCGGCTCTGCACTTCGCGCCACCAGAGGGCCGCCAGCACCAGTGCGAGCGGCGCGAAGAGCCAGGCGAGCCCATTCATGATGACGAGGGCGGAACCAGTTTGTAGCCAAAGCCACGCACGGTCTGCACCATGTCGCGCGCGCCGGCACCGAGGCCATCCCGAAGGCGCCGTACGTAGACGTCCACGGTGCGATCCTCGACAAAGCGATGGTCGCCCCGCAGCGCGTTCAGCAGCTGCTCGCGGGTAAAGGCGCGATTGGGGTGGCTCAGCAGGAATTGCAGCAGGTCGAACTCAGTGGGAGAGAGGCTCACCTCGATGCCGGCTACGAGAACCGTTCGGCTCACCGGGTTCAACTGGATCGGGCCCACTTCGACCGCGTCGCCCGCCTGGTGCGGCGCGCGGCGCCGGAGCACGGCGCGGATGCGCGCGATCAATTCCTTGGGCGAGAACGGCTTGGTGAGGTAATCGTCGGCGCCGATCTCGAGCCCGGCCACCTTGTCCGCTTCCTCGGCTTTCGCTGTCACCATGAGGATGGGGAGGTTGCGGGTACGACGGTCCGCTCGCAGCTGCCGTGCCAGTGCCTCTCCCGATTGTCCGGGCAGCATGAGGTCCAGCAGCAACACGGCGGGAAGCTCCGCATGGATTTCGCGAAGGCCCTCCTCCGCGCTTCCCGCGAGCACGGGGTCGAAGCCCGCCTGCGCGAGCGCGTACCCCAGCAGCTCGCGTATCGCGGGCTCATCCTCGACCACGAGAACGCGGGGCAGCCGAGTCACTCGCCGCGCGCCCCTTGTTCCTTTGCCTCCAGGTCCAGGTGGCGCACGTCGCGGCCCTTGGCGATGTAGATCACTTGCTCGGCGATGTTTTTCGTGTGATCGCCCATGCGCTCGATCGACTTGGCGACAAACACTACGTCGAGCGCAGTCGAGATGGTGCGGGGGTCTTCCATCATGTAGGTGACCAGTTGCCGGAAGATGGCGCGGAACTGGCGGTCGATGTCCTGGTCGCGGATCACCACGCGCATGGCGGCCCCGGCGTCGAGCCGAACGAAGGCATCGAGCACCTCGTTCAACATGTCGGCCACCTCCTCGCCCAGGCGCGCAAGCCCCACCAGGTTGCTGATGGCGCCGTCGGATTCCCGCTCGAGGAGCTTCCTCTTGGCCTTGGCGACTTTCTTCGCTTCGTCGCCAATGCGCTCGAGGTCGGTGACGACCTTGCCCACGCCCATCACCATTCGCAGGTCGATGGCGGTGGGCTGTCGCCGCGCGATCAGGTGCGTGCAGGCATCGTCGAGCTCGACCTCGAGGGCATTCACTTCGGCCTCGCGGGCCACGACCCGCTCGATCAGGGACAGGTCCCGCCCTACGAAGGCGCCCATGGCGGTGCGGACCTGCTCCTCGACCAGGCCGCCCATGCGCGTGAGGGAGGCGCGAATGGCGTCGAGGTCGGCGTCGAACTGGCTGGACAGGTGGACGTTCATGCGGGCTCCTCAGCCGTGTCGGCCGGTGATGTAGTCCTGCGTGCGCTTGTCGCGCGGGTTGACGAAGAGGTGGTCGGTCTCGCCGTACTCGATGAGCTCACCCAGGTACATGTACGCCGTGTAGTCCGACACCCGCGCCGCCTGCTGCATGTTGTGGGTGACGATGGCGATGGTGTAGTCCTTCTTCAACTCGTGCACCAGCTCCTCGACCTTGCCGGTGGAGATGGGGTCGAGCGCCGAGGTGGGCTCATCCAGGAGCAGCACCGAGGGCTTCACCGCCACGCTGCGGGCGATGCACAGGCGTTGCTGCTGGCCGCCGGAGAGCGAGAGGCCGCTTTGCTTCAACTTGTCCTTGACCTCGCCCCAGAGCGCCGCCTTGGTGAGCGCCCATTCGACGCGGTCGTCCATGGCGCTGCGGCTGAGATTCTCGTAGAGCCGGACGCCGAAGGCGATGTTGTCGTAGACGGACATGGGAAACGGCGTGGGCTTCTGGAACACCATGCCGATACGCGCGCGCAGGAGGTTCAGGTCCTGCTTGCCGTCGAGAACGTTCTCGCCGTAGAAGCTCACTTCGCCCTCGGCGCGCTGCCCCGGATACAGGCTGTACATGCGGTTGAAGGTGCGAAGCAGCGTCGACTTGCCGCAGCCTGAGGGGCCGATGAAGGCCGTCACCTTGCGCTCCACGACATCGAGCGAGACGTCCTTCAGCCCCTGAAATTGGCCGTAGAAAAAGTTGAGGTGTCGCACCTCAATCGCGTTCGGCGGTGGAGCGGCAGGGGTAGCGTTGGCGGGGGGCATGGGCGGGATTGGGCGGTTGGCTGTGGCGGCGATCAGGAGGGGGCGCGCTCGCGGAACCACACGCGCGCGACAATGTTGATGGCGAGAACCGCCAGCGTGATGAGGAGCGCGCCGCCCCAGGCGAGACGGATCCAGTTGTCGTAGGGGCTCATGGCGAACTGGAAGATCACCACCGGCAGGTTCGCCATGGGGCTCGACATGTCGGTGCTGAAAAACTGGTTGTTGAGGGCCGTGAAGAGAAGCGGGGCCGTCTCGCCACTGATCCGCGCGATGGCAAGCAGCACGCCGGTGATGACGCCCGCGCGAGCCGCGCGCAGCGTCACCATCAGCGAGACCTTCCAGCGCGGAGCGCCCAGGGCGAATGCCGCCTCGCGCAGGCTACCCGGCACGAGGCGCAGCATGTTGTCGGTGGTGCGCACCACCACCGGGATCGCGATGAGCGCGAGCGCGAGGCTTCCCGCGAAACCGGAGAAGTGGCCGACGGTGGCCACCGCGATGGCATAGACGAAGAGTCCCAGAACGATCGAGGGAGCTGAAAGCATGATATCGGTCACGAAGCGGGTGAGCTCCGCCGTTTTGCTGGTGGCGCCGTACTCGGCAAGATAGATGCCCGCGAGCACGCCGATGGGGGAAGCCACCGCCACCGTAAGGCCGAGCATCAGGAGGCTTCCGACGATCGCGTTGCGAAGCCCGCCGCCTTCGCTGCCCGGCGCTGGCGTGTCGCGCGTGAACATCGCCAGGTCGATGGCCGCGAGCCCGTTCTTCAGCAGTACCGCAAGAATCCACAGCAGCACCGCGAGCCCGAGGGCCATGGCCACGGTGGAGAGGGCGAGCCCCAGCCAGTTGGCGCGGCGGCGGCGGGCGTAGCGGGCGAGCTTGGCAGCTTCCATGGGGTCAGGCGCCCTTGGCGCGCTCGGTGCGCAGCGTCAGCACTTTGGCTGCGGCGAGCACGAGGAAGGTAATGGCGAAGAGGAGCAGCCCGAGGGCGAAGAGCGTTGACAGGTGAAAGTCCGCCGCTTCCGCGAACTCGTTGGCGAGCGTGGAGGCGATCGAGGTGCCCGGTGAGAAGACCGAATTCGGGAGCCGGTTGGCATTGCCGATTACGAACGTGACCGCCATGGTTTCCCCGAGCGCGCGACCCAGGCCCAGCATGATGCCGCCGATGACGCCCTGGTTGGTATAGGGCAACACCACGCGCCGCACGACTTCCCACGTGGTGCACCCGAGCCCGTAGGCGGATTCGCGAAGGATCGGCGGCACGATCTCGAATACGTCGCGCATCACCGCAGCGATGAAGGGCAGCACCATGAACGCGAGAATGATTCCGGCGGCGACGATGCCGATGCCGTTGGTCGCGCCCCCGAAGAGCCAGCCCACGATCGGCATGCCGCCCAGCAGGTCCCGCGCCGGCGTCTGCACGTAGTCGGCGAACAGGGGCGCGAAAACGAAGAGCCCGAACATGCCGTAGATGATCGAGGGCACGGCGGCAAGCAGCTCGATGGCCGTGCCCAGCGGCCGGCGCAACCGCACGGGGCAGGTCTCGGTGAGAAAGACGGCGATGCCGAAGGCCAGTGGCACAGCGAGCGCGAGGGCGATGCCCGCCGTGGCGACGGTGCCGAAGATGGCAATGGCCGCGCCGAACTCCTCGTTCACGATATCCCACTCGACGCGCCAGATGAATTCGACGCCGAACTTCTGGAACGCGGGCCACGCCTTGATCGCGAGCGAGGCGATGATCGCCAGCAACGCGACCAGCACCAGCAGGGAGAAAAACTGGGTCAGCCGGTGGAAGAGCCGGTCCTGCAGACGCTGGCGGCGGGCGATGCCGAGCATCGCGCTGCCGCTCAGGCGTTCTCCCTCGGTCAGGTCGGGCACGGCAGCTCCAGTGGCGGCGAACGGCGCGATTCTACGGCCCGACGCGCGCTTCAGCGCTGGACCTGGCTCCAGACGCGCTTGCGGATCTGCTCGGTGAGCGCGTCCGGCAGCGCCACGTAGTCGAGCTCGGCCGCCATCGCCTTGCCGTTCTTGAACGCCCAGTCGAAGAACTTGAGCGTCTCGTTGGCGGCTGCCTTGTCGGCGGGCTGCTTGTACATGAGGATGAACGAGGCGGTGCTGATGGGCCAGGCGTTGGCGCCCTTGGCGTTCACCATCGAGATGCCCATGCCCGGCACGCTGAACCAATCAGCGCCTGCGGCTGCAGCGGCGAAGGTTGCGTCATCAGGCGAGACGTACTTGCCGTCAGCGTTCATGATTTGCAGGAAATTCATGTTGTTCTTCTTCACGTAGGCGTACTCCACGTAGCCGATCGAGCCCTTCACACGGCCGACGTTGGCGGCCACCCCTTCGTTGCCCTTGCCGCCGACGGACGTGGAGGCCGGCCACTTGACGGCTGCGCCCTTGCCGACCTTGTCGGCCCACTCCTTGCTCACGGTCGTGAGGTAATCCGTGAAGTTGAACGTGGTGCCGGAGCCGTCCGCCCGGTGCACGACCGTGATCGTGGTGTTGGGCAGGGCCTTGCCCGGGTTGAGCGCCGCGAATTTGGGGTCATTCCACTTGCTGATGGTGCCCAGGAACATTTCAGCCAGGACGGGTCCGGTGACGCGCAGCTCGCCCGGCTTGAAGCCCTCGAGGTTCACCACCGGCACCGTGCCGCCGATGATGGCCGGGAATTGGACCATGCCGTCCCTGTCCAGGTCGGCGCCGGAGACCGGCGCGTCGGTGGCGCCGAAGGTCACGGTCTTGGCGCGAATCTGACGGATGCCACCGGAGGAGCCGATGGATTGGTAGTTGAGGCCGACGCCTGAGGCCTTCTTGTAGGCCTCGGCCCACTTGGCGTAGATCGGGTAGGGGAACGTGGCGCCAGCACCGGTGATGTCGGCTGCCCGGGCGGCGCTGCCCAGCGTCAGGGCCAGAACGGCGGCTGCGGCCACCGGAAGGAATGAGGGTTTCATCGCGAGCGCTCCATCAATGAGTTGAGGGGTTTGCATCCGGATTGTCGCGATCGTTCATGACAGTTCCGTGACGCCATGGGGGCTCCCGTGCGGTCCCCCGCCGCCCGCGTTTGCCCCGGCCTGCCCCCCGCCGCTAAAATGGGGGCCTTCGCGCCGATTTGCCTCCCGCTTGCGGGCGCTCAACAAATTTCGCTAACGCGGCCGGCCGAACCCGCCGTTGCCCCGGCGGGTTTGGCGTTTTCAAGGATGACCATGACCACTGTTGCCCAGGCCAGGGCCGAGCGCATTGCCGCCCTTCACGCCGCCCTGAACGATCGCATCCTCGTGCTCGACGGCGCCATGGGCACCATGGTGCAGGGCTACCGGCTGGCCGAGGAGCAGTACCGCGGCAGCCGGTTCGCGGCGCACGGCAAGGACCTGCGGGGCAACAACGACTTGCTCACGCTGACGCAGCCCGGGGTCATCGGCGAGATCCACGCGAAATACCTCGAGGCGGGCGCCGACATTCTCGAGACCAATACCTTCAATTCGACCTCGATCTCGCAGGCCGATTACCACCTGGAGTCGATCGTCACGGAACTCAACGTCGAGGGCGCGCGCCTTGCCCGGTCGATCGCTGACGAGTGGACGGCGAAGAACCCGGCGAAACCCCGCTGGGTGGCCGGCGTGCTGGGCCCGATGAACCGCACGCTCTCGCTCTCGCCAGACGTGAACGACCCGGGCTTTCGCGCCGTCACCTTCGACCAGGTACGCGAGGCCTACCTCGAGGCGGTGCGGGCCCTCGTGGCAGGCGGCTGCGACATCATCCTGGTGGAGACCGTCTTCGACACGCTCAACGCCAAGGCCGCTCTCTTCGCCATCGACCAGTACTTCGAGGAGGCCGGTGAGCGCCTGCCAGTGATGGTCTCCGGCACGATCACCGATGCCTCGGGCCGCACGCTGTCGGGCCAGACGGCCGAGGCGTTCTGGAACTCGATTCGGCACGCGAAGCCGCTTTCCATCGGTTTCAACTGCGCGCTCGGAGCCCAGCAGCTGCGGCCCTACGTCGAGGAACTCTCGCGCATCGCCGATACGCGCGTCTCGGCGCACCCCAACGCGGGCCTGCCCAACGCCATGGCCGAGTACGACGAGAAGCCTGCCGAGACGGCCTCCTTCATTCGCGAGTGGGCGGAGGCAGGCTGGCTCAACATCACGGGCGGCTGCTGCGGCACCACGCCGGCGCACATCGAGGCGATCGCCAAGGCCGTGGCGGGCGTGAAGCCCCGCGCCATTCCGGCCATCGAGCCGATGCTGCGGCTCTCGGGCCTCGAGCCCCGGAACATCGGCGCCGGCGGCCTGCTGGTGAACGTGGGCGAGCGCACCAACGTCACGGGCTCCAAGGCATTCGCGCGCCTGATCCTCGCCGGCAACTACACCGAGGGCCTGGCGGTCGCGCGCCAGCAGGTGGAGAACGGCGCCCAGATCATCGACGTGAACATGGACGAGGCGATGCTCGATTCCGAAGCCGCCATGACCACGTTCCTGAACCTGGTGGCCGCCGAGCCCGACATCTCGCGCGTGCCGATCATGATCGACAGCTCCAAGTGGAGCGTGATCGAGGCGGGGCTGAAGTGCGTGCAGGGCAAGGCGGTGGTGAACTCGATTTCGCTCAAAGAGGGCGAGGAAGAGTTCCTTCGCCACGCCCGGCTTGCGCGCCGCTACGGCGCCGCGGTGATCGTGATGGCCTTCGACGAGAAGGGCCAGGCCGACACATTGAAGCGCAAGCAGGACATCTGCGCGCGCTGCTACAAGATCCTCACCGAACAGGTGGGCTTCCCGCCGGAAGACATCATCTTCGACCCGAACATCTTCGCGGTGGCCACGGGCATCGAGGAGCACAACCGCTACGGCATCGATTACATCGAGGCGGTGCGCTGGATCTCGCAGAACCTGCCGCACGCCAAGACCTCGGGGGGCGTGTCGAACCTCTCGTTCTCGTTCCGAGGCAATGAGCCGGTGCGCGAGGCCATGCACACGGCTTTTCTCTATCACGCGGCGCGTGCCGGCCTCACCATGGGCATCGTCAACGCCGGCCAGCTGGGTGTCTACGAGGAGATCCCGAAGGAATTGCTCGAGCGTGTCGAGGACGTGCTCTTCGACCGCCGGCCGGACGCCACCGAGCGGCTGGTGACGTTTGCGGAATCCTTCAAGGGCCAGAAGAAGGACGCGATCGAGGACCTCGCCTGGCGCAGCGGCACGGTGCAGGAGCGGCTCACGCACGCGCTCGTGCGCGGCATCACCCAGTGGATCGTCGAGGACACGGAAGAGGCTCGCCAGCAGTACGAGCGGCCCATTCAGGTGATCGAGGGCCCCCTGATGGACGGCATGAACGTGGTCGGCGACCTGTTTGGCTCCGGGAAGATGTTCCTGCCGCAGGTGGTGAAGAGCGCGCGCGTGATGAAGCAGGCCGTGGCGCACCTGGTGCCGTTCATCGAGGAGGAAAAGCGCCGGTTGGGCGCGGCCGACGCCAAGGCCAAGGGCCGCATGGTGATCGCCACCGTCAAGGGCGACGTGCACGACATCGGCAAGAACATCGTGGGCGTGGTGCTTCAGTGCAACAACTTCGAGGTGATCGACCTGGGCGTGATGGTGCCTGCCGAGAAGATCCTGCAGGCGGCGCGCGAACAGAACGCGGACATGATCGGGCTCTCGGGCCTCATCACACCGTCGCTCGAAGAGATGTCGCACGTGGCGAAGGAGATGCAGCGCCAGGGCTTTACCATCCCCTTGCTTATCGGTGGCGCCACCACGTCGCGCACGCACACGGCCGTGAAAATTGAGCCGCACTACAAGTCGCCCGTGGTGTGGGTGCCGGACGCCTCCCGCGCCGTGGGCGTGGCCACGGCCCTGGTGAGCGACGAGCAGAAGGAGAGTTTCGTCGCGGCCACGCGCGCCGATTACGAAAAGGTGCGCGAGGCGCACGCGAGGAAGGCGGGGCAGAAGTCCGTCACGCTGGAAGCCGCGCGCGCCAACGCGGCGAAGATCGACTGGTCGGCGAGCACACCCGTTCGCCCGAAGCAGCTGGGCGTGAAGGCGCTCAAGAACTACCCGCTGGAGAAGCTCGTGCCCTGCATCGACTGGGGCCCGTTCTTCCAGACCTGGGATCTTGCGGGCCCCTACCCCGCGATCCTCGACGACGAGGTGGTGGGCGAGGAGGCGCGCCGCGTCTTTGCCGAGGCGAAGAAGATGCTCGACCGCGTGGTGAAGGGCCGCTGGGTCACGGCCAACGCGGTCTATGGCCTCTTTGCCGCCAACGCCGTCGGCGACGACATCGAAATTTACGCCGATGACTCGAGAAGCCGTGTGCTCATGACCTGGCACAACCTGCGCCAGCAAAACGAGAAAGGCAACGGAAACCCGAACCTGTGCCTCGCGGATTTCGTGGCGCCCAAGTCCTCCGGGGTGGCCGATTACCTCGGCGCCTTCGCGGTGGCGGCGGGCGCCGGCATCGAGGCGAAGCTGGCGGAATTCGAGGCGAAGCACGATGACTTTTCGTCCATCATGCTGAAGGCGCTGGCCGATCGTCTTGCGGAGGCCTTTGCCGAGCACCTGCACCAGCGCATGCGCACGGAGTTCTGGGGCTACGCCGGAGCCGAGTCGCTCAGCAACGAGGAGCTCATCGCCGAGAAGTACGCCGGTATCCGGCCCGCCCCGGGCTACCCTGCGTGTCCTGACCACACCGAGAAGGCGGATCTTTTCCGCCTGCTCGATGCCGAGAGGAACGCGGGCATCACGCTCACCGAGTCTTTCGCCATGCTGCCCACCGCGGCTGTCAGCGGCTTCTACATCGGCCACCCGGATTCGAAGTACTTCGCTGTCGGCAAGGTCGAGCGCGACCAGGTGATCGACTACGCGCGCCGCAAGGGCATGGACCTCGCGGCCTGCGAGCGCTGGCTCGCGCCGGCGCTCAACTACTGACGCGAAGGCACGGGTCATGCGGCGGCAAGGTTGGCTGGCGGGGCTTGCCGGGGCAGCTCTGCTCGCCATGGCAGCGCCGCACGCGCACGCGCAGGATCCCGCTTGGAAGCCGGCCCGTCCGATTCGGCTGGTGGTGCCCTTTGCGCCAGGCGGCCAGCCAGACCTCGTGGCCCGCGCCCTCGCCGTGCCGCTCGCCAGGGAGTTGGGTGAAGCAGTGGTCGTGGAAAACCGCCCCGGGGCGGGCGGCAACATGGGCGCGCAGTCGGTCGCCGCGAGCCCGCCGGACGGTCACACGTTGCTGCTCGGCACTAACGGCCCGCTGGCGGTGAGCCCGGCGCTCGACCGTGGCCTCGCCTACGACGTCGAGCGCGACTTCACCTTCGTCACCGTGGTGGGGACCTCCATTCAGCTGCTGGTCGTGCCAGCCACCACGCGGGAAGCCACACTGGCTGAGGTGATCGCCCGCGCCCGGCGCGACGCTGGAAAGCTCAATTACGCCTCCGTCGGCAAGGGAAGCCTGTCGCAGCTCACCAGCCAGATCATCTTTGGTGAGGCGGGCGTCCTCGCCGAACATATCCCCTTTCAAGCGGGCCCGGCCGCCGTGGGGTCGCTGCTGGCCGGCGACGTGCAATTCCTGTCGCTCAACCCGACGGCGCTGCTGCCGCACTTGAGCGCAGGGCGCCTGCGCGTGCTTGCACAGACCAGTGACCGGCGTTCTGCTCGCATCCCGGAGGTGCCCACGGTGGCCGAGGTGCTGCTGCCGGGGTTCAATGAGCTGGTCTGGATGGTGATCGCGGCCCCGGCCCGAACGCCTCCCGCCGCCATCCGAAGCCTCAACGCCGCGTTCGTGAAGGCCATTGCTGCGCCCGAAGTTCGCACGCGGGTGTGGGAGTCGCAGTGGATCGACCCCGTGGGCTCGTCGCCGGAGGCGGCGCGCCGATTTGTCCTCGACGAGAAACGCAAGTGGTTGCGGCGAGGCGAGAACCGCAAGGTAACGCTGGAGGAGTGAGCCCGATGTCACACCTGTTTTCATCCATCTCGTTGCGGGGCCTGACGCTTCGCAACCGCGCATTCGTTTCGCCCATGTGCCAGTACTCGTGCGTGGACGGGGTCGTGAACGACTGGCACCTCGTGCACCTGGGCAGCCGCGCGGTCGGCGGCGCAGGCCTGGTGATCACCGAGGCCGCCTCGGTGAGCCCGGAGGGACGCATCAGCCCGGCCGATGCGGGTATCTGGAATGACGCGCAAGTTGCTGCGTGGCGGCCTATCACCCGCTTCATCGCCGACCATGGCTCGGTGCCGGCGATCCAGCTCGCCCACGCCGGGCGCAAGGCCGCCTGCGCGCCTCCCTGGCAGGGCGGCAAGCCCGTCTCGCCCGGCCAGGGCGGATGGCAGACCCTGGGCCCCAGCGCCACGGCCTTCGGCGCCTATCCCGCGCCCCGTGAGATGACGCTGGCTGACATCGAGGCGTGTGTCGCCGATTTCCGGCGCGCGGCGGAGCGCTCGCTCGACGCCGGTTTCGCGGTGGCTGAGGTGCACGCGGCTCACGGCTACCTGCTGCATGAGTTTTTGTCTCCGCTCTCCAATGAGCGCTCCGATGGCTACGGCGGCTCGCTCGCCAACCGGATGCGCTTTCCACTCGCGGTCTCCCGCGCCGTGCGCGAGGTGTGGCCAGCGGACAGGCCTGTCTTCGTGCGCATTTCCGCAAGTGACTGGAAGGCGGGCGGGTGGGACCTCGACCAGTCGATCGCGTTCGCGCGCGAGCTGAAGGCGATCGGCATCGATCTGATCGACGTCTCCAGCGGCGGCAATGCCGCCGACCAGCAGATCACCCTGGGGCCGGGCTATCAGGTGCCGTTCTCCGCGGCCATTCGTCGCGACGCCGGCATCCCGACGGCGGCCGTGGGCCTCATCACCGAGCCGGTGCAGGCCGAGTACATTCTTGCGTCGGGGGATGCCGACGCGATTTGCCTCGCGCGCGCGCTGCTGCGCGACCCGTACTGGCCGCGCCACGCCGCCAAGGCCCTCGGTGTCGCGATGGAATGGCCGGACCAATACCGCCGATGCGACGTCGGCCCCCTGGGGAGGTGACATGATCGACCTTCACTACTGGCCCACGCCCAACGGCCACAAGATCACCCTGTTTCTCGAGGAGGCGGGCCTTGAATATCGACTCTTGCCGGTGAACATCGGGCAGGGCGACCAGTTCAAGCCCGACTTCCTTCGCATCGCGCCCAACAATCGCATGCCCGCCATCGTCGACCACGCGCCGGCCGATGGTGGCAAGCCGATCAGTGTGTTCGAGTCGGGCGCGATCCTCCTCTACCTCGCTGGCAAGGCCGGAAAATTCATCCCGAAGGATTTGCGCGGGCAGGTGCAGGCGCTCGAGTGGGTGATGTGGCAGATGGGCGGCCTGGGCCCCATGGCGGGGCAGAATCATCACTTCTCGCACTACGCGCCGGAAAAGGTGCCGTACGCGATCGGGCGCTACGTGAAGGAGACGTCGCGCCTCTACGGCGTGCTGAACAAGCGCCTCGAGGGCCGCCGATTCATCCTGGGGCGCTCGTATTCGATCGCGGACATGGCGTGCTACCCGTGGGTCATTCCCGACCGGCAGGGCCAGGACATGGCGAACTTCCCGAATCTCGCGCGCTGGCAGGCGGAGATTCGAGCCAGGCCCGCCACGACCCGCGCTTACGCGCGCGGCAAGGAAGTGAACCCCACGCCGCGCGGGCCGGTCACCGACGAGCAGCGGCGAATCCTGTACGGCCAGGACCACCGCTCGGTGAAGTAACGGGCGCTACTTCTTCGCCTCGCCGCCTTGGGCGGCCTTGGCGGCATCCTGGTCGGCGCGCACTTTGGAGATGACCGTGTTGTGCTCGTCGGCCGCAGCGCGCATGGCGGTGTCGTTCGCCTGGATCACGGCGCGACGCTCGGCGATGTAGGCGCGGACGCACTCCTGGTAGTCCTTCAGCTGCTTCTGGAAAGCCTCGGTCTTCTCGGCATCCTGCATCGCCTTCGAGCCCGGATAGACGGGCTTGGGCTCGCACTTGGCCTGGGGCACCGCGGGGGCCTGGGCATGGGCCACGCAGGCGAGGAGCGTGGCGGCAGCGAGGGCGAGGGCGCGCTTCATTTGGGGTTTCCTTTTGGCGTGGCGGGAGGAATGACGATCAGGTCCGGGGAGGCCGAGGCGCGGCTCATCTCCGCCGCGGCGGCGAGATCGGCGCACAACTTTTCGCGGCCCTTGGGGCAGCTGCCCTTGGCGAGGTCGCGCACGCTCTCGGCCTCGTCCTTCGGCAGGTCGGGGCTGCGAAGCCGGCGCAGCGCCCAGTCGCGAAAGCTGGAGTCCGCGGAGAACACCGGCTCGGCTTCGGCGATCTTGGGCCAGCCACCCACCACCACGCGCAGCAGCGCCTCGGTGAACAGCTCGGCCGTCGGGCCCTTGTCGCAGGCGCGGTAGTCCTTCACGGCCTGGGCGAGCGCAGGCCAGGTGGTGACGCGATCGACAGCGGCATCGGCCTTGGCGCAATCGCCTGCCTGGGCAAGCGCGCCCCAGGGGGCGAGTGCGACCAGCAGCGCGCTCGCGAGCGCGCGAGCGCTACGCAGCAATGTGAGGGCGTTGTTTTCCATCGGTCTCGGTGAGGCGCGCGCGCACGGCGCGCAGGATTCCAGCGGCATCGAGCCCGCAATCCGCGAGCAGCAGCCCGTGGTCGCCATGCTCGACGAATTGGTCGGGAAGGCCAAGGCCCAGCACCGGGGCGGCGATGCCTCGCATCGCGAGGCACTCCATGACCGCTGCGCCTGCGCCACCGGCCACCACGTTTTCCTCGACCGTCACCAGGAGCTCATGCGACGCGGCGAGCTGCGAGACCAGGGCTTCATCGAGGGGCTTCACGAACCGCATGTTCACCACCGTGGCGCCCAGCTCCTGCCCGGCGTCCAGCGCCGGCTTCAGCATCGACCCAAACGCGAGGATGGCCACGCGCCGGCCCTCCCGGCGCACCTCGGCCTTGCCCACCTCCAGCGCGCGCATCTGCGCGAGCACTTCCACGCCGGGACCCGCCCCGCGCGGATAGCGAACAGCCGAGGGCCCCTCGTGCGAGAACCCGGTGAACAGCATCTGCCGGCATTCGTTTTCGTCCGAGGGCGCCATCACCAGCATGTTGGGCACGCAGCGCAGGTAGGACAGGTCGAAGGCACCATGATGCGTGGGCCCGTCCGCGCCCACCAGGCCGCCGCGATCGATGGCGAACAGCACCGGCAGGTTCTGGATGGCGACGTCGTGGATCAGCTGATCGTAGGCGCGTTGCAGGAAGGTGGAGTAGATGGCCACCACCGGCCGCAGCCCCTCGCAGGCGATGCCGGCGGCGAAGGTCACCGCGTGCTGTTCGGCGATGCCCACGTCGAAATAGCGCTCCGGGTACTCCTTCGAGAAGCGCACGAGCCCCGAGCCTTCGCGCATCGCGGGGGTGATGCCCACGAGCCGCTGGTCGAGCTTCGCCATGTCGCAAAGCCACTCGCCGAACACCTGCGTGTAGGTTGGGCGCGGCTTCGCCGGCGCTGCTGCCGGGACAATGCCCTTGCCCGGGTCGAACTTGCCGGGGCCGTGGTACGTGATCGGGTCCTGCTCGGCGTGCGCGTAGCCCTGGCCCTTGCGCGTGGCCACGTGCAGGAACTGCGGCCCGCTCAGGCGCTTCACGTTGGTGAGGGTCTCGATCAGGGCGTCCAGGTTGTGGCCATCCACCGGGCCGGTGTAGTTGAGGCCGAATTCCTCGAAGAGTGTCGAGGGCGTGATCATGCCCTTCGCATGCTCCTCGAAGCGGCGAGCGAGCGCCTTCACGGGCGGGGCGACCGAGAGGATGCGGTCAGCAGTCTTCTTCGTGGCGGCGTAGAAGCGCCCGGACATGAGCCGCGCGAGGTAGTTCTCCAGCGCGCCCACGTTCTCCGAAATCGACATGTCGTTGTCGTTCAGCACCACGATCACGTTGGCGCCGGATTGCTTCACGTTGTTCAGCGCCTCGAAGGCCATGCCGCCGGTGAGCGCGCCGTCGCCGATGATCGCCACCGCCCGGCGTGAGTCGCCGCGCGCCTGCGCCGCCACCGCCATGCCCACTGCCGCGGAGATCGACGTGGACGAATGGGCGGTGCCGAAAGTGTCGTAGGGGGACTCGTCGCGGCGCGGGAAGCCGGCCATGCCGCCCTTCTGTCGCAGCGTCGCCATGCCGTGGCGGCGGCCGGTGAGGATTTTGTGGCCATAGGTCTGGTGCCCCACGTCCCACACCAGCCGGTCTTCCGGCGTGTTGAAGACGTAATGCAGCGCGATGGTGAGTTCCACCGTGCCCAGGTTCGACGACAAATGCCCGCCCGTGGAGGCCACCGACTCGAGGATGAAGCGGCGCAGCTGGTCGGCGAGCGCGGGCAACTGGCGACGCTCCAGCCGGCGCAGGTCCGACGGGTCGCCGATGGTCTCGAGGAGGGGGAAGGCGCTCATGGGAAGGCGAGGCACATTTTGCCCGAACCGGCCGGGCGATTATCGGTCGCGCCGGACGATGAAGTCGGCGAGCGCTCGCAGGGGTGCGGCGCGCTCGTCGAACACCGCCAGCGCCGCGTGGGCATCAGCGAGCAGCCGGCCGGCGAGCGTCCTCGCCTCGCCAAGCCCGAGGAGTGAGGTGTAGGTGGGCTTGCCGGCCTCCCGATCCTTGCCGGCGGTCTTGCCCAGGCTGGCGGCGGTGCCCGACTCGTCGAGGATGTCGTCGACCACCTGGAAAGCAAGGCCCACGCACTGGGCATAGCGGTCGAGGCGCTCGAGGGTTGGGGCATCGGCGTTGTTGCCGCAGCGGGCGCCGAGCGCGACGCTCGCCCGGATCAGGGCGCCCGTCTTGTGCAAATGCATCCGCTCCAGTTCAGGCAGCGCCAGGGCCTGGCCGACGGCAGCCAGGTCGATCGCCTGCCCGCCGGCCATGCCGCGGGAGCCGCTCGCCGCAGCCAGCGTGCGCACCATCGCGAGCTGGGTCGTCGGATCGTCGGCGAGGCGGTGCTCGGCGAGCAACTCGAAGGCGAGGCTCTGCAGCGCATCGCCCACGAGGAGCGCCGTGGCTTCGTCGAAGGCGACGTGGCAGGTGGGCCGCCCGCGGCGCAGCGTGTCGTCATCCATGCACGGCAGGTCGTCGTGCACAAGGGAGTAGGCGTGGATCAGCTCGACGCTCGCGGCAACGACCTCCAGCCGCGCCGGGTCGGCTCCGGTGATGTTGCCCGCGCCGAAGGCGAGCATCGGCCGAACGCGCTTGCCGCCGCCGAGCGCGGCGTAACGCATGGCTTCGTGAAGCCGTGTCGGGCGGGTGGTGGCCGGTGGGAGGAAGCGCGAGAGCGCTTGCTCCACCCGCTCGGCCACCGACTGGGCCCAGGCCGGAAAGTCGGTGGTGCTCACGTATCGGGCGGCAGGTCCTTCAGGATCTCGCCTTCGAGCACGCTCACACGGGCCTGCGCGGCGGACAGCCGTGACTCGCAGAGCTTCAGGAGCTCCGCCCCGCGCTGGTAGGTCGCGAGGGACTCTTCCAGCGGCAGCTTGCCCGACTCGAGGGCGGCGATCACCGCCTCCAGCTCCTCGAGCGCTTTCTCGAACGGGACTTCCTCGGCGCGCGCAGTCTTGACCATGGCAGCGCGAACCTTAACGCAAAACCGCCAGTCCCGGGTTCAAGGGTCGGGCTGTGGCTCTCTCAGCAAGTGATGCACCGCCAGCCCGGCGAAGGCGCCCACGAGCTGGGCCACCACAAAGGCGGGTGCGCTTGCCGGCGCAATCCCGGCAAAGCTGTCGCTCAGCATGCGGCCCATCACTGCCGCGGGGTTGGCGAAGGACGTGGAGGCGGTGAACCAGTAGGCCGCGCCGATGTAGGCGGCCACCATGGCCGCAACCCGGCCGGCAGGCGCGCGCAGGATCACGAGGATCAGCCCGGCGGTCGCCACGGCCTCGGCCAGCCAAAGACCGAACCCCGGGCGCAACTTCTGGGAGAACTGCATGAGCTGTTCGCCAAACATGGCGTGCGCGAGCCATGCCCCGAGCACCGCGCCGAGCAGTTGTGCCGACACGTAGGGCAGGAGCGCCGCGCGCGGCAGCGCCCCGCGCCAGGCCATCACCGCGCTCACCGCCGGGTTGAAGTGGGCTCCGCTCACCGGGCCGAACACCTCGATCAGGACGTAGAGCCCGCCCACTGTCGCGAGCGTGTTGGCGAGCAGCGCCACGGCCATGTTTCCCCCGGCGAGGCGCTCGGCCATGATGCCGGAGCCGATCACCACCGTGAGCAGCATCGCGGTGCCCAGCGTTTCGGCGGCGAGCGGCCGTGCGAGCTGCATCGTCAGCTCCGGGCGATGTCGGCGAGCGCACGTTGAACTGCATCCGCGCCCATCGCCTTGAACGGCAACTGCACGAGTTGCAACATCCGGTAGCCGATCGCCTGGCGGGTGAGCTCGAAGGCGCGCCGGCGATCCGCCTCGCTTCCGTCGGTGCGGGACGGGTCGGGATAGCCCCAATGCGCCTTCACCGGCTGGCGGCCGGGCCCCCCGTAGAACACCGGGCAGGCCTCGGCAGCGGCGCTGTCACAGACCGTGATGACAATCGACAACGGGGGAGCGTCCGGCCGGCTGAAGGCGTCCCAGCTCTTGCTTTCGGCATGGCTCGTGTCAACGCCCGCTTCGCGCAGCACCTCGAGCGCGAGCGGGTTCACCCGCCCCGAGGGGGCACTGCCGGCGCTGAAGGCGCGCACGTCGCGGCAGAGCCGTCGCGCCCAGTGGTTGAGCATCGCCTCGCCCAGGATGCTGCGGGCCGAGTTGTGCGTGCAGAGGATCAGGACGTGGGTGGTCATGGTCGCCTCAGGCACAGGTCGTCGGCGTCTCCAGCGCGCAAGGTTCCCCTTGGCAGCAGTTGCGCGTGAGGTAACCCATCACCTCGTTCATGCAGGCGTAGTCGGCCCGATAGACCACGTGTCGACCGTGGCGCTCGTGGGTCGCGAGGCCGGCGTGCAATAGCTCCTTCAAGTGAAAGGAGAGGGTGGCGGGCGCGATCCCGCAAATGCCCGCCATGGCCCCGGGCGTGAGGCCTTCCGAGCCCGCGACAACCAGCGCCCGGTAAAGGCGCAATCGGTGCTCGTGGGCCAGCGCAGCCAAGCTCCGGACAATCGCTTCTTCGTTCATTGTTCGAATATCTTAAAAATATAAAACAGTTTCAAGACGATTTCCGGACAGGTTGTTTGCGGCCAGCCCCGCTTGACCCGCCGCAAGCCAGCGCCTTGCGCCACCCCTATCCTCGGAAAAAAGGCGCTGCAAACCCTTGAACGGGCTGGGAACTTTGGGCAGACTCGCGCCCTCCATGCAGTCGCGGTTCGGGACGGAGCTGCAGAGTTAAAAGCTAGCTGACTCGATTTGCCCGAGTGTTTTGACCCCCTCGCTTGACCGGAGGACAGGAACATGACGGACCTGGCAAGTCAGCGCTCGCTCACGCGCGCGAACCCCCATCTGCCCCTGGCGTGGTATTTCGACCCGCAGGTGGCAGCGCTCGAGCAGAAGCTTCTGTTCGACCGCGGCCCCGGCTACGTCGGCCACGCCCAGATGGTTCCCAACCCAGGCGAGTACCGCGTGCTCGATTGGCGCGAGTCCGCCCCGGGCTGGATGCTGGTGAACAACGATGGCCACGTCGACATGGTCTCCAACGTCTGTCGTCACCGCCAGGCGATGATGCTTCGCGGGACGGGCCCGTTGCCCGGGGGCACGATTACCTGCCCGCTGCACCGCTGGGCCTACGACGGCACCGGCAAGCACCTCGGCGCCCCGCAATTTGGCGAGCATCCCTGCCTGGACCTGCCGCGAAAGCGCCTCCAGTCCTGGCAGGGCATGCTCTTCGACAGCCCGCGAAACATCGCGAGGGACCTCGCCAACCTGGGCGTGGCGAAGGAACTGGATTTCGACGGCTACGTCCTGGACAAGGTCGCTGTCGACCACTACGACTTCAACTGGAAGACCTTCATCGAGGTCTACCTCGAGGACTACCATGTCGCGCCCTTCCACCCGGGGCTCGGACAGTTCGTCAACTGCGAAGACCTCAAGTGGGAGTTCGGCGACTGGTACAGCGTGCAGACCGTGGGCGTAAAGCAGGCGCTCGCGAAACCGGGCAGCACGGTTTATTCCCGCTGGCACGAGCAGGTGCTCAAGTTCAGGGGCGGCGAGCCTCCGGCGCACGGCGCCATCTGGCTCACCTATTTCCCGAACGTCATGGTCGAGTGGTACCCGCATGTGCTGGTGATATCCACCCTGTGGCCGCAGGGACCGGAGAAGTGCACGAACGTGGTCGAGTTCTACTACCCCGAGGAAATCGCCCTCTTCGAGCGCGACTTCATCGAGGCCGAGCAGCGCGCCTACGAAGAGACGGCGGTCGAGGACAAGGAAATCTGCGAGCGCATGACCGAGGGCCGGCGCGCGCTCTGGCGGGAAGGCCGCGAAGAACACGGCCCCTACCAGTCGCCCATGGAAGACGGCATGGTCCACTTCCACGAGTTCATCCGTCGCGAGCTCGAGCCCGGCCTCAAGCCCTAGGGCGCGCGGGTCACGGGTCGAACTCGTGGACGACGGCCCATAGCGTCGCGTAGGTATAGGTCGGAAAGATCGCGTGCAGGGCCTCGAGGTCCTCGGGGCGGGCGCCATCGCCGCGTGAGCCGGCGATGGACCACCAGCGGGCTTGAATCGCCTCTCGGGTGGACGCCGGCGGCATGGGTGGGCGGCGCAGCTTCTCGTGGGCGCCGGCGAAGAGGCGCCGCTTGAGCACCACGTCGTTCGCCGAAAGCTTGAAGAGCTGGGTGAGCATGGCGGCCGTGGCACCGTGGCGCACGAAGTGTTCGATCTGCCGCGCGCGCTTGCCGACGTAGTCGGCCTGGCGCAGCCCGTGCGCGAAGGCGCGCGTGTCGACCTCCACCACCACCCGAGGCTCCGGCATTTCGGAGAGCCGCACGAGGTCGTCGGTGGTGAGGCTTCGCAGGCACGCCACCTGCTCCGGCACCAGGCCGGCGGGCGGGGGGCGGCTTTCGTCTGCCGAGCGCTGCACCTCGCGCACGAGGTGGGCGAGAAACATCAGTCGCAACTGCTGATCGCGGATTTCGAACATGGGGTGGCCTCCTTGGGTCAGGGTCGCCACTCCTGCGGCACCGGCCGCTCCGGGCGACGGCCCCACGATGCCAAGCCCGCGCTAAAGCCGAAAACGAGGCCGCCCTAAAGTTTTCTAAAACCCGCGGCCCTCGGGCGTGGCGCGCGGCGCGAGGAAGAGCGCGACGAGGTCGTTCAGGAACCGCTGGCCAAGCCGGGTGGGCGTGAGGCGCAGTGGATCGCGCTCGAGCAGCCCGCCCTGCGTCGCCCGCTCCATGGCTCCCGCAATCACGCCCGGCGACAGGCCCGTGCGCTCGGCGAAGAGCGCGCGCTCGACGCCCGCCGTCAGGCGCAGCGCGTTCATCG
>Ga0075471_10000156_pt1 | contig 36302 bp, 39 predicted proteins | sample DEB19_08_DNA_2_FD_74787 | JGI IMG/M metagenome (GOLD analysis project Ga0075471, IMG submission 74787) | Aqueous microbial communities from the Delaware River and Bay under freshwater to marine salinity gradient to study organic matter... | ecosystem: Environmental > Aquatic > Marine > Coastal ...
GTAGTTGAACTCACCACCGAGACCGCCCTCGCCGAAGAACGGCTGGGCGTACGGGTAGTACGAGCTCGTCGTGAATCCGTCGAGCATCCAGATGATGCGCCCGTCGAGGATCACCGGGTAGGGGTCGGCATCGAACCGGAGGAACGGCGCCGCCTGCTCGACCCGGCTCCGGATGTCGCGGTTGAACACCATCTGGGTCTTCGGCGTGATCTGGCCCGAAATCAGGAGGTTGTAGTCGTTGAAACGGGTGGCGAAGGCGAGCCGTCGCACGAACCCGTCGAGCTTGATGCCGCCGTCGCCCTCGTACCGGTTGTAGGCGTCGAGCTGACCCTTGAGCGGGTAGTCGAACTCGTCGCTCTTGGCGTTGACGAGCACGTAGCCGCCGGTGCTCTCGCCGAAGTAGACCCGCGGCTGGGTGAGCGCGACGTCGCCGGTGGGCGGGATGTCCTTGAGCAGGTACTGCGGGGTGCCGTCCGAGGTCGCCTTGTTGGCGGCACTGGCCACCGCGCCGAACCCGTGTGTGTAGACGAGTTGGCGGTTCACCCAGGACTGGCTCGGCAGGTCGGCCCGGTTCAGCTCACGCGCGCTCACCATGACCTGCGTGGGCCTGCCGCCGACCTCGTAGCGGTCGACGTCGACGTCGGAGAACTTGTAGAAGGTCTGGAGGCTCTGGAACGACTGGAAGTTGCGCAGGGTCTCGTAGGGATCCCAGAGCCGGGCGTTCTCGACGGTCGCCGCGTTCTCGACGATCTTCGCCGCGTCGAGGTCCTCCTGGTAGTCGAAGGCGGTGACGCCCACCTTGGACAGGCCGAACGCATCGCGGGTCGCGGTGATGTTGCGCCGGATGTAGGGCTTCTCGCTCTGCAGCTCGTTCGGGTTCACCCGCACCGACTGGTAGATCGCCGGGAAGATCGTGCCGACGACGAGCGCCACGAAGGCCCACAGTCCGACCGCGATCACCGGCAGCACCCAGCCCCGGCGACGGATGTTCCACACGAAGAGCCCCGCCGCGACGATCGAGATGACCACGAGCAGGTTGAGCGCCGGGAGGTGCGCGGCGACGTCGGTCTTGCTCGCGCCCGCGACGACGCCGCGGGACGAGAAGTTGAGGTTGTACCGGGCGTAGAAGTACTGGCCGGTCTTCACCAGGGCCATGACCGCGAGGATCACCGAGACGTGCGCCTTCACCTGCGGGGTGACCCGGGACTGCGCCGGGCCCTGCAGGCGGATGCCACCGTTGAGGTAGTGCATGACGATCGTGGCGACGAGCACCACCACGAGCGCGACGAAGAGCCAGTTCAGGAAGAAGTTGATGAACGGCAGCTGGAAGACGTAGAAGCCGATGTCCTTCCCGAACTGCGGATCCTTCCGTCCGAACGAGACCCGGTGGGTGAACAGCACCCACTGCTGCCACTCCCCGGCCACGGTGGCGCCGACGACGATCGCGAAGAACGCCGACACGAGCACCCGGATCCGCCCCGAGTACCGGGCCGCGGTGTCCTGGTACCGCGATGCGAGATCCTCCACCGGCGGCACGGGGCGGGCCTTGGGCGCGAGGCGCTCGGCGATCGCGAGGCTCGTGTACATGAGCACGAAGAACGTGGTGAAGAACACGAGCCCGAGGCCGATCTTGGCGACGAGCAGGCCCCGCCAGACCTCGGAGAACCGGACCGAGGAGAACCACAGGTAGTCCGTGTAGAAGACCGCGATCCCGCGGAAGCTGAGGAACAGGACCACGAGCACCACGCCGAGTGCGATGAGGCCGCCCCGGAGACGGCGCGAACGCGGCGGTCGGGGTGCGGTGCTCATGGTGCGCATCGGGATGAGCCTAGAGGTCGGTCCGGGACTGCGCTGCTCGCGGCCCCGGGTCCGCCGCGACCGCGACGCGCCGGGTCGGGGCCGGGTGTGGCCCCCGGATCAGGCGTGCGCCGGGGTGAGCATGCAGCGGCACCCCGGGTGCGCCGGCGGGTACTGCTGCCCCGTCGGGAACGCATCGCCGCGTCGCGTCGCCTCGAGTGCGTTGTCGTCGCAATCGGCACAGCGTCCGACCTCGGCCGGGACCCACCGCAGCAGCGTGCCCTCCGGCACCGCGTCGTGCACACCCCGGGCCCAGGCCGCCGCGAGCGCATCGGCCACGGCGTCCTCGAGCGGCGCGCCCTTCGCCTCGCGGTAGGCGGCGCCGATCGCACGCGGGGCGCCGTCGTCACCCTCGGACCCGTGCACCTCGATCGCCGAGAGCAGCCGGGCCCGCAGCGGCGCCGCGATCGCGGCGACCGCCGTGGCCACGAGTTCCGCGGGGACCTCGGGCGCGGGCTCGGTCGTGTGCGTGGTGTGCGCACCGGTGTAGGCCGCCGCGATCGGCGGCGCGAGCACCTCGGCCCAGACGGCGGCCCGCTCGTCGTCGTCCCCGACGACGCGGTTCGGATCGGGACGACCCTTCGCGGTGCGGAGCCGGTCGAGCACCGCGTTCTGGTCGTCCTGCAGGGCGCGCTTGCCCCGCTTCACGAGGTCGCGCTGGAGCGGTACGAGCACGACCTCGCGCTCGGCCCGCACGGCCTCGTCGGCGTCCGCGGGTTCGGCACCGGGCTCCTCGAGCGGCGTCGGCGCGGGCTCGTCGACCGGCGGAACCTCGGCGGTCGCCGTGGGCTCGGGCCCGACCGTCGCCTCGGGCGCGCCCCCGGCCTCCGGGGACTCGGCGTCGGCCCGGAGCCGGGCGAAGATGTCGGAGACCGCCGGCCCCCCTTCGGGCGCCTCGGCGTCGGTGTCCGCGCGGACCACGAACCCCTCGGCCACGAACCCCTCGGCCGCCCCCACGTCGCCCTCGACGATGACCGTGACGGACTCCTCGACCCGGATGCCGTCCTCGTCCTTGATCCCGAAGGTCTCCCGCAGGCGCCGGCGCCGGCCGCGCAGGACCGGCGCGTCGGGTGCCGGGCCCGGATCGGACTCGGCGACCGGCGACTCGGCGCCCTGCGGCTCCTCCGCGACGGGCTCGGGCGCGATGACCGGCTCCGGGGCCTCCGAGAGCGCCACCGCGGCGGCGAGTTCGTCGTCGATCTCGGGCGCCGCGCCGGCCGGGGCCGGCGACGCCAGGACGGCAGCGCCCCGGGCCTCGACCTGACCGAGCGCCTGGGTCGCATCCGAGAGCGTCTGCTTCACGACCCGGTAGGCGCCGAGGAGGCGGTCACGACCGCCGCGCAGTTCCTCGATCTGGGCGGTGAGCAACTCGCGGCGCCGCGCCAGGTCGGCGAGCACACGCTCGCGGACCGCCTTCGCCTCGGCGAGCATGTCGCGACCGGTCTGACGGGCCGATTCGATCGCGGACTCGCTCTCGACCCGCGCCTCCTCGCGCACCCGCGCCGCCTCCTGCTCGGCCTCCTCGCGCACCCGGGTCGCGTGGGCCTCGGCCGCCTCGCGCGCCGAGGCCGACGCCTCGGCCGCCGCCGCCTCGATCGCGGAGGCCGCGGCCTCCGCGGCCTCGGTGCGCTCACGGGCCTCGGCCTCCGCGGCCTCGCGGGTCGCGCGCGCGGACTCGTCGGCTTCGCGCAGCAGTTCGGCGGCGCGGTCCTCGGCCCGGGATCGGATGTCCTCGGCCGCCTCCTGGGCCGAGCGCAGGACCCGGGCCGTCTCCTCGCCGAGCGAGTCGAGCAGCTGCTGCTCGGTCGGCGCGGGCGGGTTGCGCAGTTCCGCCTCGAGCGCGCGGATGCGCTCGCGCAGCGCGTCCTCGCGGTCGTTGATCGCCCCCACCTCCTCCGCGACGCGCGTGAGGAAGGAACGGACCTCCTGCTCCGAGACGCCGCGCACGGCGCGACCGAAGGATCGCGAGGCGATCTCGTCCGGGGTCAACTTCGGGCTGCTCGACACCGCGAGCCGGCGCACATCACCGCCGGGCACTGGCCACTCCTGCGTTCGTGGGTGCTGGTCTACGAGTGGCTGATGTTACGAGTGTTGAGCGTGTGAAGCGAGGGATGCGGACCGATTCCTGCGGCCCGGGCGGGTCGGAGGCTCAGGCCCCGGGCCGCCGGACGGCCCGACCGCCGTGGGCCTCGAGGACCCGGACCGCCTCGTCGAGGGTCCGCACGCCCACGACCTCCATGCGGTCCCCCGCCCGCGCCCGGGCCTCCCGCACCTCACCCCGGGGCACGAGCATGAGGCGGGCCCCGGCGGCCAGGGCGGCCACCGTCTTCTGCCGCACCCCGCCGACGTCGCCGACGTTGCCGTCGGTGTCGATCGTCCCGGTCACCGCGACGTCGCTCCGACCGGTGAGGGAACCGGGCGTCATCTCGTCGATGATCGTGAGCGTGAACGCGAGCCCCGCCGACGGACCGCTCACCGCGCCGGGGTCGATCGTGATGTCCACCGGGTAGTCGTAGGACAGGTCCTTGGTCGTCGGCGCGATGCCGATGTAGGCGCGACCCTCGAGCGGGCCCGAGGTCGCGGTGCGCGAGGTCACCCCGACGGCGATCGGCGCTTCGGAGGGCGGCCGCTGGACGGTGAAGGTGAACGTGGTGCCCGCGGGTCGGGCCCGCACCGCGTCGCCAATCTCCTCGGCCAGGGTGATCGGTCGTCCGTCGATCGCGGTGATGACGTCGCCGCGCCGCAACCGCCCGGCGGAGGGGCCGCCCTCGGAGACCTCGACGACGATCGCGCCCGAGCCGGTGACCGGCACCTCGTAGCCGAGGTACCGCAACGCCTCCGCCTTGGCCTCCTGCTGCGACTCGGTCATGAGTTGCTGGTTGAGCCGTCGATCCTGGGCCGGCGTGCTCCGACCGAGGTACTGCCGCTCGCCCACGACCTCGTCGTCGTCCGACATCGAGGCCTGGAGGAACCGCCACACGTTGGGTCGCTCGTTCGACACGGACACGGTGAGGAACAGCAGGTCGCCGCGGGACGGGTAGGTCCGCGCGCCCTCGATCTCGACGATGGGCTGGACCGGGGTCGCGCTCCCGGGCGAGAAGATCACGTACGGCAGGCGGATGACCGCGCCGGCGACCGCGACGAGGGAGACGAGCGAGACGAGGACGATGCCCACGATCGCCGCGGTCCGCGTTGGACGTCGGGCACCCGGGACCGGTGCACCGGCCGGCGGACCGGTCGGCGGCGGGAACCCGAGCGGGTCGGAGGGACCGCCGGACCCGGGGCGTTCGGCGTCGTCGGGGCTCCGGTCCATGGTCCCTGCAGCCTGCCACGTCGCCGCCGCCCGTCGGGATCGCCGCCCGGACGGGCGCGCCTGCGACGATGGGACCGAGCGCGCGACCGGCGAGCACCGAGCCAGGAGCAGTCCCCATCCCCGACGCCCGACCCGACCCGATCACCACGGCCCGACTGGCCGCCGTGCGCGCCGGGTTCGACCCGACCCCCGACCTCGACGCGATCGAGGCCGCCGAACGGGACCCCGACCCACGCGTGCGGGCCGCCGCACTCGGGGCCCGCGTGCGGTGCGGCATCGATGCGCGCGGGGCGTGGCGCGGGGCCTGCGGCGATCCGGACCCGATCGTGCGGCGGCGGGCGGCCGAACTCGCGCCGCGGGTCGATGAGGCGGACCTCGACGCGCTCCTCGGTCTCGGCACCGACCCCGACGCATCGGTCGCCGAGGTCGCGGCCTGGGCGCTCGGTGAGCGCACCGAGACGGCGGACCGGGGCGCCGCGATCGACGCGACGCTCGAACGCCTCGCGCGGGATCACACCGACCCCCTCGTCCGGGAGGCGGCCGTCGCAGCGCTCGGCGCGCGGGGCACGGGGCTCGCCACGATCCTGCACGCGTGCGGGGATCGCCCGGCGATCCGCCGCCGGGCCGTGCTCGCGCTCGCCCCGTTCGAGGGGCCCGAGGTCACCGCGGCACTCACCGTCGCGCTCGGGGACCGGGACTGGCAGGTGCGCCAGGCCGCCGAGGACCTGCTCGGCGTGGACGCGAGCGCCGAGGGTCGGGACCCCGACGACGGGACGGGCCCCGCCGGGTGACCCGCCACGATCAGGTGCGCGGGCTCCCCATGAACATGTCCTTGAGCAGGTCGAAGGACTCGAGGCACCGGCCCGCGCCCTCCACGACGCACTCGAGTGGGGCATCCACGAGCCGCACCGGCAACGAGGTCTCCTTCGAGATGCGCAGGTCGAGGCCGCGCAGCATGCCGCCGCCCCCGACGAGGTTGATGCCGTTGAGGATGAGGTCCTGGGCCAACTCCGGCGGGGTCCGGCTCAACGCCGCGATCACGGCGTCGCAGATGGCGCGCACCTGCTCCTCGATCGCGTCGCGCACCTCTTCAGGCGTCAGCACGATCACCTTGGGCAACCCGGACATGAGGTCCCGGCCGCGCACCTCGGCCCGGAACTCGTCCGGGGTCGGGTAGGCGGAGCCGATGGCGAGCTTGATCTCCTCGGCCGTGCGCTCTCCGATCGCGATCCCGTAGGTGCGGCGCACGAACGCCTGGATCGCCGCGTCGATGTCGAAGGAGCCGACCCGGACCGCCTCGAGGGAGACCACGCCGCCGAGCGAGATCACCGCGACCTCGGTCGTCCCGCCGCCGATGTCGATGACCATGTTGCCGAGCGGCTCGTGGATGTGGAGGCCGGCACCGATCGCGGCGGCCATCGGCTGCTCGATGAGGTGCGTGCTCGCCGCACCGGCCCGCCGGGCCGCCTCGAGCACGGCCCGCTGCTCGACGTGGGTGATCGCCGACGGCACACAGATGAGGACGCGGGCCCGGTACATGCGGGAGACGCCGGCCCGCTGGAACAGCAGGCGGATCATGCGCTGGGTGATGTCGAAGTCGGTGATCGCCCCACCGCGCAGCGGGCGGACCGCCACGATGTAGCCCGGGGTGCGCCCGATCATCTGCCAGGCGTCGTGCCCCATGGCCAGCACGTCCTGGGTGCGGCTGTTGAGCGCGATCACCGTCGGCTCGTTGAGGATGATCCCCTGGCCGCGCGCGTACACGAGCGTGTTCGCCGTCCCGAGGTCGATCGCGAGGTCGCGGGGCACGTCAGCGATCCTCGCGGTGCCGGAAGCGCGAGTGCTTCTCCCGGGGGGCGAGCGCGTCCCGTCGCTTCTCGAAGTGCGAGATGTGGTGGTGCATGCCGCTCGGGCCCCGGTGCCGGACCATGACGATCGCCACGCCCACGGCGATGAGCACCGCGATGAGGAGGAGGTAGATCACGAGCGCACCTCGTCCACCGGGCGCACGTCGTGCGCGTCGAGGCCCCAGTCGGAGCCGCCCGACCAGTCCTCCCGCTTCCAGATCGGGGCACTCGCCTTGAGGGTGTCGATGCAGAACCGGGCGGCCTCGAAGGCCTCGGGCCGGTGCGGCGAACTCACGGCCACGACCACCGCCGTGTCGCCCACCGCGAGCTCCCCGGTCCGGTGCAGGAGCGCGATGCGCTCGACGACGGGCCAACGGGCGCGGGACGCTCCGGCGATCTCGCCGAGGACGCGAACCACCGCCTCCTCGTAGGCCTCGTAGGCCAGGGCACGGACGCCGGGCCGATCCACCGAGTGGTCGCGGGCCACGCCGCAGAAGGTCACGACGGCCCCGGAGGCGGGGGTCGTGACCCAGGAGGTCGCCGCCTCGACGGGGAGGGGCGCGTCCGTGATGGCGAGCCAGTCGGCCCGGTCGGCGGGGGGAAGCACGACACCCATCGTAGGGCGAGGGCCCGCGGTCAACCCCGGCCGACCCGTCGGTACACTCCGCGCCCATGGCGGGGCGGACACCGGACCCGGGCGGCGGCCGGGGCGACGGACCGCAGGATCCCGACGATCGGCCGCCCTCCGACGCGCCCCGGGCGTGGCTGCATCCCTCGGAACTCGGCGGCCGGTTCGACACCCCGGCGGCCGGCATCCCGGCCGTCCCGACCCCGCCGGCCCCCGCGCCCGGGCGGGGGGCACGGGTCCTCACCCTCGCCGCCGCCGGCCTGCTCCTCCTCGTGGTCGGCTTCACGGTGGGCGCCCGCCTGGCCCGACGGGATCCCGATCCGGTCGCCGCACCGGCGGCGGCGCGCACCGTCGCGCTCGACCCGGCCGGCGCCGCACCCGCCGCCCCCCTCCCGGATGCGTCCCACACCGCGACCGTGGTCGCGCCCTCGGGCCGACGCAGCGCGGTCTGCGTCGATGGGGGCGTCCTCACGGCGCTCGAGGGCCTCAACGCCTCGGCGGTCGCGGTGACCACCGGCGGGTCGACACGGACGGCGCTGCTCGCGGCGGCGGACCCGGTGTCGGGGCTCGCCTACCTCGTCGGGACCGAGTGCCCCGCCGGACCGATGGACCTGCGGGTCGGGGCGAGTCCGTCCCCGGGCGCGAGGGTGCGCGTGCTGGCGCGCCCCGCCGGCACCACCGGGGTGCGCGTGCGGGTGGTGCGGGTCCTCGCCGCCGGCGGGCACGTCGTCGGGGTCCGGGAGGGCACCGCGGTGCTGCGCGCCGACCCCGACACCTCGATGCTCGGCGCACCCGTCATCTCCGGGACCGGCGCACTCGTCGGGATCGTGGTCGGTCTCGACGCCGACGGCGCCCGCGTGGTCCCGACCGCGATGCTGCGGCGCGTCGTCGCGCAGTTGGTCGCCGGACGACCCGCGCACGGTGGGTGGCTCGGGGTCGGCATCGACGCGTCCGGAGCCGTCACCGCGCTGGCCGAGGGTTCGCCGGCGGGCGCCGCCGGGGTCGAGGTCGGCGACACGGTCTACGCGGTCGGCGGCCGCCGGACCGCGGACGCCGAGGCCCTGCTCGTCGAGCTCCAGGCCCAGGCGCCGGGCGAGCGGATCCGGCTCACGCTCGAGCGGGCGGGTCGCACCCGCGACGTCGAGGTGGTCCTCGGGTCCGGGCCGATCGGCGGCTGAGCGGACGTTTCCGGACCCCGAGCGCGAGACTCACCCCATGAGCGACGCCCCGACCACCGAGCCCGCCGGGTCCTCCGAACTCTCGGACCTCGACCGCGACCTGCTCAACGCCGTCCAGTGGGACTTCCCGCTCGACGCCGAGCCGTTCCGGGTGCTCGGCGAGCGCCTCGGCATCCCGGAGCCCGAGGTGCGCGAGCGAATCCTCGCCGTGAAGGCCTCGGGCGTGCTGCGCCAGCTGTCCGCGATCTTCGACACCCGCGCACTCGGCTACCAGTCGGCGCTCATCGCCGCACAGATCGACCCCGACCGCATCGACGAGGCGGCCGCCGTCATCAGCGAGCACCCCGGGGTGAGCCACAACTACAAGCGCAACCACGCGTACAACCTCTGGTACACGCTGGCCACGCCCCCGGGTGAGGACTTCGACGCGCACGTCGACGCGCTCCACCGCGCCAGCGGTGCGATCGTCACCCGCACGTTGCCGACCCTCGTGCTCTACAAGATCGGCGTGAAACTGGACATGACCGGCAGGACCGCGGCGGACGCGAAGACCGAGGTGCTCGAGCACGAGCGCCCCGAGCGCCGGGCCGAGATGGCCGCGCCCGACCTGACGCCGCTCGAGATGGCCGCGATCCGCGTCGTGCAGGAGGACCTGCCCGTCGTCGAGCGCCCGTTCGCCGCGCAGGCCGAGGTCATCGGCTGCACCGAGGAGGAGCTGCTCGACACCCTCCGGTCGTTCCTGGAGCGCAAGCTCATGCGACGGTTCGCCGCGGTCATGAACCACCGCTCGGCCGGCTTCAAGGCGAACGCCATGGGCGTGTGGGCCGTCCCCGAGGATCGCCTCGGCGAGATCGGACCGCAGATGGCGGGGTTCGCCGCGGTCAGCCACTGCTACCGACGACCGACCTACGAGGACTGGCCGTACACGGTGTTCACGATGGTGCACGGGCGCAGCGCCCGCGACTGCGAGGCGACCATCGACGCGATCCGGAACGAGACCGGCATCGAGGAGCACGCGCTGCTCTGGTCGGTGAAGGAGTACAAGAAGACGCGGGTGAAGTACTTCACCGACGACTGGTCGGCCTGGACCGACGAGCACCTCTCGGGCGCGTCGGCCTGAGAACGCCTAGCGCCCTCGCCGGGACCGGGCGAGGACGAACGCTCCGAGCACCACGGCGCCGATCGCGAGCACCCCACGGGGCACCGCACCGGGCACGGGACGACCGGCCGGCCGGCCCTCGAGCGCCTCGAGGATGCACTCCTCGTTCGTGAACCGGGGCCGCCAGCCCGCGGTGGCGAGGCGGTCGGTCGCGAGTACCCACGGGTGTTCGAGGTGCGCCACGACGCTGGGCGACACCCGACCGGCGCCGCTCGAGAACGATCGGCCGAGGATCCGGGTGAGGAGCTCGGCGGGCAGGGCCGGGTTCCACCGACCGCCCACCAGTGCGTCGAGGTCGGCGGCGGCCATCGCGCCCGGCGCGGCGACGTTGTACGCACCGGGGAGATCGCCGGCGACGGCCGTGAGCACCGCCGCGGCGACGTCATCCGGATGGACGACCTGCACGGGGTTCGCCGCACCGCGCACCCGCGGGCGCCACGGGCCGACGAGCACCCGGGCCCAGGCGTGGTCGGCGCCGCGACCGAGCACCGGCGCGGTGCGCAGCGTCGTGACGGTGACCTCCGGGTGGTCGGCCCGCCAGTCGATGAGGAACCGCTCCACCTCGGCCGCGTGCGCCGCGGTCGTCTGCCCCGGCACGGGACGCAGCGGCGCGTCCTCGGTGAGGGGCTGCGGGTTCGTGGGCCACGCGCCGTAGACGGTGGCCGGTGCGACGCGCACGACCCGGGTGACCCCGGCCGCGGCGGCCGCGTCGAGCACGCGTCGGGTGCCGATCACGTTCACCTGCGCGGCGAGTGTCTCGTCGATGATCGGATCGACGATGGCGGCGAGGTGGATCACGGTGTCGACGCCCTCGAACCACGTGACGAGGTCGGCGGTGAGGATGTCACCGGTCCGTCGCTCGGTGCCCTCGGGTCGATCGGCCGGTTCGCGCAGATCGATCGCGACGATCCGATCGACCGTCGGCGTCGCCGACAGGGCTCGCAGCACCGCCCGCCCCACGAGGCCCGAGGCACCCGTGACCGCGACCGTCGAGGTCGCCGTCGCGACGGAACCGTTCAACTGCTCGTTCCCTACACTGACCATGTGAGCGACACCCCGACCCCGGACGATCCGAACGCCGGATCCGGCGACCCGTTCGGGCCGTTCGGCATCCCCGGCTTCGATCCGACCTCGATGAACCTGGCCGATCTCATGCGGTTCCTCCAGTCCGAGGGTCCGGTGAACTGGGAGATCGCGCACCAGACCGCAGGCTACGTCGCGCTCGACGGCGAGCACGATGCCGCCCCCGAGCCGGACGAGGTCGCCGCGCTCGAGGAACTCGCCCGGACCGCCGCCGGGGTCGTGGCGGCCGAGACCGGCATCACCGAGGTCCTCTCGGCCCCGGTGCGGGTCGTGGGGCGCGCCGACTGGGCCCGCATCCAGCTCGACGCGCTCAAGCCCGTGCTCGAGGCACTCGCGGTGAGCCTGCGCGGGTCGCTCGACGACGTCGCCCCGGACCCCTCGGAGCTGCCGCCCGAACTCGCCGGTCCGTTCGCCGCCCTCGGACTCGGCGGCGACGGGTTCGGGGGGATCATGGGCATGGTCGCACCGATGCTGCTCGGCACCCAGGCGGGCTCGATGGTCGGGTACCTGGCCCAGCACGCGCTCGGTCGATACGACCTCCCCCTGCCGACGACCGACGTCGCCGGTCCGACGTTCGTGCTGACCAACCTGCGGACCTTCGAGGAGGAGTGGTCCATCGAGCCCCGCGACCTCCGGTTCGCGGTCGCACTCCACGAGGCGGTGCAGACCGCGGTGCGCAGCCGCCCCTGGGTGCAAGCCGCGCTGAGCCGGCTCGCGATCGAGTTCGTGTCCGGGTACGACCTCGACGTCTCGCGTCTCGAGGACCGGTTCGGCGAGATCGACCCGTCCGATCCGGCCTCGCTCGCCGGGGCGGCCGAGCGTCCGGAGGAGATCCTCGGCGCGATGCGCAGCCCGCGCCAGGACGACGCGGCGCGCCGACTCGAGAGCCTCGTCATCGCCATCGTCGGGTACGCCGACGCGGTGCTCGCCCACATCGCGACGCCGCTGCTCCCCGACTTCGGACGGATCCACGAGGCGATCGTCCGCCAGCACGTCGATCAGGGCGAGGCCGGGCGGTTCGTCGAGGGTCTGCTCGGCATCCGCCTCGACCGCGACGCGGTGGCCACCGGTCGGGCCTTCACCGACGGGGTCGCCGAGCGGGCCGGCGCGGCCGGACTGCACCGGCTCTGGGAGTCCGAACGGATGCTGCCCACCCCGAACGAACTCGCCGCGCCGGGGCTCTGGCTCGCGCGGATCGACCTGCCGGAGGACTGAGGTCTCACCGGGCGCGCAGGACCTCGATCTCCTGCACCCCGCGCCGCACCTCGCCGTCGATCCGGTAGGACGGCGTGCCGGTGATCCCGAGCGCGAACGCGTCCTCGATCGATGCGACGATCGCGTCGAGGCCGACCCCGGCGCGGATCGCGTCGATCGCGGCCGTCGCGTCCAGTCCCACGTCCGCGATCACGGCCCGCAGCACGTCCGGTCGGCCCAGGTCGAGACCCTCCTCCCACGCGCCCGTGAACAGCCGTGCATGCAACGCGTCGAAACACCCCTCGGCCCGGGCGATCTCGGCCGCCTGCAGTGCCGGCCGCGAGTTCCACACCCGTTCGGAGGCCCGCAGCGTGACGCCCTCCGCCCCGACGAGGGCACGCAGGGCGCCGCCCCCACCCCGGGGCCGGGGCACCCCACCGAACGGGATCTCCGGGTGCAGTTCGAAGGGTCGCCACTCGACCCCGTCCCCCTCGGGCCGGGCCGCCCGCACGCGCAGGTGGCCGAGGAACGCGAACGGGCACGCGTAGTCGGACCACACCGTGAGCGTCACGTCCCCGCCCCCGGTGGCGATGCCGTGCGACCCCAGTCACCGCGACTGCGGAGGCCGCCGACGTAGGAGAGTCCCGCGAAGCCGAGCGCGACGGCGAGGACGAGGAAGCCGGTGCGAACGGTCAGGATGTCGAGAAGGGCGACCGGGACCAGCGCGCCCGCGACCCAGACGAGCTGGAACCGCGTCTCGAACCGTGCGAACGCCCGACCGCGGAGGTGTTCCGGGCCGTCGCGCTGCAGCAGGCTGTCGAACGCGATGCGGGCGCAGGCCGCGGCCACCGCGATCGAGAGGGCGACCACGACCACGGTGAACCGGTTCGGATCGCGGGCACTCACCAGTGCGACGACCGCAGGACCGAGGAGTGCGGCGGCCAGCATGACCTCCTCGCGCACCCGGCGCCGCGCGAACGGCGCGAGCACCACGCCGAGGAAGCCGCCCGTCACGCTCGCCGCGAGCACCGCGCCGTAGAACCAGGTCGGCTCGCCCACCTGCTTGAGGTGGAAGGCGAGGAAGAACGTCAGGAAGCCGACCCCACCCCGCAGCACGGACATGGCGGTGCCGGAGAACACGATGCTCGGGGTGTGCAGTTCGACCTGCTCCTCGACGGTCTCCGGTGGGGCCGCGCGTTCGGCACGCGGGATGCGGAGCGCGAGGAACCCGCCGACCGCGAACACCACGGCGGCGAGCCGCAGCGACCACGGGGCACCCGCGACGGCGATGATCGCCGCCCCCGGCGCACCCCCGACCACGCTCGCGACCGTGCTGAGGAGCGCGAGGCGGGAGTTCGCGTCCACGAGCGCCCGCTCGTCCCGCACCACCGCGGGCACGAGGGCCGACTTGGCCACCGCGTGGCCCTTCGCGAGGACGAGGGCGGAGAACGCCAACGGGTAGAGCGCGAGCGTGTCGAGGTAGCGGGCCATGAGGAAGCAGACGATCGCCCGGAGGAACAGTCCCGTGGCCATGAGCACCCGACGGCCCGCCCGCGACCGGTCCAGCGCCGGCCCGATCACCGGTGCGACGACTGCGAACGGTGCGATCGTCAGCACGAGGTACAGCAGCACCTGGGTCCGGGACTTCGCGATGTCCTGGGTGAAGAAGATCGACCCGGCGAGCGAGACCGTGAGCAGGGCGTCGCCCACCACGCTCGCGGTGTGGGTGACCGCGAGCCGACCGAACGCGTTGAGGCGGTAGGTGCGTGGGTCACGGTGCAGCACGGCCCTCGCACGCTACCGCCGCACGCCGGGGCCGTCCCCGGAACCGACGCTGGGTAGCATCGCCCGCATGGCGTCAGGGAGCAGCGTGCACGGATCGGACCGACTGCTCAACCGCGAGTTGTCCTGGCTCGACTTCAACGAACGGGTGCTCGCGCTCGCCGAGGACCGGGACACCCCGCTGCTCGAGCGGGCCAAGTTCCTCGCCATCTTCTCGACCAACCTCGACGAGTTCTTCCAGGTCCGCGTCTCGGGCCTCCGGGAGCAGGTCCAGGCGGGCATCCGGACGCTCTCGGCCGACGGCATGGACCCGCTCGCCCAGTTGCGGGCGGTGCGCGACCGGGTCGACGGGCTCGTGGTGCGGCACGCCGGCGTGTTCACGACCGAGATCCTCCCCGCCCTCGCCGCCGAGGGCATCGAGTTCCCGGCCTGGGAGACCCTCGACCCGGAGGACCGCGCCCACCTCGAGGCGATCTTCCGGACCCGGGTGTACCCGGTGCTCACCCCCCTCGCCGTGGACCCCGCCCACCCGTTCCCGTTCATCTCGAACCTCTCGCTCAACCTCGCGGTCACCGTGCGCGATCCCCAGACCGACGAGCGGCAGTTCGCCCGCATCAAGGTCCCGCCGAACCTGCCCCGGTTCGTCGGTCTGCCCGACGGGCGCCGGTTCGTCCCGATCGAGGAGCTCATCGCCCGCAACATCGTCGAGCTGTTCCACGGGATGGAGATCCTCGGCTGCCACCTGTTCCGGGTGACCCGCGACGCCGACTTCGAGCTCGAGGACGAGGCGGAGGACCTCGTCGAGGCGATCGAGAGCGTGCTCGTGCAGCGCAAGCGCTCGGGGGACGTCGTGCGCCTCGAGGTCGGCGGCGACATCCCGGCCGACGTGCTCGACGTGCTGTGCCGGGAGTTCGAGTTCCCGCTCGAGGACGTGAACGTCATCGAGGGCCCGCTCGATCTCTCCGGGCTCTGGAACGTCTACCGACTCGACCGACCGGACCTCAAGGATCCGGTGTCCAAGCCGGTGACCGCGCCGGCGCTCGTGCGCAACGACGGACCGGCCGACATCTTCCGGGTGCTGCGCAGCCACGACGTCCTCGTGCACCACCCCTACGAGTCGTTCGCGACCTCGGTGGAGGCCTTCGTCGAGCAGGCCGCCCGCGACCCGAAGGTCCTCGCGATCAAGCAGACGCTGTACCGGACCGGCGGCGCCGAGAGCACGATCATCAACGCGCTGGTGCGGGCCGCCGACGCCGGCAAGCAGGTCGTCGCCCTGGTCGAACTCAAGGCCCGGTTCGACGAGCAGGCCAACGTGGACCGGGCCCGCGACCTCGAGGAGGCGGGGGTCCACGTCGTGTACGGGCTCGTCGGCCTCAAGACCCACACGAAGGTGCTGCTCGTCGTGCGCGAGGAGGCCGACGGCATCCGCCGGTACTGCCACGTCGGGACGGGCAACTACAACCCGGTGACCGCCGGGCTGTACGAGGACCTCGGGCTGCTGACCGCCGACCCCGAGATCGGCGCCGACCTGACCGACCTGTTCAACCACCTCACGGGGTACTCGCGCCGCGAGGAGTACCGGAAGCTGCTCGTGGCCCCCCACTCCCTGCGCACCGGCATCGTGGATCGCATCGGGAAGCAGATGGCGCTCGGCGACCAGGGTCGCATCGTCATGAAGATGAACAGCCTCGTCGACCCCGGGATCATCGACGCCCTCTACGAGGCCTCGACCGCCGGCGTCGAGGTCGATCTGCTCGTGCGCGGCATCTGCTGCCTGCGTCCCGGGGTCGCCGGGATGTCGGAGCGGATCCGGGTGCGCTCCATCGTCGGTCGGTACCTCGAGCACTCCCGCGTCTTCCGCTTCGGTGCCGATCCGGCGACCGCGGAGTACCTCATCGGCTCGGCCGACATGATGCCGCGCAACCTCGACCGCCGGGTCGAGGCCGTCACGCCCGTCACCGACCCGCGCCTGTGCGCGCGCCTCGAGGAGGTGCTGCGCGTCGGCCTCGACGACGACGTGCTCGCGTGGACGCTCGGCGCCGACGGTCGCTGGTCGCGGGTGAGCGGGGGGTCGGGGATCTCGACCCACGAGGTGCTCGCAGCCCGCGCTCGGGCGCGGGCCCAGGCATGACCGTCCGGGCCGCCGGGGGCGTCCTGGTGCGCGACGGCGCCGAGGGTGCCGAGGTCCTCGTCGTGCACCGCCCGCGTCACGACGACTGGAGCCTGCCCAAGGGCAAGGCCGACCCGGGTGAGGACCCCGCGACCACCGCGCTGCGCGAGGTCGAGGAGGAGACCGGCTGGATCGCCGAGATCACCGACGACCTCGGCGAGGTGCACTACACCGACCACCGCGGGCGCCCCAAGACGGTCACCTGGTTCCGGATGCGCCCCGTCCGGACCTCCGAACGGCCCACCGATGACGAGGTGGACGAGATGCGCTGGCTCGCCCCGGCCGACGCGCGCGGGCTCCTCACGTACGACACCGACCGCGCCCTGCTCGAGGGCCTCGTATGAGCATCGCCCACACCGTGTACGTGCTGCGCCACGCCCGAGCCGGCAGCCGCAGTCGCTGGGACGGCACCGACGACCGCATGCGACCGCTCACCCCGCGCGGCCAGCGTCAGGCCCTCGAGATCGCGGCGCTCCTCGCGCCGCACGTGCGGGAGGTCCACTCGAGCCCGTACCTCCGCTGCGTCGAGACGGTGGCGCCGCTGGCGACCCTCGTCGGCACCGACGTCGTCATCGATGAGCGTCTCGCCGAGGGCAACGACTGGCTCGAGGTCCTGCGCCGCATCGAGGCCTCCACCGCGACGATGGCCATCTGCACCCACGGCGACGTGCTGGGCGACCTCGCGTTCCGGCTCAACGAGCGCGGGATCGCCGGTCCCGGGTCGATCGAGAAGGGCTGCGTGTGGTCGTTCACCGTCGCCGACGGCGCGGTGATCGACGGGCGGCACCACCCGGCACCGGAGGTCTGATGGGGCGCCCGCTGCGCATCGTCGTCACGAACGACGACGGCGTCGACTCCCCCGGCATCCACGCGCTCGCCCGTGCGCTGCACGCGGCCGGTCACGAGCTCACCGTCGTCGCCCCGAGCCGCGACTGGAGCGGTGCCGGCGCGTCGATCGGTCCGATCCACCTCGACGCCTCGATCGAGGTCACCGAGCTCGAGTGGGACCACCTCCCGGGCGTCCCCGTGTACGCGCTCGACCGGCCCCCGGCGACCGGCGTCTGGGCGGCGTGCCTCGGCGCGTTCGGACCCGTGCCCGACCTCATCGCCTCCGGCATCAACCCCGGCGCGAACACCGGGCACCTCACCCTGCACTCCGGGACGGTGGGCGGCGCGCTCACCGGCGCCGCGTTCGGCGTGCCGTCCATCGCGGTGAGCCTCGAGTGGGCGACCGGCGAGTACCACTGGGAGACCGCGGCCCGGTTCGCACCGGCCGCGGCGCAGTGGGCGATCAGCGCGGGGGACGCCATGCCCGCGGTGCTGAACGTCAACGTGCCGAACCGACCCTTCGAGGAGGTGCTCGGCGTGCGCGAGGCCCACCTGGCCCGGTACGGCGAGGTCTGGGTCAACAACGCCGACCGCACCGACGGCGACCTCCGCCTGACCTTCGACGGTGGCGGCCGGGAGCCCGACCCCGACGCCGACGTGGCCCTGATCGGCGCGGGGTACGTGGCGGTGACGCCCCTGCTCGGCATCGAGCGGGCACCCCTGACCGGGGCGGCGGACCACGTCGCCTCGGCACTGTCCGAACGCCCATAGGGCGCCGGCGACCCTGCGACGTATGCTGCCGCGGCGCCGCACCTCCGCGGCGCTCGACGATCCCCGGCGCGACCGGGAGAAGGAGCACGAGATGTCGGTCGAGGTCGGCCACCCCGCCCCCGAGTTCACCCTGAAGGACCAGGCGGGCAACGACGTCAGCCTCAGCGACTACCGCGGCAAGCAGCCGGTGGTCCTCGTCTTCTACCCCTTCACCTTCACCGGGGTGTGCCAGGGCGAGCTGTGCGAGATCCGTGACGACCCGTCCGCCTTCGAGAACGCCAACGCGGCGGTGCTCGCGATCTCCTGCGACACCCGCCACGCACAGGCCCAGTGGGCCGAGCAGCAGGGCTTCTCGTTCCCGGTGCTCTCCGACTTCTGGCCCCACGGCGAGGTCGCCCGGGCCTACGGCGTGTTCAACGAGCAGCTCGGCTGCGCGAACCGGGGATCCTTCGTGATCGACCAGGACGGCACCGTCGTGGCGACCTTCGCCTCGGCGAACCTCGGCACCCCGCGGGCCCGCGCCGAGTACGAGGCCGCGCTCGCGAACCTCTGATGCGGTTCGCCGACCTCCTCGGCGAGCCCGACGACGACGGGTCCGCGCCCGGCACGCCCGCACCGGCGGTGCCGGGCGTGCCCGCGTCCGGGGCCGATCCGGCCCCGCCCGGCGCGTCCGGTTCCCTCGGCGGTTCCGCCACCGCCGACGACGAGCTCAGCCGCTGGTTCGGGCCCGAGGACCGGGACGAACCGGAGTCCGAGCCGCCGGTGCCGACGCGGCCGACCCGAGCCGGAGCGGTCGCCGCTGCGACGGGCGCGCACGAGGAGCCGGCCGGCGAGGAGCCGTCCGACGCGACGCAGACCCCCACCGGGGCGTCGGCGGCCGTGACCTCGGACGGGTCCCGCACCCGTGACGACCTGCTACCACCGCGTCGGAGCGGGCGCGGGCGTCGCGGCCGCTGAGGCCTCAGCCGCGGGGCCGCTCGTACCGGTAGCCCACGCCGCGCACCGTGAGGATGCGCGTCGGATGCGTCGGGTCGTCCTCGACCTTGGAACGCAACCGCTTGATGTGGACGTCGAGCGTCTTGGTGTCGCCGTAGTAGTTCGGGCCCCAGATGCGGTCGATGAGGGTGTCCCGGGTGAGCACCCGGCCCGCGTTCGCCAGGAGGATCTCGAGGAGGTCGAACTCCTTGAGCGGGAGCGCCACCTGCTCGCCCCGGACGAACACCTCGTGACGCGCCGCGTCGAGCACGACGTCGCCGACCTCGAGCGAATCCGCCCGTTCGACGACCTCCTCTCCCTCGCCCGGCACCCGCCGTAGAGCGGCCCGGACCCGCGCAATGAGCTCGCGCAGGCGGAACGGCTTCGAGACGTAGTCGTCGGCCCCCACCTCGAGGCCCACCACCGCATCGATCTCGGTGTTCTTGGCCGTCACCATGATGATCGGGGTGCGCGAGGTGGCGCGGATCTCGCGACAGACGTCCACCCCCGACATCCGCGGCAGCATCACGTCGAGCAGGACGAGCGCCGGACGTGACGCCACGAACCGTTCGAGCGCCTCGATCCCGTCGGCCGCGGTCTCGACCGCGAACCCCTCACGCTCGAGCGCCGCGGTGAGCGCCTCCCGGTACGAGGGCTCGTCGTCGACGACGAGGATGAGCTGCGGGTCAGCCACGTCGATCCCCGCGGAGTGCATCGGCACCGCCGACCGGCATCGAGGTCGTGCCGTGCATGGGGATGCGGAAGCGGAACGTCGAACCCACACCCTCGATCGATTCGACGGCCACCTCACCACCGTGGGCCTGGGCGACGTGGCGGACGATCGAGAGCCCCAGGCCGGTCCCGCCGGTCTCACGACTGCGCGCCCGGTCGACCCGGTAGAAGCGCTCGAAGATCCGCTCGAGGTCACGCGACGGGATCCCGATGCCCCGATCGGCCACCGCGACCTCCACGAGGTCGTCGGCGAGCACCGCGGTGCTCACCGTGACCCGAGCGCCCGGCTCCGAGTACTTCACCGCGTTGTCCACGAGGTTCGTGAGCGCGCTCAGGACCTGACGCCGCTCGCACACGACCGTCGTCGCGGCCGGGATCGGTGCGAGGTCGATCGGCACCCCGACCGCATCGGCGCCCGAACGGGCACGTTCGACGGCCTGTTCCACCAGCCACCCCACGGGCACCGGCTCGCGCACCGGGTCGCCCTGCACCTCGATCACGCTGAGATCGAGCAGGTCGTCGATGATCCGTGCGAGGCGATCGGCCTCCCGGGCGATCCGTTCCGCGAGTTGACGGGTGACCGCCTCGTCGTCGGCCTCGGCGATCGTGTCGGCGAGGAGGCCGAGCGCCCCGACCGGCGTCTTGAGCTCGTGGCTGACGTTGGCGACGAAGTCCCGCCGGACCTCGTCGGTGCGTCGGGACTCGGTCATGTCGCGGATCACCACCATCGCACCGAGCACCCGCCCGCCGTCGACCAGCGGCTGCGCGGTGATGGCGAGCACCTCCCGCGGCGGCCCGTAGAGCTGGAGCTCCCGGGCCGAGGCCTCCCCGCGACACGCCGCTGCGAGCATCTCGGCGATCGCCGCCTCCGCGATGGCGTCGGCGTGGCGGGCGCCGACGAACCGGTCGGCCGAGGCCGAACGCATGACCTCTCGCCCGTCGTCGTCGACCACGACGACCGCGTCGGGCAGCAGGCGCAGCGCCGCCACGAGTCGGTCGAGCCCGGGGCTCGCCTCGGGTGCCGGATCCGGTCGGGGATCGGACCGGCGGGGGCTCATCCGAAGCGCCCCGTGATGTACCCCTCGGTGCGGGGGTCGCTCGGTTGGGTGAAGATCTTCTGCGTGCGGTCGTACTCGACGAGTCGACCGGTGCGGCTCCCGCCCTCGGTGACCTCGGTGGTCAGGAACGCGGTCATGTCGGAGACGCGGGCCGCCTGCTGCATGTTGTGGGTCACGATCACGATCGTGAAGTCGCGCTTGAGTTCGACCATGAGGTCCTCGATCCGTGCGGTCGCGATCGGGTCGAGGGCCGAGCACGGCTCATCCATGAGCAGCACGTCGGGCTTCACCGCGAGCGCCCGCGCGATGCAGAGCCGCTGCTGCTGACCACCGGAGAGTGCGAACGCGCTCTTCTTGAGCTTGTCCTTCACCTCGTCCCAGAGCGCCGCCTTGGTGAGCGCCTCCTCGACGATGGTCGGGAGGTCGGCCTTCATGCGGTTGATGCGGGGGCCGTAGGCGACGTTGTCGAAGATCGACTTCGGGAACGGGTTCGGCTTCTGGAACACCATGCCGATCCGGCGCCGGACCTCCGCCGCGTCCACGTCGTCGCCGTAGAGATCCTCGCCGTGGTAGCGGATCTCGCCCTCGACGCGGGCGCCGGGGACGAAGTCGTTCATCCGGTTGAAGCACCGCAGCAGGGTGGACTTGCCGCAGCCCGAGGGCCCGATGATCGCAGTGATGTCCCGTTCGGCGATGTCCAGATCCACGTCCGCGACCGCGAGGTGCGCGCCGTAGGAGACGTGCAGGTCCCGCGCCGTGAAGACCATCTCCCGGGTCCCGGGTGCGGGGGGTTCGACGGTCAGATCCACGTGGGTGACGTTATCGGCCGCAGCCACGGTCGGCCCCTCCGGACGGTGCTCCGAGACGATGCTCATGCGTGGTGCTTCCTCGAGAAGACGGCCGAGACGGCCCGGGCGATCACGGTGAAGATGACGACGATCCCGATGAGGGCGAGCGCAGCACCCCAGGCCCGCTCCTGCGGTCCGGGGAACACCTGCTGGGCGTTGCGGAAGATCTGCACCGAGAGGGCCGTGTTCGCCCCGTTGAAGAGATCGGTGTTCACCGTGTTCACGGTGAGGATCGTGAAGAGGAGCGGCGCGGTCTCCCCCGCCGCCCGGGCGATCGCGAGCAGCACGCCGCTGATGATCCCGGGAGCCGCCGCGGGCAGGACCACCCGCACGATCGTGCCGGCCCGCCGACCTCCGAGCGCGTACGCCGACTGCCGCTGGTCGAGCGGCACGAGCCGGAGCATCTCCTCGGTCGTGCGGATGATGACCGGGAGCATGAGGCAGGCGAGGGCGAGGGCCCCGGCGAACCCGGACACCCCGAAGGCCAGCACCCAGGTCGTGTAGATGAACAGGCCCATCACGATCGAGGGCACGCCGGTCATGACCTCGGAGAGGAACCGGATGATCCGGGCCCGGGTGGACCCGCCGCCGTACTCGTGGAGGTAGATGCCGCCGAGCACCCCGAGTGGGATCGCCAGGAGCGCCGCGGCACCGGTGATGAGCAGCGTGCCCACCACCGCCGGCCCCATACCCCCGCCCGGCGCGCGCGAGACGATCGGGATGTCGGTGGTCAGGAACGACCACGACATCACCTTCATCCCCCGCACCACGACGTACCCGAGGATGAGGCCGAGCGGGATGACGGTGACGATGAACGCGATCACCATGAGTGCGAGCGCGAGGTGGTTCGCGGCGTGCCGCCGCCGGCTCGCGCTCGAGCGCTTCAGCGAGGGGCGCACCGCGGGGACGGTCACGGCACTCATGCGCTCGCCGTCCCGATGCGGCGCTCCGCCCGGTGGATGACCCCGCGGGCGATCATCGAGATCACGAGGGTGAGGGCGAAGAGCAGCACCCCCATCCCGATGAGGGCGGCCTGGTAGGTCCCGGTCGACTCGCCGAACTGGTTCGCGATCACTGCCGAGAGCGCGTCACCCGAGTTGAACAGCCGAGCGGTGATCTGCGGGGACGACCCGATGACGAGTGCGACCGCGATCGTCTCCCCGATCGCCCGACCGAATCCGAGCAGGACCCCGGCGACGATGCCGCTGCGGCTGTGCGGGAACACCGCACCGCGGATCATCTCCCACCGAGTCGCACCGAGCGCGAACGCACCGTCCTTCTGGGCCCGCGGCACCGTCGCGAACGTCTCGCGGGTGATCGAGGTGATGATCGGCGTGATCATGATCGCGAGGATGAGGCCGGCGGTGAAGAACGACCGCCCGCTGATCGGATCACCGCTCAGGAGCGTGCCGAGGACGGGGATGCCGGACACCTCGTCGGCCACGTTCGTGTAGGTCCCCGTCAACGCGGGGGCCAGCACGAGGATCCCCCAGAGGCCGAAGACCACCGAGGGGATCGCGGCGAGCAGGTCGATGACGAACACGACCGCCCGGCGGGCCCGGTCCGGCACCAGTTCGGTCACGAACAGCGCCACCCCGAGGCTCACCGGCACCGCGATGAGCAGCGCGATCAACGAGATCACGAGGGTGCCGTAGGTGAAGGCGAGCGTCCCGAAGGTCCCCTGTACCACGTCCCAGGTGCTCGAGGTGAGGAACGACAGTCCCTGATCCGCGAACGCCGGCCACGCGTTGCGGGTCGTGGTGATGAGGATGGCGGCGAGGATGAGGAGCACGAGGGCCCCGCCGGTGGCCGCGAACACGCGGAAGGTGCCGTCGACCACCCGGCCCGGGGGCCGGTGGCCGCCGAGCGGTTCGGGTGCGATCGGGTCGGTGGGTTCGGACATGGCACCTCGCGGACGACGCCCGCCCCGGGGCACGGGCCCCGGGGCGGAGGTCGTCAGGACGGGATCGGGATCAGCCGACCGTGACCTTCTCGAGCTGGGCGAGCGCCCGAGCCGCCAACTCGGCCGGGAGCTTCGCGAACCCGACCTCGGCGGCGAGGGACTGCCCGCCGGTGAGGATGTACTCGACGAAGCCCTTGACCGCGGCGCCCTTGGCCGCATCCGTGTAGGTCGTCGAGATCAGCAGGTAGGTCGGCGCGGTGATCGGGTAGGCGGCCGCACCCTCGGCATCCAGCGGGTCGTAGGTCAGATCAGAGTTGATCGTCGCCCCGTTCACCGCGGCCGACGCGCCCTCGAGGGAGGCCGTGACGAACTTGCCGGACGCGTTCTTCACCGAGGCGTACGAGAGCCCGGAGAACTCGGCGTCCGAGAAGTCCACGTACCCGATCGCACCGTTGGTCGACTTCACGATCTGGGCGACGCCGGCGTTGCCGTTGCCCGCCTGCTGGCCGGCCGGCCAGTTCACGACCTTGTCGGTCCCGAGCGTCCAGGCCGTCGGGGCCGCCTTCGTGAGGTACTTCGTGAAGTTGGCGGTCGTACCCGAACCGTCGGCGCGGTGGACCACGACGATGGCGGTGGACGGCAGATCGGCCTTCGGGTTGTCGGCTGCGATCGCGGCGTCGTCCCACTTCGTGATCGTCCCGCCGAAGATGCCGGCGATCGTGTCGGCCGACAGGCGCAGCGCCTTCACACCGGAGAGGTTGTACGACACCGTGATCGGAGCGGCCACGGTCGGGAAGTACAGGAACGGCGTCTGGAACTTCGCCGCGTCCTCCGGCTTCACGACGCTGTCCGAGCCAGCCCAGTCGACGAGTCCGGCCGCGAGGTCGGTCTGGCCCTTGCCGGATCCACCCCCCGCGTAGGTCACGGTCACCGCCGACTGCTCAGCCTTGAAGGCCTCGATCGCGGTCTCGTAGAACGCTTGCGGGAAGGTCGCGCCCGAGCCGTTGATGGTGGCGGCGGCGAGTTCCGACCCGCCGGTCGTCGAGGTGGTCTTGCCACCGTCGTCCGAGGAGCCGCCGCAGGCGGTGACGCCAAGGGCGATCGTGAGGGCCAGCGCCGGCCAGGCCAGGCGTCGGGATGCGGTCCGGGATCGGATCATGGGTTCGGGTTCCTCCACCGAGGGTTCGTCGGTGCACCCGGGGTCCCCCGGGCACGGAGCCAACCGTAGGCACGCCGAACATCGCGACCGTGGCCCCGAGGTGTCGCGGAGGTGAACACCTGCCGAACGACCGGGACGGCCGTCCCTCGATGCCCCTCGCCCGGGCGGCGACGGGCGCCGTGCGACCCCGACCGTGTGGAACGATGCGATCCGACCGCCGGCCCCGACGAGCGGAGAGCGCCGTGCCCGACCAGACCAGCCCGACCGAGCCCGAGGCACGCCGGACGCTCCAGGAGGAGCTCGCCGACGTCCGCACCGACATCATCCGGCTCGCCGCGCTCACGACCGAGGCGATCACCGCCGGCACCCAGGCCTTCCTCGACGGCGACGTCACCGCCGCCGAGGCGGTCATCGACGGGGACGACGCGATCGACGACCTCTACCACCACATCGACGACCGCCTCCTCCTCGTCCTCGCCACCCAGTCCCCGGTCGCCGCGGATCTGCGCGCCGTGATCACCACGATGCGCGTGAGCCACGAACTCGAGCGCACCGCCGATCTCGTCGTGAACGTCGCCAAGGCGACCCGACGCATCTACCCGCACACGCTCGAGCCGAAGGTGCGCGGGATCATCGACCAGATGGGCCAGCAGGCGGTCAACCAGACCCGCGTGGCCATCGACGCGTTTGCGGACCGCGATCCGTCGTGGGCCGACGTCCTCACCGACATGGACGACGCGATGGACGACCTGACCAAGAGCCTGTTCCGCCACATCCTCGCCGGATCGAGCGGTGACGAGGCCGCGGTGCTGCGTGCGGTGCAGGTCGCGCTCGTGGGCCGGCACTACGAACGCATGGCCGACCACGCGGTCACCATCGCCGAACGAGTGCAGTTCATGGTCACGGGCACCCACCCCGTGAAGCCCACGGTCGACTAGCCGCGAGCGCCCCGCACGCGAGTCGCCCGCCCACTCGGGCGGCCACCACCATGGCGCTCCGGCTCTCCCGCGCAGGACGCTGCACGCGTACGGGTCGCCTCCGCGCGTGCGAGGGATGCGCCCGCACGCGAGTCGCCCGCCCACTCGGGCGGCCGATCGTGGAACCGGGGATCGCTGTGGTCGGCCCTGGGGCCGGTCGACGGGCGTCAGCCCTCGTCGTAGCCGAGGTCCCACTCGAGGATGAGGCGCTCGCGCTCGGCGTCGCGCACGACCCGCTCGCGGTTGCGACGGCACTGCGGGTCGTGGGGCGGCAGCAGCTGCAACCGGGCCACCGCCCGCTGACGGAACTCGTCGATGGTGCGGCCGTCACCGAACACGCCGACCACGTCCCAGTGGGGCGCGACGGGTCCGAGGTAGACGACGCGCACGTGGCCCACCGGCGGCAACTGCTCGAGGTCTTCGGTCTCCATGGCCATGGTCGTGTGCTCCGGGGGTTCGACGGGTGACGGCCCGGGCCGCATCGGCGGCGCCCCGGGACGAGGGAGCCTACCGGATGGGTCCCGGGCCGCCTCCGGCGTGGACGGTTCCGGTCGGGTCAGCCGAGTTGGCTCAGCGGTACCGACCCGAGACGCACGGCGATGACCCGGCGCTCGCGGTCACGCTCGATCGTGATGCGGATCTGATCACCGGGTCGGTGGCCGCGGATCGCCGAACCGACGTCGTCCGCCCGACGCACCTGGGTCCCGTCGATCGCCACGATGACGTCGCCGCGCTCGATGCCCGCGTCGGCCGCCGCTGTGCCGGGCTCGACCCGGATGACGATGGCGCCGCTCTGCGTGGAGAGCGATTCCTCCTGGGTCGTCGCCGGCGTCACGGTGCGGGTCTGCACGCCGAGGTAGGCGAGCTTCACGTCGCTGCCCTCGCGCAACTGGTCGATGATCGGCCGGGCCGAGTCGATCGCGATGGCAAAGCCGACGTTCTGGGCCTGACTCGGGTTGGCGATGGCCGTGTTGATCCCGACCACCTCGCCCCGCGAGTTGAGCAGCGGACCGCCCGAGTTGCCCGGGTTGATCGCGGCGTCGGTCTGCAGCATGTTGAACAGGCTGGTGCGCTGATCGGTGTCGACGGTCCGACCCTTCGCCGAGATGATGCCGCGGGTCACGCTGAGGCTGCCGTCGAGGGCGAGCGCGTTCCCGATCGCCACGACGTCGTCGCCCACGACGAGGTCCTCGCTGGAGCCGAGACGCACGGCCGGGATGCCGGCCACGTTCTCGGCGCGGACCACGGCGAGATCGAGCTGCGCACTGCGGCCGAGGATCTTGGCCCGACGGATCGTGCCGTCGTTGAACACGACCTCGATCCGACCGCCGGCACCGTCGATCACGTGGTCGTTCGTGACGATGATCCCGCTCGGGTCGATCACGAACCCGGTGCCCTCGCCGCCCGATCCCCCGCCGCCGTTCGAGAACAGGCCCTCGTCCACGGCCCCACCGGTACGGATCGCCACGACGGCGGGTTCGACACGACCCACGATGCCCTGGACGTCCTGGGCGACCGCCAGGCGCGAGGTGTTCCGGGCCTCGGTGACGACCGGGTTCGGCGACTGCACGACCCGGGTCTCGCCGCGCCCGGCGACGGCGGCGACACCGCCACCCACGAGCCCGCCCACGAGCGCGCCGAGCACGATGCCGGCGACGAACTGCCGACCGCGTCCGGTCGCCGATCCGGCCGCACCCGTCGCAGCGGTCGCAGCCGCCGGCACCACGGCCGTGCCCGGCGGGACCGGCGCGTCGGCGCCGAGCGCGTGCTCGGCCCGGGGCGGGCCCCAGTGGTCAGCCGGCTCCGTCGGCGGATCGAACGCGCCGATCTCGACCCGGTACGCGTCCTCGGCGGGCGGCTCGACCCCGGCGGGTCCGACCGTCCACGCATCGGTGGCGGTGCCGGGGCCTCCGGCGGCCGGGGGCGCGTCGACCTCGTGGGACGGCGCGTCGATCGCCTCGGTCGGCTGCTCGTGCTCGGTGGGTTCGTCGGTGAAGTCGTTCACGGTCGCCTTCTCGTCTGCGTCGGATTCGGGTTCGAGGGGTGCAACGTCATGGGGGCCGTGCGGGTTCCGCGCTCACCCATACGGAGCCGGGGCGGACCCCGGTTCGGATCCGGCGCGGTACGGCGGGATCACGAGCGTCATGCGCGCACCGCCGTCGGGCGCGTTCGCGGCCTCGGCCCGGCCGCCGCAGTCGGCGGCGGCCTGGGCCACGATCGACAGGCCGAGACCCGATCCCGGGAGCGCACGGGCGGCATCGGCCCGGTAGAACCGGTCGAACACGTGGGGGAGGTCGGCCTCCGGGATCCCGGGGCCGCGGTCCCGCACCGTGACCGCGCCGTCGGCCGTGCGGACCTCGATCGTCGTGTCCGCGGGCGAGAACTTCACCGCGTTCTCGAGCAGGTTGCCGACCGCGCGCAGCACGAGCGCCGGGCGGACCAGCACCTCGCACGGCTCGGCGACGAGTTCGATGGTCCGTCCGCTGCGCCGCCGGGCCCGGCCGACCGACCGCTCGACCAGCGCGGCGAGGTCGACGGTCCGCGCCGGCTCCTCGTCGCGTCGATCGGTCACGAGGTCGAGGAGCTCCTCGGTGAGCCCCGAGAGTTCCCGGGCCTCGGAGTCGAGGTCGTCGACCACCTGGGCCCTGGTCGCCTCCGGGAGATCGGGGTGGCGCCGCAGCGTGTCGATGTTGGCCCGGAGCGAGGTGAGCGGGGTCCGGAGCTCGTGCCCTGCGTCCTGGGCCAGCTGCTGCTGCTGGTCCCGGGATCGGTGGAGTGCGCCGAGCATGGTCGCGAACGCGCCCGCAAGGCGGCCGACCTCGTCGCGACCGGCCGGCGGGAGATCGGCCTCGAGCGCTCCCGTGGCCGCGATGCCCGACGCGGCCTCGGTCAACCGGTCCAGCGGACGCGTGACGTAGGTCGCGATCAACCAGCCGAGGAGCGCGGCGGACGCGGTCACGATGAGGCCGATGAGGATGAACCGCCTGCGCAGGTCGGCGAGCGCGCCCTCGGCCTCCTCGAGGCTGCGGGCGACCATCACCGCACCGCCGCCGGCCACCGGTACCGTCAGGACCCGGTACGAGTCGTCCCCGCTGCGGACCACCGAGAACCGGGCCGGCCCGCCGCGGGTGGCAGCCGTGCGCACCGCGCCATCGACCGGCAGTCCGCCCGAGGTCCGGGTCAGGACCGCACGACCGAGCGAATCGACGCACTGCACACGGGATCCGGGCAGTTCGGGGATCGGACGCCCGTCCTCATCCGGCGCCCCGGCCCGATCGTCGCGATCGGCCCGGCCCGGCAGGAGCCCGCACAGCAGGCGGATGAAGCGGCCGTCCCGGTCACCGATCCGTTCGCCGTAGGCGGTGAGCGTGCGGTCCACCTCGCGCCGCAGCGACTGCTGCGTGGTCACGTAGGCGGTGACCCCCACGACGAGCACCGCGGCCGCTGCGAGTCCGCCGAGCGCCAGTGCGAGACGCGACCGCAGGCTCATGACGCCCGCAGCGTGTAGCCCACGCCGCGCACGGTCTGCACGAGTCGTGCCTCGCCGTCCTGCTCGGTCTTGCGTCGGAGGTACCCGATGTAGACCGCGAGGGCCTTCGATTCGGGTCCGAAGTCGTACCCCCAGATGTCCTCGAAGATCGTCGTGTGCGAGAGCACGATGCCCGCGTTGCGGGCCAGCAGGGTGAGCAGGTCGAACTCGGTCTTCGTGAGCTCGAGTTCGCGCTCACCTCGCCAGGCCCGGCGGGCCGACTCGTCGATGACGAGGTCCTCGACCTCGATCCGTTCCGCATCGACCGGGGCCTCGGCTGTCGCGCGACGCAGCAGCGCGCGGACCCGCGCGAGCAGTTCCTCGAGCGCGAACGGCTTGGGCAGGTAGTCGTCCGCCCCGGCGTCGAGCCCCGCGACCCGATCCGACACCTCGGTGCGCGCGGTGAGGATGAGGATCGGTGTCTGGTCGCCGCGGTTGCGCAGGGCCCGGCACACCCCCAACCCGTCGAGGGTCGGCATCATGACGTCGAGCACGAGCGCGTCGGGGGCCCGGGCCGCCACCGCCTCGACCGCCGCCACGCCGTCCGGGGCCGTGATGACCTCGTAGCCCTCGAGTTCGAGGGCCCGAGCGACCGCGGCGCGGATCGCCCGGTCGTCGTCGGCCACGAGGATGCGATGCGCCACGGGCCGCATTCTTCCCGGGAACCGTGAGCCCACGGTAAGAGCCGCCCGGATCGGGGCGATCATCACCTCCCTCTTACCGTCGCGTCGGGCCGGTCTTACCTCCGGGGTGCATGGTTCGCAGCGTCGCCGGTCCACCGATCACCGGCCGGAGCACCCGGAGCAGCCGTGGAGATCACGAACGCCTACCGCAACCGCTGGCGCCGCACCTGGCGGTCGCGGGTCGCCGTGGCCGGAGCCGGCCTCCTCGGCGTCGCCGCCGGGGCGGGCACGATCGCCGCGATCAACCCCGCGACCTCGGGGGCGACGACCCCCGAGGTGGACCCCACCACGCCGCGCGCGCCGCAAGCCCTGAGCATCGACGACCTCGAGCGGTTCCTGTTCGGTGACGACGAACGGGACGCATACGAGGACGAGGACGACCGCGCCGCACGGCCGCAGCAGGTCGCACCGCAGTGGCGGGCGCGTCCACAGGCCCGGACCGGCGGCTCCTGATGTGCACGGTTCGACGGTGATGCCGTGAACCACGCCTGGTGGTACCTCGCCCGGTCCAGCGGGCTCACGGCCTGGCTCCTGCTCGTGGCGAGCCTCGTGATGGGCACGATGGCCTCGGGCCGCCTCACGGAACGCAGCGGCGCCCGCCGCTGGCTCCTCGACCTGCACCCGTGGGTGTCGGGGCTGGCGCTGTCGGCCGTGGTCCTGCACATCCTCGCGATCGTCGCCGACTCCGCGGTCGACATCAGCCTCACGCAGGGACTCGTCCCGTTCGCGTCACCGTGGCGCGCGTCCGCCGTCGCCTGGGGCGCCGTCGCGTTCTGGCTGATGGTGGCGGTGCAGGGCACCTCCCTGGCGCGCGCCTCGATCCCGAAGCGGTGGTGGCACGGCATCCACCTGACGTCCTACGTCGTCGCGGTCCTCGCCACGCTGCACTCGATCCTCTCGGGCAGCGATGTGCACCTCCGCATCGTCTCGGCCCTCATCGCCGCCGGTGTGACGGTCGCGGTGGCCTCGAGCCTGCAGCGGGCGTTCGGCGTCGGACGGATGCGCCGGCGCGAGCGCCCCGACCGGACGACGGCTCCCGCAGCGCCGAGGTGACATCGGACACACCGACCCCACTCCGGTGCCGGAATGTGGCAGGGCGGGAACCCGGAACGACCCCGCGGCGTTGTCAGGGGTGACCGCGAACGAGCAGGTGACCATGAGCCAGCCCACGAACCAGAACCCTCCCGCCGAGACCACCCAGCCCTGGATGGCCGACGGCCTCTGCCGGGAGCACCACCCGTCGGTGTTCTTCCCCTCCGACGGCGTGGGCGTCGATCGGGCCCGGCGCATCTGTGCGGAGTGCCCGGTGCAGAGCCAGTGCCTCGAGTACGCGCTGCTCTACCGCATCGAGCACGGCGTGTGGGGTGGGGCCTCGGAGCGCGAGCGACGCCGCATCCTGCGCAGCCGCCGACTCGAGGCGGCGGCGAACTCCCCCGCCTGAGGGTTCGGGACCGCCCTCTCGACGCAGCGTCGAGGCCCGTCGACATCGCACCCGCCCTCCGATGTCGGCGGACCCGGGCGCTGCGTCGTGTCGCGTCCGGCCGCATCGGACGGACGCTGCAGCCCGACGTCCGGGCGCCGGGCCGGTCGGTCAGCGCCAGGTGAACGGGCCGATGAGGAACCGGCCCACGCGGGTCGGTCCGTCGTCGGTGCCCTCCGCCGGGAGCGCGGCGATGATCCGGGCCGTCTCGATCGGGGTCGCCTCGCTGACGACGGCAAAGGTGCGACCGTCCGTGTCCCACACGGCGACCGAGCCGACCGGCGATTCGTAGAGGCGGGCATCGGCCCGCCCGGCGGCGCCGTACGAACCACCCGTGGGGAGGCTGCCCGGCTTGAGCGAGCCACCCCACTCGAACACCGACACGCCGACGAGTCCGTCGGAGAAGTACTGCTCCCGGCCGCCTCCGGCGGCCCGGTACGAGCCGACGCGCACGAAGCCGCCGGGCAGGCGGGCGAGCGACCGGAACGGGGCGGCCACGACCACCGGCGCCGGGCCGGATCCCTTCGGGGCGCGCGGCCCGACCTCGGCCGGTTCGCCGGCCGTCGGGGTGGCCGCGATCACGACCTCCTCGAACCCGGTGATGCGCATGACCGCGCCCTGCTCGTTGCGCTGCTCGCGGCGGAGCAGCAGGCCGGTCTCGCGGTCGAGATCGAGCAGCTCCCGCACCCGCCCACGCGGGTCGGTGATGCGCACGCGATCCGTCGTCCGCCCGGCCACGAGGTCGCCGGGCTCGACGGTGACGAGGTACTTGGCCGCGATGGGCGGAGCCTCCCGGGCGTCGTCGCGGCTCCAGAGCAGGTGCCACACCCCGCCCGATCGCAGGGCCCGTCGGGCGCCGACCGCGCTGAGTCGACGATCACCGGTCACGGCCACGCTGCCGGCATCCGACTGCACGGTGACCGAGCGCGAGCGCAGGACGCCGTCGGCGCGCCAGCTCACGGTGAGCGTGCCGTCGTACGCGTGGTCCCGCGCCGCCGCCGTGGCGGTGGCGAGCGGATCACGCGGATCGATCGTCGCGGCGGCCGCGACCGCGGTGACGCCGAGCGCACCGGCGAGTGCGCCGCACGTGAACGCGCCGAGCGCACGACGGAGGGTCACTTCAGGAACCCGGCTCGGATCGAGGACTGCGCGAGTCGATCGGTCGGGACCCCATCGACCGAGGAGCGGGCGGCGTGCGTGCGCACGACCGCGGCGACCGGCGGGTTGACGACCGGCTGGGTCGGCACGATCACCGCGACCCCGACGGCGGCGGCCGCCGCCATCCCCCCGACCCAGGCCGCGACGCGACCCTTCGATCGGCGCTTGGTGGCGAGGTCGGCCACCGGGGCCGGCGGGGCACCGGCCGGCTCGACCACGTCCATGGCGGCGACCTCGGCGACGATCCCGTCGAGGAGGCCCGGCGGCGGGGTCACCGCAGCGTTGGCCCGGAGGAGGTCACGGACCTCCCGCACCTCGGCGAGGTCCCGCTGCCACGTCGCGGACGTCGCGAGGTGCGCGTCGATCCCGGCGCGTTCCTCGGGCCCGCACTCCCCGTCGAGGTACGCCGACAGCACCGACTGCGCGTCATCCGATGACATCCCGCCTCCCCCCTCGTTCATGCGACCACTCCCGCCTCGACGAGCGCGGTGCGCAGCAGGCGACGACCCCGGTGGATCCGCGATCGGACCGTGCCGACCGGGATCCCGAGGGTCGTCGAGATCTCCTCGTAGGAGCGGTCCGCGACGTCGCAGAGCACGACGGGCACGCGGAACTCCTCCGGCAGCGCGTCGATGGCGCGCTGGATGTCGGGGCCGAGCCCGGCCGCGGCGGCGACCTCGTCCGCGCCTGCGCTCGGCGGCACGACGAGGTCGGGATCGTCGGGCAGCGCGGAGGTCGGACGCCGTCGGCGCCGGCGCACGTCGTCGAGGAACACGTTCGTCACGATGCGGGCCAACCAACCCTCGAGGTTTCCTGGGGTGTACGTCTCGAGGCCACGGCGCACGCGCAGGAGCGATTCCTGCACGATGTCGCGCGCGTCCTCTCGGTCGCCGGTCAGGCGGTACGCCACCGCGTAGAGGAACCGCCCGTGGTCACGGGCGATCTCCTCCCAGGTGGGCACTCCTTCGGGCGTCACAGGAACGACGCGGGGGCGGATCGGGTTCCCGAGGCGGGCTGGGCGGCGGTGTCAGCGGTCGCGGACGGCGCTCAGTCGGCCTTCGGTGCCTCGTCGGCCTTGGCCGGATCGGCCTTGCCGCCCTCGTCGAGGCCCTTCTTGAACTCCTTCTGGGCCTGCCCCAGGTTGCGGGCGAGCTTGGGCACCTGGCTGCCGCCGAACACCACGAGGATGACGGCGAGCACGATGAGGAGTTCCGGGGCTCCGAGACCGAACATGGGGTTCTCCTGACGACGGTCGAGGCCCTCAGGGTACCGCGCCGCCGGGCCGCCCGGGTCCGCGCCCGGATCCGTCCGGCCGGCCCCTCAGGCCGAGCCGATGGTCCGGACGGCGAGTTCGAGGTCGTCGTCGGGCCCGGTCGCGAACGGCACCGCGCCGGTGTTGAGGATGAGGGTCTCGACCCCGAGGTCGCGCCATGCCCCCACCTGGTCCTGCACCTCGGCGACCGTGCCGACGAGCCGACCGGTGCGCCACTCCTCGAGGCTCACCGCGTCGAGCACGCCGGGGGGCGACAGCGACCGCAGTCGCTCGTACCGTCGCTCGAGGTCGGCCCGGTCCTCCCCGACGAGCGCGTAGAGGCCGAGGCTGCGCCAGACCGAGGCCGGGTCGCGGTCGACCGCGGCGCACGCGCGCTCGAGCACGTCGAGCCGCTCGCGGTAGGCCTCGGGCGTCCACTGCCAGCAGGTGTTCCACCCGTCGGCGTGCGCGGCGACGAGTGCGAGGAGCCGATCGCCCTTGCCCCCGACGAAGATCGGCGGGTTCGGGGTCTGTACCGCCGAGGGGAGCACGCGGGCGCCGTCGGCCCGGTGGAAGCGACCATCGAAGGTGAGCGGTCCGCCGGTCGGCCCCAGCAACCCGCGCAGCACCTGCACGCACTCGGCGAGACGGGCGAGGCGCTCGCCCGGCCGGGGCATGGTCATGCCGATGCCGGTGTAGTCCGGTTCGTACCAGCCCGCGCCGAGTCCGATGTCGATCCGGCCGCCGCTGATGCGATCGAGGGTGGCCACGCTCTTGGCCAGGAGGGTCGCCGGGCGCAGCGCCTCGAGGAGCACGAGCGTGCCGAGTCGGACGTCGGGCACATCGCGGGCGAGGGCGCCGAGGGTCACGACCGGCTCGAACATGCCGCCCGGTTCGGTGGGCCCGCCGTACTTGGCCACATCCCACACGAGGTGGTCCGCGAGCCAGAGCGAGTCGACGCCGATGCCGGCCGCGTGCCGGGCCGAGGCGAGGAGGGTCGCGTAGGTGATCGGCGACTCGCCCGCGATCGAGAAGTCGTGCTGGGGCAGGGCGAATCCGATGCGCACGCCGGCGAGCCTAGGCCAGCGATGCCGGGCCGCCCCGGGGCGCCGTAGCCTCCCGGCCGTGTTGGAGTGCGTCGTGAACATCTCGGAGGGACGGGATCCCGACGTCATCACCGCGCTCGTCGCGGCGTGCGGCACCACGTTGCTCGACGTGCACACCGATGCCGACCACCACCGCAGCGTCCTCACGCTGTGCGGACCGGACGCCGCGGATGCGCCCCGTGCGGCCCGCGCCCTCACCGACGCCGCGGCGACGCGCATCGACCTCGCGCGGCACCGGGGCGTGCACCCCCGCCTCGGTGCGATCGACGTCGTCCCGTTCGTTGCGCTCGCACCCACCCCCGACGACGCGGCGGTCACCGCGGCACGGGATTACGCGCGCTGGGTCGTCGCCACCCATGCGATCCCGGTCTTCCTCTACGGGTCGGCCGACCCGGCCGGTCGGACGTTGCCGGAAACCCGGCGCGACGCGTTCGTCGACCGCGCCCCCGACCTCGGTCCGGCCGAGCCGCACCCGCACCTCGGTGCGGTCGCGGTCGGCGCTCGTGCGCCCCTCGTCGCGATCAACGTGGAGGTGGAGGGCTCGGACCTCGGCCTCGTGCGGCGGGTGGCCCACGAGGTGCGCGAACGGGACGGCGGGCTCCCCGGGGTGCGGGCCCTCGGCCTCGAGCTGCCGGACGCCGGCACCACCCAGGTGAGCATGAACCTCGTCGACCTCGAACGCACCGGCATCGAGGCGGCCTGCTCCGAGGTCGAACGACGGATCGGCGCGGCGGGCGGTCGCGTCCGCAGGATCGAGCTCGTCGGCCTCGTCCCCGCCGCGGCGCGGGACGCCTGCAGCGAAGCGTTCCTCGAACGGAGCGGCATCGGGGTCGGGCGCACGATCGAGGCGCGGGCGCGACGGCGAGCGTGATCGACCGACCGGATGGCCCCGGGATGACGGCACCGCGGCGCGGCGCGTGGGCTCAGACCGCGGCGGCGGCGGCGCGGCGGGCCAGGGCCCGCTGGCGCCGGAGGCGTCGGCGCTCCCGCTCGGAGAGCCCGCCCCAGATGCCGAACTTCTCGCCGTTCTCGAGCGCGTACTCGAGGCAGTCGGCCTTCACCTCGCAGCCACCGCACACGGCCTTGGCCTCACGGGTCGACGCACCACGCTCGGGGAAGAAGAGGTCGGGGTCGACGCCCAGGCAGTTGGCGCGCTCCTGCCAACGACGATCCGCACCGTCCGCGGCGTTCACCAACTGCGTGATCATGGATACCTCGCGCACCGGCCGTCCCCCTCGCTCTCGACGCCGATGTAATTACAGACGTGTCACTCTGCCCGACGGGAACCCCGACTGGCAAGGTGGGAGTCTCGCGGCTCCACGAGCGGGAATCGCGGATACCCCACTCGAGCCACACTAACCACACCCGCCACAGCGGTGGCGTCAGGCCCGCCGGAGGCGGTCAGACCCGGACCCGGGCCTCGGGGAGGGCGAGGACCTCGCGGATCTGGGCGACGAGGTGATCCGGGGCGTACGGCTTCGTGACGTACCGATCGGCTCCGAGGTCCCGGGCCCGATCCTGATCGGCCGCTGCGGTCTTGGCCGAGCAGACGATGATGCGGGGCCGTCGCGGCCGCAGGCCGACCTCGGAGAGCACGAACCAGCCGTCGAGCACCGGCATCATGATGTCGAG
>Ga0075471_10000157_pt1 | contig 36281 bp, 31 predicted proteins | sample DEB19_08_DNA_2_FD_74787 | JGI IMG/M metagenome (GOLD analysis project Ga0075471, IMG submission 74787) | Aqueous microbial communities from the Delaware River and Bay under freshwater to marine salinity gradient to study organic matter... | ecosystem: Environmental > Aquatic > Marine > Coastal ...
GGCGGCGAGTGCCAACGGCATTCGCCTCCGGCCTCACACCAAGACGCACAAGAGTCCCGTCGTTGCCCGCTGGCAGCTGGATCGCGGCGCTATTGGGATCTGTTGCGCCAAGCTCGGCGAGGCTGAAGTGTTTGCCAACGCCGGCTTCACCGACATCCGGCTGCCCTACCCGATCAACCCGTCGAACGCCGACCGTGTGATCGCGCTGCTTGATCGCACGCGGCTGTCGTTCATCGTCGACCACCTCGAAGTCGCGCGCCAGTGGTCCGACGCCATGACGCGAGCGGGACGCACGGTCGACATCCTGGTCAAGGTGGACGTCGGCTTCCATCGCTGCGGCATCGACCCCGACACACGCGAGACGCTGCCAACCATCACCAGCATCGCCGCGTTGAAGGGGCTGAACTTCAGGGGGCTGCTCTCACACGCCGGGCAGACCTACCATGCGCACTCCGAGGACGAACTGAAGGTGATGGCGGTTGCCGAGGCGCGCTGCATGGGCGACATCGCGGAGCGCTGCAAGAAGGCCGGCCTGCCGGTCGACGAAGTCAGCGCCGGCGCCACGCCACCGGCTCGCTTTTCGATCGCGCACAAGGAGTTCACCGAGTACCGTCCCGGCAACTACGTCTACTTCGATCGCACCCAGGTGGCGCTTGGCGCCGCGACGATCGACGACTGCGCCTTGACGGTGATGGCCACCGTGGTCAGCAAGCCCGCGAAGGACCGCATCATCCTCGACAGCGGGAGCAAGACGCTCACGAACGACGGCGCTCGCGGCTTTACGCCTGCGCCCGGCTTCGGACACGTGGTCGGCCACGACAACCTGACGATCGAGCGCCTGTCCGAGGAGCACGCGACCGTGAAGGTCACCGGCACCACGCCGCTCGAACCGGGTGATCGGGTGCGAATCATCCCAAACCACTCGTGCGTGGTCTCGAACCTGGTGGATCAGGCCTGGCTGGTGGACGGCGACACGGTCGAGCCGTTGTTGATTGCGGCTCGCGGCCGCATCACATAAACTCATCCCGTGGCACCCAAGCAGGAATACGGCGAAGCGCTCGGCATGGTGGAAACCCGCGGACTGGTCGGCATGATCGAAGCCGCCGACGCCATGGTGAAGGCCGCCAACGTGATTTTCGTCGGCTGGCAGAAGGTCGACGCCGGCCTCGTCACCGCCATCGTGCGCGGCGACGTCGGCTCGGTAAAGGCCGCAACCGACGCCGGCGCTGCCGCCGCGCGCCGCGTCGGGGAACTGATCGGCGTGCACGTGATTCCGCGTCCGGCGGACGACCTCGAAAAGGTCTTCCCGATGCTCAAGCCGAAGCTGTAGACGCCAGCCCCGCGAACCCGTAGGCTGTGCGGATGAAACGCGCAGCCGCACCAACCTTCATCTTCGCCCTCGTCAGCCTCCTCGTCCTCGCGACGGCGGACGCACGTCTTCAGCAGAAACCGGGCCCTGCCGATCGCTTCGAAATGAGCGACGTCATGATCCCGATGCGCGACGGGAAGCGGCTGAACACCAAGATCTTCGTGCCCAGGAATCAGACCGGCCCGCTGCCGATCATCTTCAAGCGCACGCCGTATGGCATCCAGGGCGCGGCCAACAACTTCAACGCGTATTACAAGGCGCTGGCCGACGAGGGCTACATCTTCGTGCACCAGGACATTCGCGGGAAGTTCGGCTCCGAAGGCGACTTCGTGATGCAGCGTCCCGCGCGCGGCAACGACAGAAGCGCCATCGACGAAGGCACCGACACCTACGACAGCATCGACTGGCTGATCAAGAACGTCCGCAACAACAACGGCCGTGTCGGCATGCTCGGCGTGTCGTACGACGGCTGGACGACGATCATGGGCGCGATCGAGCCGCACCCGGCGTTGAAGGCGATCTCACCGCAGGCATCGCCCGCCGACATGTGGCTTGGCGACGACTTCCATCACAACGGCGCATTTCGATTGAGCTACGGCTTCGAGTACGCCGCGATGATGGAGAGCGGCAAGGACGTGCAGCAGTTCTCGTTTGACCGCTACGACACGTTCGACTGGTACCTGTCACTCGGTCCGCTCTCCAACATCAACGAGAAATACCTGAAGGGCAAGATCCCGACCTGGAACGACTACGTCGCGCATCCGGATTACGACGACTTCTGGAAGCGCCAGACGATGATCCCGCACCTCACGAGCGTGAAAGTGCCGACGCTCAACGTCGCCGGGTGGTGGGATCAGGAAGACTTCTACGGGCCGATCGCCATCTACGACGCGCTTGAAAAACACGACACGCAGGGCATGAACTACCTCGTCGTCGGACCGTGACGGCACGGCGGCTGGGCCAACGGCACCGGAGATTCGCTGGGCGCGATTCCGTTTGGCAGCAATACCTCCGAATACTTCCGCGACAAGGTACAAGCGCCGTTCTTCGCCTACTTCCTCAAGGACAAGGGCGTGAAGGACTTCCCGCAGGCGTTGACGTTTGAGCCCGGATCGAACGAGTGGCGGCGTTGGGATCAGTGGCCGCCGACCAGGCAAACCGAGACCAGGAGCCTCTACTTCGGTTCAGCGGAAACGCTGGCGATGAACATGAACGGCAACGGCTTCGATGAATACGTGTCCGATCCCGCGCATCCAGTGCCGTATCGTCAGCGGCCGATCCAGGCCACCTATTTCCCGGGCGGATCGAAGTGGTCGACGTGGCTGGTTGAAGATCAGCGCTTCGTCGATGACCGCGCCGACGTGCTCAGTTACGAGACGACACCGCTCGCTGAAGACGTGACGATTGCCGGTGAGATCAAAGCGCACATCTTCGCATCAACCACCGGCAGCGACGCGGATTGGATCGTGAAGTTGATCGACGTGTATCCGGAGGACAACCCGTCGAATTGGAACCTTGCCGGCTACCAGCTGATGGTCTCGAACGAAGTCTTCCGCGGCCGCTATCGCGAGGGTTTTGAAAAGCCGAAGGCGATTGAGCCGAACAAGGTGCTCGAATACACCTGGAGCCTGCACACGCAGAACTACACGTTCAAGAAGGGGCACCGCATCATGGTGCAGGTGCAGAGCACGTGGTTCCCGATCATCGATCGGAATCCTCAGACGTTCGTGCCGAACATTTTCGAGGCGAAGGAGGGCGACTTCAAGGCTGCGACGCACCGCGTTTATCGGACCGGCCAGTACCCTTCTCGCGTCGACGTGCCGGTCGTTCGCGCGCGATGAGCTGACGCAGCTTGATGTCTTCGCCCATCATCATCAGCGGCTGCGCTTCGTTGTCGAGGATGCTGAACAGCTCACCGTCTTCGGTGCGGGCGTAAATGTTGCTGCCGTCGATGTAGAGGGTGACGGGTCCGCCGCCTTCGATGGCTTCGTAGAGACGGGTCTTGAAGCGGTGCTTCAGGATCTGCAGCAGCCTGCGGATGCGCGCGACCGTAAAACCCTTGCGGCGCAGATCGGCCAGGACCATCAGTTCGAGCAGTTCGATCGGCGAGTAGCGCCGCTCGGTGTATCCGCCGGCTTCGGTCTTGTGTGACTCAACCGCGGGCGGGAACAAATTCCGCTTGGCCCACCACTGAAGCTGTCTCGCAGTGAGTCCCGTTAGCTGGGCGACCTCGCGTGACGAATACAGCTTCTTGAGCTTCATGGCTAGCCGTCGCCGAACTCTTCGAGATGCGGCAGGTTCGCCGCGATGGCGTCGGCCATGGCGGCGCCGTCGATGTCCTTTGCCGTCAGGCCGCCTTCATCGTGCGTCGTGTAACTGAGCACCACGCGCTTGTAGTGGATCTCGATGTCGGGATGATGATCGGCGTCTTCGGCGCCGGGCACGAGCGCGCTCACAAACAGCACCGCCTCCGGAAAATCCTGGAAGGTGTACTGCTTGGTGATCGCGTTGCCGGCAAGCGTCCACCCGTCGAGGCTCTTCAGATGCTCGGCCGTCTCGTCTGCTGTAAGGAGCGCCATGTTCGTGGTTGGATGTTACATCCGCCCACGTCTAGAGGCCACCAAATCGCGCCGGATCGAGATCGCGAAGCGCAGGATCGGGGGCGCGATCGAAGACCAGGTCGCTGACCAGGGCGACGGTCAGCGGGGTGAACAACACGCCGTTTCGGTAATGGGCGGTGGCGTAGATCAGCCCGGGGACGACGCGCGACTTGCCGAGCACCGGCACATCATCCGGCCCCTTGGGCCGAAGGCCGGTCCGCACGCTCGCCAACTCGGCGCCGGCGAGGCTGGGCACGAGCGATACCGCGGCGGCCTTGAGGCGTTCCACCGCATCCTGCGTGTGCGCTTCGTCGAAGCCCACATCTTCAACCGTGGACCCCACGAGTACGGAGCCATCCGGCCAGGGCACCAGATAGCCGCCGGGGCCCCAGATCACGCGTTGGAGCGCTCCGGGGGGCGCTTGCAGCTGCAGCAACTGGCCGCGAATCGGTTTCACCGGAACGGCCGCGGCGCCTTCGACCGTGATCTGTGAGGACCAGCTCCCTGCCGCCAGGATCACGCGATCCGCGTCAAGCGTTGCGTCTAGGGTGCGAACGGTGACGCGCCCATTTGCAGCCGGCCGGATGTTGATCGCGCCGGTGGCGACGCTGAACCTGGCGCCAAACTTCTCCGCCGCTGTGGCCGCGGCCAGCGTCAGCGACGTGACGCCGACAAACCCGTGCGTGGGAATCAACAGCGCGCCGGCCGCGTCAGGCGCGGCGTTGGGTTCGAACGCGGCGAAGCCGGCCGGTTCGATCCAACGCGATTCGATCTGCTGCGCCGCCAGCAGGGCTGACAGGTCACGTAGCCGCGTCACGTCCTGCTGGGAGAACGCCATTTCGAACGTGCCGTTGCGCGTGTAGATCAGCTCCTGACCGCTGTCGTCGCGAAGACGCGACATGAACGGATCGAAGAGATCGAGGCTGCGTTTGCCAAGATCGCGCAGCAGCGTGGAGCCGTGACCTTCGATGAACGGGGCGAGAATGCCGGCGGACGCCCGGGTCGCGCCCTGGCCAGGCGAACGCGGTTCGAGTACCTGCACCTGCGCCCCGGATCTGGACAACTCATACGCGACGGTGCATCCGACAATGCCGGCGCCCACGACGATGACAGAGGGAGAGCTCACGCTTCCAAGTGTACACAGCGCGGCTGCGCCAGGCCTCGGGCCACAAAAAAACAGGGCTCACGGTGACCCGTGAGCCCTGTCGCGTTCTCCGAGGAAGCTGCGGTCTAGAAGCCGAGCGAGAAGCCGACCTCAACACGTCGCGGCGCCTGCGCCGACGTCGCCGTGCCGTAGAAGGGCGACAACAGGTTGCCGATGTAGGCGTTGTAGTTCACGTTGTTGAACGCATTCTGGACGTTGAGGAACACGTTCAACTGGTACTTCTGGTTGTTCTGCTCCATCACGACCATCTGCGGCCCGTCGCCACCGCCACCAGGACCACCCATGCCGCCACCGCCGACGCGCTGGTTCATCGCCTGATTGCCACCGCCACCGCCCGGCGGCGGGGGCATCGGCATGTTCGGCGGTCCCGAGCGGGCACCGCCGAGGCCGATCGACTTGTTGATGCGCATGTTGGTGGACCACTGCGCCGCACCACGCGCGCTGTTGCGGCCGACGCCTGCCGGGCGATCGTTGAAGACGGTGTCGCCGTTGCCATCAAGACCGGTCGTGATCGTGTAGGGCAGCGCCGATGACCCCTGCACGTTCGCGCTGACGCGCACACCGTTACCGAGCGGCGCGTTGAAGTTGAAGAACACGCGATGGCGCACGTCCTGTGCCGACGGCCCCCAATCAGCATCGGGATCGAGGCTGTTCGACGGCAGCGCGGTCGGGAAGTCCGAGAAGTTGCGGGCGCTGGTGTACTGGTAGGTCACCATGCCAAGAATGCGGCGCGGGATGTAGCGCGCATTCAAGGACACGGTGATCCGGTCGGACGCGCGCTTGCCCGTCGACTGGATCTCGGTGATGTTGCCCACCGTGGGAACCGGGCGGACGCCGTTCACCGGCGCGTTGACGTTGATGGAGCGCAAGGTGTTGGTGCCGCGCGTCCACATGTAATCGGTGCGGAAATCAGCCCACGCCGTCAGTGGCTTTTCGAGGCCGATCGACGCCTGCTGGATGATTGGCTGCTCGAGCGAGGCGGCGCGGATCACGCTCGCCGGCAGGCGGGTACCGCTGTTGTCGGTCACCGGGAACGACGGGTTCTGCACCACCAGGTCGACCTGGTGGGTGCCGTCGACGCGAATCGTCTGCTCGTAGAGCGCCGAATCGTACCAGTCGTAGAAGATGCCGTAGCCGCCGCGGAGCGTCGCCGTCTTGGTGGCGTTCCACGTGAACGCCGCGCGCGGCGCGAAGTTCCACTTCGCATCCACCTGCGTCTGGATCTCCTGGCGCACGCCAAGGCTCACCTGCAGCGTCTTGGCCGGGCGGAAGTCATCTTGCAGGTACCAACCCGCCTTGACCTGGTTGTAGTCGACCACCGGATCACCGGTGCGGATCGAGTAGGTCGCCGGCAGGCCGGCCTGATACGCGGCCAGGCTCGTGAATGTGTAGGTGCCGAACGCATTGGAGCGCTGGTTGCTGTTCCACCAGCCGGCTTCAAGCAGCACGCCGGCGCGCATTGAATGCTTGCGGCCGATCGTGAAGTCGAAGTTCTGCGCCACCTCGAGTTCGCGCGCTTCGCGGTCGCCCATCTGTCCGGCGCCGCCGGCATTGAACGCTTCGTTGACGCGAATCGTTGGCAGCGACGACGAGGATTCCGTTGACAGCACCGAGTTGATCAGCGAGAAGCGGAATTCGCTGAACACCTTCTTGCCGATCACGTTGGTCGAGCGCAGGCGGAAGGTGTCGGTGCTGTTGTCGGTGGCATACGCCCGTTCAGGCAGGTCGAAGTCGCCAACGCCGATGTTGCGGCGGTCGTTCTGGCGACGGGAGTATTCGAGCTGCAACTGGCTCGTCGGCCCCATCAGGTGCTCGACGCGCGCATTGAAGTTCATCGCTTCGGTCGGCGTCTCCGCCAGGCCGGTCACGGCAGTGCCGGTCGAGCTCAGCGCGTTGATGGTGCGCGAGTCGTAGGAGTTGTTGCCGTCGAAAGAGATCGACAGCCCGGTCTTGCCCTTCACCAGCGGACCCGAGAAGTTGATCATGTAGCGCCGCATCTGCTCGGCGCCCTTGGTGTCTGCGAAGTGGTTCTTCGCGTTCAAGGACTCGTCGCGGAAGCCGAAGTTGGTCATGCCCCGCCAGCCGCCCATGCCCGGCTTGGTGATCACCTCGACACGCACCATGCCCGCCTCGTGATACTCGGACGAGAACGAGTTGGTGTGGAAGCGAATCTGCTGAATCTGGTCCTTGGGCGGCAGGCGTCCACCGCGGAAGCCATTGACGAAGATCTGCGCGCCCGGGCCCGCCATGCGCATCAGTTCTTCGGCCATTTCATCCGGATCGTCAGGCAGCGAGTCGATCTGGTCCTGCGACAGCGTCTGGGTGAATCCGTTGTCGCGGCGATCGGCGGCGTTCTCGCCCTGCACGGCCACGCTCTGTTCGATGGTGGCCAGGGCGAGGCGCAGCGTCGTACGATTGTCGCCACGCCGCACGTTAAACGGCGTCGCGATCGGCCGGAAGCTGTCGGCCGCGGCCTTCACCTGGTAGGTGCCGGGGTTCAGGTTCTCGAACACCGCGACACCGCGATCGTCGACCGTGGCCGTCCGCTCGGCACCTCGGGAGTCCACGACCGTGACCTGCGCAATGATCAGCGCCGCCTCCGTCTGGTCGAGCACTGTCACGCGAAGCGTTGAGCCGACGCCCTGGCCCTGCACCGCTTGTGCGGTGGCGACCGATGCCATCGCCACGACGGCGATGACGCCCCCGATGAACTGACTGACTATGCGTCTCATAAATCCGTTTCCGGCCGTCGCTGTCTCACCCTGGAACTGCAAACTTTCAAAAGGAGTTGGCAACTGGCCACTTGCCGCTCAGCCGCCAACTCTCACGTCTCAACTTCCCAGCTACTTCTTCTGCCAGAGATCCGCCTTGAGCTGCGGGTTGACCTTGTACTTTTCGATCGTCCACTCTTCGTTTGGCTCACCGTCAAGCGAGGTCTCGATCTTGTGCGGCAACATCACGCCGTCGACCTTCTTGTAGTCGCTGAGGTGATACGCGTAGGTGCCCATTTCGGGAGGCGTGCGCTGCATCTCGGCGACGCGCTTCTGCATTTCTTCGGGGCTCATCGGCGGAGGACCGCCCGCGCCCGGCGCGCCGACACCACCGGGACCACCCGGACCACGCATGCCTGGACCACCAGGGCCGCCGGGACCGCGGCCGCCTGGGCCACCGGGACCACCCGGGCCATTGATCATGATCCGCGGCTTCGGATCCTGGTACTGCACCATCACCGGGAGCTTGCTGCCCTGATCGATGAACAGGCGCAGCGTGCGGCCGGTCTCTTCCTTCGCTTCGAGAATGTCGGCCTTGCCTTCGGGTGATTCGGCAACGCCGGCGTCGACCCACTGCAAGCCGGCGTCGGCGAAGAGCGCCGCGCTCAGGCGCTGCATCTGCACGCGCATCCGGCGCGTGCGCGCCTCGTCAATCTGCTCCGGCGTCAGCGCACCGCCAGGGCCACCAGGGCCGGGGCCGTTGTTGATCATGATGCGCATGCCGCCGCCCATTCCGCCGCGGTTCTGCGTGTCTTCCCACGACGTCGTGCCGTTCAGCACCGCCGTGCGTTCGATCGTCGGCCCACCGACCATGCCGCCCATAGCCATGTCTTCGACGCGATGCATCTTGTCGGGGCGGGCAATCGACACCGTGACCTGACCTTCCATGTCACGCTGCCCCATCATGCGGCGGAAGGGGCCTTCAGCCGTCAGGGTCTTGAGACCCGCGATCTTGTCTTCGCCACCCATCGCCTTGCGCGTCGCCGCGATGATGCCGGCCACGCGATCCTGCGCCGCGAGCGGTGAGTAGGAAATCCGGTCGATCTGCACGAATGAGGCGACCAGCACGATCGCCGCCGTTGAAATCACACTACGCATTTGAGCTCCTTGCCGCCGTCGTTCAGAACGTGGCGTCCGATTGATGATACGGAAAGGTCTGGCCACCGATCGTTAAGCGTAGGCAAAGCGTTTGTTAAGGATGTTAAATGCTTGATTTCGCAGGGTTTATCGCTCTTTTGGCCATGCTAGACTCTGGTCAATGACGATCGGCAAGCAGCGCGTATCGGCGGTGACGATCCTCGTCGGCCTGGTGATGCTCCTCGTGCCGGCGCTGGCCTGGATGCAATACCAGTGGCTCGGGCAGTTGAGCACGGCGGAGCGCGAGCGCATGCAGCGCACGCTGCGGACGGCCGCCGCGCAGTTCGCCACCGAATTTGATACTGAGCTGTCGCGCACGTTGATCAGTCTCCAGGTTGATGGCCCGACGCTGCGCGACCAGAACTGGACCGCGTACGCCCAGCGCTATTCGCAGTGGAGCGCGAGCACAACCGAGGCGCGCATCGTCCGCGACGTGTGGCTGGTCGACACCATCCCCGGCACGGATCTGCCCGGCTTTGAAGCCGGTGCGGTGATTCCTCCCGATCGGCTGCGCGTGCGCAAGTGGAACGCACAGACGATCACGTTCGAGGACGCGGCATGGCCCGAGGATCTGTTGCAGATGCGCGACTCACTCGGGGCGCGCTTCATCGGCTTCCAGATGGAGCGCAACCGGAGCCGCATGGATCCTGGCACGCACCGGGAAACGTCGATGTCCGTCTCGGTTGGCGACGACAACACGATGGTCTCGCCGGTCACGCTGTTCGATCTGCCCGATGATCGGCTGGGGCCGCCGAAGATTTCGGTGATCGGCTTCACGATCGTGCGGCTCGATCCAGCCGTGATTCGCGACACCGTGCTCGCCGCGCTCACCACCAGGCACTTCCATGGCGACGACACGGAAGCCGATTATCGCGTCGCCGTCGTCCGGCGAGATGATCCATCGAGCGTGGTGTGGGAGTCGGAACCGGGCATCGCGGCACAGATCGTAGCCGCCCCGGATGCGACGCAGACGTTCATGGGGCCGCGTCCCGACCAGATGTTCGTGTTTGCGCGCAACCTTCGGGGCGAGGCCGTCCCGCCTCCGCCTCCACCCGCTCCCGGCTCGACGCCGGCGCCCGTCGACCAGGGTCCGCGGATTCGGATCGGCGCCGGCCCCGCCAAGGTTGAAGTCCAGAGCAACAACAACATCGTCGTCATCGAACGTGACGAACGCGGCGGACCCGGCGGCGGTGGACGCGGCCGGGTGATCACGCGCGGCGGCCAGTTTCCGCTTGAGGGCCGCTGGACGCTGATGGCGAAGCACCGCGCCGGTTCGCTCGAAGCCGCCGTCGCCGCCGTGCGCATGCGCAACCTCGGCATCAGTTCCGGCGTGCTGCTGCTGCTCACGCTGGCGATCGGGTTGATCGTGGTGTCGGCACGACGGGCGCAGGAACTGGCGCGCCAGCAGATGGAATTCGTGGCAGCCGTCTCGCATGAGCTGCGCACGCCCGTGTCGGTGATCGGCGCGGCCGCCGGCAACCTCGCCGACGGCGTGGTCGGTGACCCGCAACGCGTACGCAAGTACGGCGAGACGATTCAGGGTGAAGCACGGCGCCTCGCCGAAACCGTCGAGCGCGTGCTGCAACTGGCGGGAATTGCCGCCGGTAAGGCGGCCGCAGCCCGCACGCCGGTGAATCCAGCGGACCTGGTGCATGAGTCGTTGGCGGCTTGCCGGACGGAGATCGACAACGCCGGCGTGAACGTCGAAGTCGGCATTGCCGATGGCCTGCCGCATGTCGTCGGCGACCTGACGGGGCTGCGTTCGGCGATCCAGAACCTGATCAGCAATGCGGTGAAGTACGGCGGCGCCGCGAAGTGGCTGCGGGTCACGGCCCGCCACGAGCCGGGCTCCGGGAAAGACCGGGTCATCTTCACGGTTGAAGATCGCGGCATCGGCATCGAGGCTGACGACAAGAAGCACATCTTTGAACCGTTCTACCGGGGCCGCGAAGCCGTCTCGCAACAGATCCAGGGCAGCGGCCTTGGCCTGAACCTCGTGCATCGGATTGCCGAAGCGCACGACGGTTCGGTGAGCGTCACCAGCGAGCCCGGAAAGGGCAGCACTTTCACACTGTCACTGCCGGCGGTTCACGATCGCCCGGCGGCTGGACACGAATCACTCGACCTTGCCAGACAAGCGACTCCTACTCGTTGAAGATGAACCCGGCCTGCAGCTGGCGCTGAGCGACCGGCTGTCCGCCGAGGGCTATTCCGTCGAAACTGCCGGTGACGGCAACCTTGCGGTCACGCGCGCAACCGGTGAGCTCTTCGACGTCATCGTTCTGGACGTGATGCTGCCCGGGCGCGACGGCTTTGACGTCGCCAAGACGCTTCGCCAGCAAGGCATCCAGACGCCGATCCTGATGCTGACCGCGCGCACGCAGGTGGTTGATCGCGTGGTGGGCCTCAAGCTCGGCGCGGATGACTACCTCACCAAGCCCTTCGAGACGATCGAGCTGCTGGCGCGCATCGAAGCGCTGCTGCGCCGGGCGCCGTCTGGCGCCGCCGGTGTGGCGCTCGAGCGCTATCAGTTTGGCGATATCACCGTGGACGTGCGCAAGGCCGAAGTCAGCCTCAGGGGGCAGCAGCTCGATCTGTCGGCCAAGGAATTCCAGCTGCTCAAGTACTTCATCGAGCATCGCGGCGCGACCGTCTCGAGGGATGAGCTGTTGCACGAAGTCTGGGGCTACAGCAATACACCGTCGACTCGCACCGTCGACGTGCATGTCGCATGGCTCAGACAGAAGCTTGAACCCAACTCCCGCGTCCCGCAATACATCCTGACGGTTCATGGGCTGGGCTACAAGTTTGCGGGATGAACGCGTGAACGTTCGCGACGCGACGCTCGTCAGTTAATCAATTCCCCAGATTCACGAATTCAAATCGCCGAACACACGGCAGCCGGCTGTGACGGGACGCCGCTGACGCGGTATCAACCACAGTTCGGCGACGACCACGAACGACATCACGACGGCATGGCCAATGCTGGGCGACCGGCGGAGGATTCATGCGTTCACTTTGTCGTGTGTTCGTCGCGGCCGCGCTGGCCGTGTTGCTCGTCCCAGGGATGGTCCACGCCCAATCAACGTCCGAAATCTTCGGGCGCATCACTGACTCGTCCGGCGCCGTGATGCCGGGCGTCACGGTCACGCTGTCCGGACCATCGCTGATCCAGCCGCAGTCGACTTCTGACGGCCGGCGAACCCGGCCGGCAAATGCTATGTCTCTTCCCGGCGTATCCACTTGGGTACGTCGGGAAGTTGCACCGCTGCCAGCGAATCGACCAACCGCTCGGGATTGTCGTCGACGACGATCATCTGCCGATGGATCGGCTTGATGAAGCCTTCTGAGACGGCCTGGTCAATGAAGGCGGCCAGCGGTGCATAGAATCCAGCCACATTGAGGAGCGCGCAGGGCTTGCGATGCAGGCCCAGTTGCGTCCACGTCACCACCTCGAAGAATTCCTCGAACGTGCCGACGCCGCCCGGCATGGCGATGAACGCATCCGACAGCTCGGCCATCATGGCCTTGCGCGTGTGCATGGAGTCGACGATGCGCAGGTCGGTGACGCCGCCGTGCGCCAGTTCGCGATCCGCCAGCGCTTGCGGAATGACCCCGATGACTTCGCCGCCGGCGGTGAGCACTGCCTCTGCGATGACGCCCATCAATCCGACGTTGCCGCCGCCGCAGACCAGGCCAATCCCGCGCTTTGCCAGCACGCCGCCAAGAGCCACCGCCGCTTCGGCGTAGGCGGGCTGATTACCGATACTCGATCCGCAGAACACGGCGATTCGCTTCATGGAGTCCTTTGGTTCCGGCGCCTCGAGGTCGTGGACCTAGACGCGCAACAGTATGCCGATGGCAGGCTGGCCGGTCGCCCGTTGAACCGCCTCGACGTAATAGGCGACTTGTTGTTTGTAGGCATCTTGCGCAGACGCAATTTCGATGTCGGTCTTGAAGTCAACGATGACCCAGCCGCTCCCGGTTTCATAGGCAAGGTCAACCTGTCCGTCCACCAACCGCGGGGTGCCGCTGCCATCGTCGAGACGCAAAGACACCGGCGCTTCGCGCCACACGCGGCGACCAGCGGCGGCGGCGGCTCGGGCCTCGACGAATCGCGGATGCCCGAGCAGCTTCGTCGCAATCGCCGTGGCGGCATCGCGCTCATCATCAGGCGCGGCAAGCAGCCTGGCGTGAAGCGCCGTGAGTTCCTCGACCATGTCGCCATCTGCGTCGAGCGGCAAGATGGCCAGCACGGCGTGCACCAGGGTGCCAAAGCGCTTGCCTGACGGGCGCAGGACCCCGAAACCGGCATCCTCGACCGCGATCGGATGTCCTGGAGCTGATGTGGACTCCGAGAGTTGCGTCGCCGTGGCAATCTCCATCGATGGAGCGCTGCCCGCCTTCTGCATCGCGGCGCGGTGTTCACGCCATCGATCGTAGGCCGCGCGATCCGCCGCCACGCTCGCCTCGTCGGCCTTGTTGGAGATCAGGTCCTCGCGCCGCACACCCCTGGCGTCGTCGTGCGCACCCTGCAGCAACGTCGGGTCCCACCACACGACGGTGTAGGTGTCGCCGGATGCCGGATCGCTCATGCGATAGGTGCCAGGACGGATCGTCCCGTCAACCGGCTGGCCGTCCGGGCGCGCGTCGGTCATGATCGTTTGCTTGCCCTTGAAGAGCGGCACGCCACGAGCAGGTTCGGGGGCATCCCATAGCTCACGCGGCGGATACAGCGCGCGATTGAGCGGACGGAGCCAGCCACCGGTATACGGACCATCACCCACGGCCGGGACGACCAACAGGTCACGCGCACGCGTCGCCGCGACGTAAGCCAGCCGCACGCCCTCGGCTTCGTCGCGCCTGGCTTCCTCCGCGTTGTGTTCCTGGAGGTCGAGCGGCGACCAGCCGCCGATGCGCACGGCGCACAGCTTCTTCGCCGGGTCGAGATGGTGCGACGCGTCGTCTCGACTCAGCTTGCAGGCCATGTCGGCCAGGACGACGACCGGAAACTCCAGGCCTTTCGCTTTGTGCACCGTCATCAGGCGCACGCCGTCGCTGCCTTCTTCGAGAATCGGCGCCTCGGGTGAGTCCGCCCTGGTCGATGCGTCGTGCAGCATGTCCACGAAGCCGCGGAACGACAGGCCGCCTTCAAGCTCGTATCGCCGCGCAAGGTCGGAGATGTGCAGCACGTTGGCCAGCACCTGCTCGCCACCGCGCCACAGGATGAATCCCGCATGCGCGCGCGTCATCGCGATCACGCGGCCGATCGTGTCGGCGACCGGACGATGATTGCGGGCGCCGTGCAGCTCACGCAACGAGGTCAGCGCTTTCGCGACCGGCTGCAACCGATCGGGAAGATCGGCAGGCACGCGGTAGGGATGAAACGCGTGGGCAATCGAGTGATATTCGAGCAGCTCTTCTTCGCCGAGCGCGAACAGCGGGCCATGCAACGTGGCGTACACCGACAGCTCGTCTTCCGGCCATTCGATGGCGGTCAGCGCAGTGCGGACGACGTCGACTTCTTCGCGCTCGTGAAAGGTCTTGCCGCCGACCAGTAGATGCGGAATGCCGCGCGACTCGAGCGCCTCGACGTAGCCGCGCGTGATGTCGTCGCCAAAGTACATGAATCGCCGGAACAGCAGGCAGATGTCACTGGCAACCATCTTTCGGCGACGGGCACCATCCGCGACGGTCCACGTGCATTCGGGTGACAGCATCCAGGCGATGAAAGCCCCGACCGCGTCCGGTTGCGCCTCATTCAAGGCTCCCAGCGTGACTCGCGGCGGGCCGTACGCAGACTTGCCGTACGGATAGCCGATCGGCAGCGCGACGATCGCCGGCTGCTCGGGAACCTCGGCACGGTGCGGGAGTAGCGGAACGTAGCTGGCCTGCAGCGCGTCTTGATCACCGGTCATGTCGTCGCGGAATGCGGCGTTCACGAAATGCTGGATCGCCGGCACGCTTCGAAACGACGTTTGCAGCGTGACCGGGAGGGCGCCGTTGGCGCCAAGTCCCTCGGCAATGCGGCGGTAGGCGCCAACATCGGCCCGACGGAACCGGTAGATCGACTGCTTCGGATCACCGACGATGAAGAGCGCGCCCGGGCGAAGCGGGCCTTCGTCCGAGCCGGCCAGGCACAACAGCAAGTCGGCCTGCAGCGGATCGGTGTCCTGGAACTCGTCGACCAGGATGACGCGGAACCGCTTGCGGAACTCGCGCGCCACCTCCGGGTTGTTGCAGGCAAGATCGCGGGCCTTGATCAACAGGTCGAGGAAGTCGAGTGCGCCGGCTTCCTGCTTGCGTGCTTCATAGCGAGCCAGGCACTCACGCAACTCCTCGTGCAGCAGCGCGGCAAGATCGGCGTCGGCTTTGTCGCTGAACTCGCGAAGCCCCTGCAGCAACTCCGCGTGCGCCAGCAGTGCCTGGTCGCGCGTCACGCCAATCGCAAACGCGGCGCCGCTGCCCTTCCTCGGGTTGGCAAACTTCCAGTCACGCGCCAGCGCGACGAGGGTGGCTTCCCAGCCATCCCACACGCCTTCGGGCACCATGTCGCCGACCAGGCGCTTCTGCCGTTCGAGGTCGACGCTGGCAAGCCGCGCCATGGCGAGCGATTCCGCCAGCCGGTCGTCGCGCTTGATGGGCTTGGCGATCAGGTCCGCAAAGGCCTTGAGCTGCTGCATCAGCGAGCGAATCAGTCCCTTGCGGTCGTACGACGGCCGCTTCCACGGCGCATCGTGATCGCGCCACTCGCGCAGGCTGCGGGCGGCGCCCCGCAACCGCTCGACCGGTCCGTCCTCGTTGTCGTCGTCGCCAAAGTTGCGCTTGACGGGACGCCGCAGCGACCGCCGCACGCCTTCCTGCGGCTTTGCCAACTGCTCGTGCAACCAGCTACTGAAGGCCTCGTCGAACAGCCGCTGGGCCAGGCTGTCGGTCAGCACGGCAAACGACGGATCCACGCGCGCTTCGACGGGTCGCTCCCTGAGCAGGTCCGCGCAGAAGGTGTGGATCGTGCTGATGTGCGCTTCTTCGAAGTCGTGGACCGCGGCGTCGAGCAGGCGACCCGACGGCAGACCCTCCGTCCGGGCTCGCGCCCGTTCGAGCTCTTCACGCAGCCGCAGCTTCAGCTCACCAGCGGCCTTTTCACTGAAGGTGACCGCGACAATCTGGCCGATCGTGGCGCGCTCGTGTTCGAGGAGCGCGACGATACGGCCGACCAGTTCGGTCGTCTTGCCCGTGCCGGCGGCCGCTTCGACGATCAACGTGTCGTCGAGCGCGGTCCCGATCAGCTCGCGGTTCTCCACCGGCGGCTTGCTGCGCGACGACGGGCTCATGGCTTCTTTCTCAGCGCGGCGAGGTCCGCAAACTTCGCTGGGTCTTTGCGGCGGGCGCGCCGTTCTTCCTGGTCGCCGCATACCATTCGGAAGTCGCACCACTCGCACATCTTTGGCGCCGGCCTGGCTGCCAGCAGGCCGCTGTCGATCGCTCGATCGATGACTTCAAGCACTTCGACGCCGCTCTTCGGTGCTTCGCCCATCAAGGGAATTTCGTGTGAGTGGAAGCCACCTGCGGTGGTGCAGTAGAAGAGCCGGCCCGAATAGACCGTCTCGTCCGGATAGAGCGCCTTCAACGCGAGCCCGTAGACGACCGGCTGCAGCACGCGGCCGCCATCGACCACGGTCTTGCCGGCAGTGGTGCGGTTCTTCCCGGTCTTGTGATCGGTGACACGGAGGAACTTCGTCTTCTGATGGCGCTCGATCATGTCGATCGAGCCGCGCAGCTTGAAGCGCCCGTCGATCAGCGCCGGCTCCGGCGTACTGTGGGCATCGCGGCCGTCCATCTCGGGCAGGCCAAACGCAAACTCGAACCGCTCGGGTGTCCACTCGGCGCCTTCGTCGGCCAGCTTCTCGAGCCAGATGCGCAGGTCCTGCGTCATGGCGCCGATCTCGTCCTGCCACACGCGATCGATGGCCGGATTCAGGCGGTCGTACTCGCGCTCCTGGACCTCGCGGATTGCGGCCATCAGGCGCTGCTGCGCGGCCGGGAGTTGCTCCACCGACAGCGGCAACATGCCCTCGGCCTGCAACTGGCGCAGCACGCCGGCCTGCATCTGGTGAAACAGGTCCCCGCGCGTAAGCGGGTCCATGCGCTGGAGCGGCGCCGGTTCCTCGAGTGGCGCCAGGCGATAGATCGCCGCCAACAGGAACTGATACGGGCAGGCGGCGTAGCGCTGCAGCGCGGTCAGCGAATAGGGCCGGGCGTGCAGGCGCTGTGCGGCCAGAGCGGCTTTCGTATGGTCGGTCGATCGGACAATGCCGTCAGCGGGATCCCATTGCTTGCGATGCCAGCGTAGCCAGCGTGACGACAGCGACCGTTGCAACTCGGGGCTGAGTTCATAGAGGTAGCGGCCACGGCCCTTCACGTCCTCCGACCGGTTGCGCAACAGCGCCGCCATGTTCGACAGGTCGTGCTCAAAGTCGTCGATCGCCGAGCCGGGAACGGCCGGGGCCGGCCACGCGAGCGTGGCACCGCCATTGTGCGCCGCGCGCACAGCCAGCTCGGAAGCGGGCGGGATGCGGCCTTCGATCGCACGGGCCACGTCGAGCACGTAGAACGACGGCACGCGCTGACGCGATTCGTTCAGCTCGACCCGCGGATATGAAATGTACAAGCGCTCGGACGCGGCACCGACGGCCAGCAGCAATTGCAGTCGCTCATCGGCAGCACGACGCGACTGCGTGGCCAACGCACTATCGATGGCTGCGCGCCGGTGGTCTGGGAGCAGCGAATCTTCGCGGATCTTCTGCGGGAACATCCGTTCAGCAAGGCCAGGCACAAACACCACCTTGAAGGTGCGGCCGCGCGCCGCGGCGGGGGTGCCGATGAAGACCCGGCCCTGCCGGCGCCTGGGTGGTTCGTGGGTCAGCGTTGAGAGCCGTGGTGTCAGGACGTCACGCACCTCGCGCAGCGACACCGGACCAATGCTCGACAGCGGTGCGAGTTCGCGAAGTACGCGGACGACGCGTTCGGGTTTCGCAATGACGCGCGGTGCGAGCCGCTCGAGTGACTGCAACCAGTCGCCCCAGGATTGGGCGTCTGGCCACTCGGCCATCTCCGCGAGGATCGGTTCAGCAAACGCGCGCAGCGCGCGCAGTTGATCACGATCGCGCCGCAGGGCGCGGACGCGCGAGGCGTCGGGATCTTCCGAGCTGGCTTCGCGGACCCGGCGATCGTATTCGTGCTCGAGGCCCTTGAGGCGCCGCTGCCAGCGATCGAGTTGACCGATCACCGCCGCCTCGACGAGCAGGTCTTCCCATCGCCATGGCGCACGGAGGGTGCCGGCAAGATCGTTGGCGGACTCGCCGCGCGCCGCCTGTGCCCGGGCTTCGTCCTCGGGCTGGACATCTTCAGCGCGGTCGTCGATCGGCAGCACCGCCTCGATGATCTCGTCGGCCGGCGGCGACCACAGATCTGCGTTCGCAGCTTGTGTCAGCGGTACCTGGCCGAGCGAAACGTACTCCGCAAAGCGGCGTGCCGACAGCGATTCGGCGGCGCAGGCGAGCAGCGCGAGGAGCGCGCGGCCGGCCGGATCTGGCCGCCGCGTGCCGCGATGAAACCACGCGGGAACGCCGGCGCGATCGAGTGCGTGCTCAAGTACGCCGAGATAGGTTTGCGGCGCCCTCAGCAGGACCGCCATTTGATCGAACGGCACGCCGCGGTCGGCTTCCTGCAGCAGCCGGCGCGCGATCTCGATCGCTTCCCGACCTTCGCCAGGTGCGGAGAACAGCATTACCGACGTGTCGTCGGCGGTGCGGTCATCCGTCGGGGGCACGTCATCCGAGAACAAGAAGCGTTGGAGACGGTCGAGCGCGGGTGCGAGAGGTGCGAACGGTGGGTGGGGTGCGAGCGCTTCGAGAGGTGCGAATGCCGCGCGCGTGCGCGTGTCGCCGGCTGGAATCGTGTAGATCACCGACTTCGCCGCGCCGATCACCGCCGCGATCAGCGACTCATCGGCTTGGCTGCTGATCGAGACATCGAGCAGCACCACGGTCGCGTCGGCAACGGCGCCTGGATTCGTCTTCAGTTGCTCGGTCGCCGTCGCGAGCATCGTGGCGTAGTCCACGGCGCCGGCCTTGACCCGCTCTTCGGTGGCACGGGCGTAGAGGGCGGAAAGGTCGTCGTTGGCGGCGTGCCCGCCGATGCTTTCGGCCGTTACCCCTGCCATTCGCAACTCGCCGAGCGTGCGACTGAGGGCGCGCGGAAAGCCGGGCATGTCGGCGACCGGGGCGAAGTAGGCCAGTTCGCCGTTGTGGAGCGCGGCATCCGCGACGCGGGCCGAGACGGCTTCATCGCTCAATGGCGCGCTGGGCGTCAGCCCCTTGCGCGCAAGCGCGGGCACCGCCATGTGTGCCACCAACTCGGCAACGCTCGATCGCGTGACGCCGAAGGTGGCGCCATTCTCCGCCGCGAGCGCAAAGGCAAACTCATCTGCCGCTGCGCGGGTTGCGCCAATGATCAGGACCGGTGGTTGCGCCTGCCGCACGAGCGCCCGCGCGGCGTCGAGGCGCCCGATCGCCGACGGCAGCACGATTGGTGTCAGGGTGTGGGACACGAGGAGGGACCGTCCCGAGAATACCTGCGAGAACGGTGGGTTGACACGTTCAAACACGTGTTTTATACATATGTTTAACCCATGAGTTCCGCTTCGCTCACCCTTGTCAGGCCACCCAAGACCAGCGCCGCCTCCGCTGACACGCGTCAGCGCCTCATTGAATCGGCGGCGGTGCTCTTTGCCGCCGAAGGTTTCGAGAACGTGACCGTCCGCGAGATCTGCAAGGCGTCGAACGCCAACGTGGCGGCGATCAACTATCACTTTGGCGACAAGGTGGGGCTGTATCGCGCGGTCATCAACGTCGCGATTTCATCGATGCTCGAAACCAACGAGCTGGCGCAGCGCGCCGGCGACGGCTTGCCTCCCGAGGACCGGATCCGCAGCTTCGTGCGCGTCTTTATCGGGCGCTTGAGCAGCGACGGTCCACTGGCGTGGATTCATCGGTTGATGGCGCGCGAATTCGAGCGGCCGACTGAAGCGCTGGACCAGGTGATGACGCAGGTCGTAAAGCCGCGTCTCTCTTACCTCAGCAGCGTCGCGGGCGAAATCATGGGGCTGACGCCCGCCGACGTGCGCGTGCAGCGCTGCATCGGCAGCCTGCAGATGCAGTGCTTCATGGCCGCCCGCCAGGTGCCGGCATCGTTCGAGAAGACGTTCGGAGCGGCGGCGCGCGATGTCGACGGCACCGTCAGCCACATCGCCGAGTTCTCGCTGGGCGGGATGCGGGCGATTGCTGCGGCACAATAGGATGCGTGCGAATCGTCCAGGCCAACGCCGTCTACGATCCGGCGGTCCGAACGCCGGCAGCGCTGCTTGACCTGTATCGCACGCTGAGCGAATGGAGCGTCGCGGTCGCCGCCGCCGGCGCTGATGTGTCGGTGGTGCAGCGCTTCAGCAGCGCCTCTCAGCTCGAACGCGACGGCATCACGTATCAGTTCACCCACGACTCGAGTCCGCCGTGGCTATCCACGAAAGATGCGCCAGTCTCGTTCGTCGACGCCATTGCCGCGCGCCGGCCGGACGTGGTGCACATCAACGGGCTGATCTTTCCGCAACTCGTCTCGGCGATCCGGACAGCCGTCGGTCCTCGCACCGCGATTGTCGCGCAGCATCACGGCGGCGAGTTTCCGATTCGCGGCTCAGGCCTGATCGGTCTGTGGCGACGTCACCGCTGGCGGGGCGGACTCGCGATGGCGGATGCGATCTCGTTCACGGCCGCCGAGCAGGCTGCGCCATGGCGGTCGGCGGGAGTGCTTGGTGATCAACGGATCATCGAGATCATCGAGGCGAGCACGACGATCCGCACCGTCACGCGCGATCGCGCGCGCGGGGCGCTGGGGCTCTCGGGCGATCCGCTGATCCTGTGGGTCGGACGGCTGACGACCAACAAGGATCCGCTCACCGTCCTCGACGGTCTCGAGGTGGCGCTGCCGCAGTTGCCTGGAGCGCGTGTCGTGATGGTGTTCGGGGACGACACATTGCTCGACAGCGTCGACGCTCGAGTCCGTGCCTCACGAGTGCTCTCCGAGACCGTGTCCCTCGCCGGCCGTGTCGCGCACGAGGAAATGCCGAACTACTACGGCGCTGCCGACCTGTTCATCAGCGGCAGCCATTCGGAAGGCAGCGGCTATGCGCTGATCGAAGCCATGGCTTCTGGAGTGGTGCCCGTGGTGACCGACATTCCGGCATTTCGCATGATCGCCGGGCCGTGTGGCGCCCGATGGGCCGCCGGCAATGCCGCAGAGCTGACGCGCACATTGGTTGCGGTCGCCGGGGGCGGCCATAGCCACCTCGAGTCGCAGCGGCGCGCGGTGGCGGAGCGCTTCGAGCGCGTGCTGAGCTGGCCCGCCCTGGCGAGTCAGACCGTGCGCGAGTACGCGGCACTGGCCGACGCCGTGCGGATCGCCAGATGAGGATCGCCATGATCGTGACCGGCGGATTGCATCCGTCGGGCACCGAACAGGTCGTGCCGTCGTGGCTGGCATTGTTCGAGCGGCTGGCCAGGTCGCACGAGATTCACGGAGCTCGGCCTTCGAACGCGTCGCGCGCGCGTTATACGGTGGGTACCTGATGCGGCGAGCGGCGAGCTGGGAGTCGCGCGACCAGGTCAGGCTCGAGGCGGAGTGCCTGAAGCTGCACACCAGCAGCCATCGCACCACGACCTTGCAGAAGTTCGAAGCCGCCGTGACGGATGCGGCCACGAAGCGCACGAAGCCGGTGGCGGTCCTGGCTTCGTGAACTCCGTGGCGACGCCGCCATCGATCAGCTTCCTCGTACTTCCTCCGGAATCTCGCGCACTGGATGAACCGAAAAAAGAGAAGACGTTCTGCCTGGAGGGGACAACTTCCACGGAACAGGACGTACGACCCGCCCAGAAACGCGGAAAACAGGCGTAAAATCCAGAGTTCCGAGGGTTGTTACACGGCACGGCCCTTGCTCAATCCGAGGGCAGGTCTGACACGCTCGGGCCCAGGAGTTCATTCGCAAATGGAGTTCAACAAGCTGGTCTTTGCGGGGTTGTCGGTGGGATGCCTGGCGGCGGCAGCCGGTGGTTCGTACCTGGCTGTACGGCAGAACCAAGCTGCGCCTGCGGCCGAGGACAGCTACAGCGCGCCAAGTGCGGCCAACGCCGCCACGCCCGCTGCCGCAGCCAAGCCGGTCACGGAAAGCGAGGGCGTGATTGCGCCTGACGCGTCGAAGCCTGCGCCACAGGTCGTCGAGCCCACTGCGCCGGCTCGCCCGGCGTCGCGCATCGTCAATCGGCAGCCACGCCAGGCCGCAAACGCCCCAGCGACACGCCCGTCGGCTCCAGACAACGGTCGCGCGGGACAGGTCGCCGAATCCACAACGGCAGCAGCGGCTCCCAATGGCGGAACCATGTGGGAAACGCGTCCGAGCGTCCAGCCGTCGGCGCCGGAATACAAGGAACCGGAGCCACCGGCTCCGCAGCCGCCCGCCGTCGAGTACGTGGACCTGACGGTCCCGTCGGATGCGGTGCTTGGGCTGCAGATCGAACGCACGGTCTCAAGTGAACTCGCGCGAGTCGAGGACCGCGTGGAAGCGCGCGTCACGCGCGACGTGCGCGTGACGGATCGCGTGGCGATCCCGGCAGGTTCGACGGTGCGTGGCTCGGTGACCGATGTCGATCGCGGCGGACGCGTGAAGGGCCGCTCGCGGCTGGCAATCCGGTTCCACACCATCGTGCTCGCCGACGGCACCGAACTGGCCCTCAAGACGGACCCAGTTGTGCGTGAAGGTCAGTCGCCCGGTGGTGAGAGCGCCGCGAAAGTCGGCGGCGCCGCCATTGGTGGTGCGATCCTCGGCGCGATTCTCGGCGGCGGCAAGGGCGCCGCCATCGGCGGCGCGGTCGGCGCGGCCGGCGGCACCGCCGCCGCGATGAGCAACGACCGCAATCCGGCCACGCTCTCAGCCGGCACCACGGTCACGGTGCGCATCCAGGCGCCGATGACCGTGACGGTTCAAAAGAACTGAAGTAGCTCGTAGCCAGTAGCCAGATGCCAGTAGCCAGAAGGACGCGCTTCTGGCCACCGGCTTCCGGATACTGGCTACTGTTATGATCGGCTACTGGAGGCTGGTCATGCGTTTGGCAACTTCGGTTTTCGTTCTCGCCCTCACCCTCGGCACCACTGCGTTCGCACAGGTCACCAAGCAGGAACGCGCGGGCATCGTGAATTTCAGCAAGGTCGATGCGGTGGTCGCGTGCGGCGGCGCCACCGAGACGTCGGCGCTCGACGCGCTGGCCAAGGACGGCTTCAAGGCCGTGATCAACCTGCGTCAGGCCTCGGAGCCGAACGCCAACATCGAACAGAACGCGGCGCGCACGAAGGAACTTGGGATGAAGTACATCCACATCCCTTTCAACACCGCGTCGCCAGACACCAAGGTCGTTGACTCGTTCCTGGCGGCCGTCGCCGACAAGAGCAACCAGCCGGCATACATCCACTGCGGGTCGGCAAGCCGGGTTGGGTCGCTGTGGCTGGTGAAGCGCGTCATGCAGGACGGCTGGACGGTGGAAAAGGCCACCGAAGAGGCGAAGGCCATCGGCCTGCGCGGCGAGCCGCTCGAGAAATTCGCCCTCAGCTACATCGCCGCCAACAAGAAGTAAGGCGGTTTGACAGTTCGGCGGCCCACCAGTGATACTGAAGGGTCGTTTTGCGGCGATTTTTCCGACTTGATGGGCCGCCAGAGCTAGGAAGCTCTATCTAAGTCGCGAGACCCGCGACATGTGTTCGCGGGTTTTTTTTTGGAAATGCTTGGAGAGTTAATGGCAAATCGTTACATCTTCTCTTCGGAGTCAGTCGGCGAAGGTCACCCCGACAAGGTCGCCGACACGATTTCGGATGCGGTCCTCGACGCCTGCCTCGCGCAGGACAAGATGAGCCGCGTCGCGTGCGAAACCTACGTCAAGTCCAACGTCTGCATCGTTGGCGGCGAAATCACCACCAAGGCCCGGCTCGACGTCGAGCAACTGGCGCGCAAGGCGATCCGCGAGATCGGCTACGTCAATGACGACGACGTGTTTCATGCCGACAAGGTGTTCGTGAACCTGCTGTTGACGCAGCAGTCGGCCGACATTGCGCAGGGCGTCGACGCGCGCAAGGCCAAGGGCAAGAAGACCGCGAAGCAGGGCGCCGGCGACCAGGGCCTGATGTTCGGCTACGCCAGCAACGAGACGCCGGAGCTGATGCCCGCGCCGATCATGTTCGCGCACCGCCTCGGCCGCAAGTTGACGCAACTGCGCAAGGCCGGCGCCGCCGACTGGCTGCGCCCCGACGCCAAGTCACAGGTCTCGGTGATTTACGAGAACGGCAAGCCGGTTGGCATCTCGAACGTGGTGATCTCGACGCAGCACGCCGAGAGCGCGCAGCACGCCACCATCGAGAAGTTCTGCATCGAGGAAGTGATCAAGAAGGTGCTGCCCAAGCGCCTGCTCACCAGCAAGACTGAATTCCTCATCAACCCGACCGGCCGCTTCGTGGTTGGCGGTCCCCAGGGCGACACCGGACTGACCGGACGCAAGATCATCGTCGACAGCTACGGCGGCATGGGCCGTCACGGCGGTGGCGCGTTCTCGGGCAAGGATCCAACGAAGGTTGACCGCAGCGCCGCCTACATGGGCCGCTGGGTGGCGAAGAACGTGGTCGCCGCGAAGCTGGCTGCCAAGTGCGAAGTGCAGTTCGCCTACGCGATCGGCCACCCCGATCCGGTCAGCGTGCACATCGACACCTTCGGCACCAACACCGTGTCGGAGGCCAAGATCGAGCGCGCCGTGAATCGCGTGTTCGACTTCCAGCCGTCGGAGATCATCGCGCAGCTCAACCTGCGCCGCCCGATCTACGGCAAGACCACCAACTACGGTCACTTCGGCAAGAGCGACAAGGACCTGACGTGGGAAGCCACCAACAAGGTCAAGGCGCTGCTGGACGCGATCTAGCAGGACGTCGTCGCCCAGGGTTGAAGGGCTCAGGGTTCAAGAGGGTCTCGAGCATTTGCTCGGGACCCTCTTTGTTTTTCAACGGACTCCGCGACGCATCCCTTCCGTAATGATGCCGACGCGCGTCACGCCAGCCCCCCGGCTGGCGTCAATGACCGCCACAATGTCTGCGTAGCGCAACGTTCCCGCGCCGGCGACATACAGCGTCTTGTTCGCGCGCGAGCTGTCGACCTCCCGCAGGCGATCTTCCAGTTCGCCCAGCAGGATGGGCTCGTGATTGATCTCGATCCGACGGTCGGCGAAGTACTCGACCATGATCTGCTCGTCGATTACCGGCCGCGCCACGTTGGCCGTCGTCTCCGGTGGCAGGTACGCGTCCAGGCCTCGTTGCGACAGCGGCAACGCCGCCATGAAAATCACCAGCAGCACGAGCAGCACGTCAATCATCGGCGTGATGTTCATCTCGGACGACGGCCGGAGCCTGGCAGGTTTCAGCATGGCCGTCACCGCAGCGTGAAATTCACCGTGACCGTCATGATCACCGGCACGGGCTGCCCGTTGAGCTGGGTCGGGGTGAACTCCCACTGACTGACGGCTTCGATCGCTGACTGGTCGAGCAGCGGAATCGATCGCAGCACGCGGACATTCGTCACGCGGCCGTCAACACCAATCGTCGCTTCGAGAATGACCAGGCCTTCCACGCGCGCGATGCGCGCCATCTCGGTGTAGAGCGGCGCCACATGGCGCGTTTTCACGGGGGTGCGAATGGCACCGCCCGGCCGCACCGGCGCGGGAGCCTGCTCTACCGGCCTGGGCTGGGGCGGCGCCAGCACCGCGGCCGCGTTGGTGTCGATCGCGCCGTCAACCAGGCCCACCGGCGCGTCACTCGCCGGATCACTCAGCACGTCGGGCTCCGTGGCGAATCCCGTTGGAGCACTGATCGGCGCCACGGCGCGATCGATGAGCGGCTCGTTCACCTCCACCGGCCTTAACTTCGGTATGGGCGGAGGGATGGGGATCAGCTTTGTGATGTAAGCCAGATCATCGTTGGCAAATACCTGCGGCATCACCGATGGCGCAAGGATCGGTATGGCGATGAGGGCCAGGACGATTGCCGAGTGCGTGATCAGCGACAGCGGCAGCGTGTACCACTTGCGGCTGCCGACGGACATTGACGGGCGCGTGACATCACCGAACAGATCGCGAGGCATACCACTCTCCTTCTGCCTGAACGTCTGCCCGGCCGGGCCAGAACTGTCTGCTGATTGATTAGTATCCGCGCGGCGGAAAAAGGCTCCGCGTCAGCGTTCCACGCCTGGCGGCTTGGTGATTTTCTCGTCCGTCGAGACGCCGAACCGGCGGTAGTCGGAGTAGACCGCCACCGCATCGATCGTCGACGCCGACGCGCTGTAGCGCTCGGTCATCCTGGTGGGCACGCGGATCTTGAGCCGCTCGTCGACGGCAAAGTCGACCACGCAGTTGCCCGCGCTCGAGCGATCGCGGAGGATCAGTTCGGTGCGCAGCAACGCCGCCGACGCGGGCTCGACCCATACGCGCCCGCTGAGCAGGAGATCGCGTCCCGTGTTGTCGCGAATGATGCTCGGTCCGGTCCGCTCCTGGAAGCGCAGCATCACCGCCGGCTGATCGCCAAGGCGGACGCGCTCGCCGACGGTGAAGGTCATTCGCCCGGCGTGCCGCGCCGACAGAAACTCGAGCGCGATGTCCGGCAGGTTGATCGTGCGCGGAATGTTGCCGATGTTGTAGCGCGCGCTTTCGGCCGCCAGCTGGCGGGCCTGCTGCAACGCCGTGGGACTTGGGTTCTGCAGGAGATCGACGAGACGTTGTTCACGATTGCCGACCTTGCGGCCGTCAACTTCAAGCACGTCGCGGAACGAAATCCACCCGGCCGCGCCAGGTAGCCGGACCATCAGCAGCTCCGAGAGGAGTTCGCGACTGGCCGCCTGCTGGCCGAACGGATCGGTGCGGCGATAGCTGACCGTCTGCTTGTATTGCTCGCGGGCGACGAGGGACGGGGATTGCGCCTGCAGCTGCACTACCTGGTCCCTGACCCGCTGGATCAAGTCCGCGTCTGGCGATTGCGCCGACGCGACTTGTGATGCGATGGGCGCGCTCAGCAGCAGGAACGCGATGACGCCGAACGGGGCGGCGACGGCGCGGCGCAACGTCATGACCCTTGCTGCGGCCTATTTCAAGACCAGCTTGATCGACTTCACGTTCATGAACTTCTGACCGCTCTTCTCGACCACTTCCCCGCTGGCGAGAATGGTCCGCGACACGAAGTCGAGGAGCTTGGCGTTGTTGTTGGCGGTGTAGTCGCCCGTCACACGAAAGGTCGCATCCGCGGTGCGAATGCCGACGGGCAAGCCCTTCTTCGCACACGCCATGGTCGACGTGTCATCGGCCGCCGGCTTTTCGGGTTCGTTCGGGTACGGGAAACACGCGATGGTGCCCTTGACGGTCATCTCTGCGGCTGACGCCGGCAGGCCAAGCGCCACGGCCAATATCGCTCCGGCGACCAGTGAAACCAGCGCGCGCATATGTAACTCCTCCGCAAGATCTGGCCGCGTTCGGCGCGGCGGATGTCGACCCTCTGGAACTACTATACTGCTGCCTCTCCGGATACCTCGGCAAGGGATTGAGATCACCATGCGATACCGACGACTCGCGCACACCGCTTTCGTTCTCGCCACGATCGGGCTGGCATTACCGGCCTCCGCACAAACGCCCGGGCGACCGTCGATCGACGACGTGATCAACCTCAAGCGTGTCGGCTCACCGGTGATGTCGCCGGATGGGCAATACGTGGCGTACACGATTCGCGAAACCAACTGGGACGAAAACGCTTACGAGACCGAGATCTGGGTCGCCGAGGTGGCGACCGGACAGTCGCGCCAGGTGACCAATGGCCGCAAGTCGAGCAGCCAGCCGGTGTTTTCGCCTGACAGCGCCTGGCTTGGTTTTATCTCCGATCGCGACGGCAAACGGCAGATCTATCGCATCGCGCTGCGCGGCGGCGAGGCCGAGAAGCTGACCAGTGCGGAAGAAGGCGTGAACAACTTCGCGTGGTCACCGAACGCGAAGGAGATCGCCTACACCATGACCGATCCACCGACGGCCGCGATGAAAGAGCGCGAGCGCGCGTGGGGAGACGTCAAGATCGAAGACCAGGATCAGCGCTACACGCATCTGCACCTCTTCGATGTGTCGACGAAGGCAACGCGGCCACTGACGACCGGCCAGTTCGTCGTCGGCAATTTCGACTGGTCGCCCGATGGCCGGCACATCGCCTACGACCACCGCGCCACGAGCGACCCGGCCGACAGCGGCACCGCCAATATTTCGGTACTCACCGCAGCCGACGGCCGGTCGACCGTGGTCGTGGCACTCGAGGGACCGGACACCAATCCGCGCTGGGCGCCGGATGGCTCACGTCTCGCGTTCGTCACGGCCCTGGGCAAACCGTTTTTCTTCTACCAGAACAGCGTGATCGCGACCATTGCGATCGGCTCGACGGCGCCGCAGAGCCTCACCGATGCCTTCGACGAGGATCCAAATCTCATCGCGTGGACCAAGGCGGGCATTCACTTCGCCGCCTCGCAGCGGACCTGGGCGTACTTGTTCACGCTCGATCCGCAGACCAGGCACGTCACCAGGCACGCACCCAGCGACAACTGGATCGGCAGCGGGTTTTCGCTGTCTGCCGACGGCGCGCAGGTCGCCTTCACGGCCTCGGGCCCGACCGATTTTCCGGACGTCTTTGCTGCTCCGGTGGCGAGCATGGCCGGAAAGAGACTCAGCGATGCTGGCGCGCAGGTGGCGGCGTGGCCGAAGCACCTGCGCGATGTCATTCGCTGGAAGAGCCAGGACGGCGCTGAGATCGAAGGCGTGCTGCACAAGCCTGCAGATTTCCAGCAGGGCCGCCGCTATCCGCTGCTGGTCATCATTCACGGTGGACCCACCGGCGTTTCTCGTCCGAGTCCGTACGGCAGCGGCACCGCCTATCCGCTCGACGCGTTTCTCGCCAAGGGCGCACTGATCCTCGAGCCGAACTATCGTGGCAGCGCCGGCTACGGGGAGAAGTTTCGCTCGCTGAACGTGCGGAATCTCGGCATCGGCGATGCGTGGGATGTGCTGTCCGGGATCGATTCGCTGGTGCAGCAGGGCCTCGTCGATCGCGACCGCGTCGGCAGCATGGGCTGGAGCCAGGGCGGATACATTTCCGCATTCCTGACCACGAAACACTCCGATCGCTTCAAGGCGATCTCCGTCGGCGCCGGCATCTCCGACTGGATGACCTACTACGTCAACACCGACATCCATCCGTTCACGCGCCAGTACCTCAAGGCGAACCCGTGGGACGATCCGAAGATCTACGCCGACACCTCCCCGATGACGTATATCAAGCAGGCCAGGACGCCAACCCTGATTCAGCACGGCGACCAGGACGCGCGCGTGCCGATTCCAAACGCGTTCCAGTTGTACCAGGGACTGCGCGACCAGAACGTCCCGGTGCAGTTGTCGATCTTCAAGGGCTTCGGCCACGGCCTCAACAAGCCCAAAGCCAATCGCGCGGCGATGCAGCAGAACCTCGAGTGGTTCACGCGCTATATCTGGAATCAGCCGGGTGGGACTCAACAATAGGCTCAGAGGTTCAATACGTTCATGCGTTCACTGCTGATCTGCATTGCGCTCGTCGCGGCTGGCCTTGTACAAGACAAGGCGCCGGTCGATCCGGACGCGACTCGTAAGCCTGATCTCGTCGAGCTCGTTAAACTCGACCCGACGATCAAGCTCGACATCCGCTACGCGGGCACCAACAACTTCCTTGGCAAGAAGGTCTATCCCGAGGCGCGGGCGTTTCTGCAGCGGCCGGCCGCCATGTCACTGGTCGATGCGCACAAGGAGCTCGCCAGGAACGGCTACGGCCTGTTGATTCATGACGGCTATCGCCCGTGGGCCATTACCAAGCTGTTCTGGGACATGACCTCTGGCGTGCAGCGCGAGTTCGTCGCCAACCCCAAGACCGGGTCAAAGCACAATCGCGGCTGCGCGGTCGATCTCACCCTCTACGATCTCGCGACCGGGATAGCCGTCCAGATGCCCGGCGACTACGACGAGATGACGCCGCGCTCGTACCCGGATTTTCCTGGCGGCACGCAGGAACAGCGCGCCCGCCGCGACCTGCTGCGACAGGTGATGGAGCGTCATGGCTTCACCGTTGAGTCGAACGAGTGGTGGCATTTCAATTACAAGGATTGGCCGCAATACCCGATCACTGACATCGCTTTTTCCGACATCCGATAAGCGATCGATGAAGTACGCTGGTGGGCGCGCATGGAGTACTTGATCGATCTGTTTCTGCACCTCGACGTCCACCTCGCCGAGTTCGTCGCGCAATACGGCATCTGGGTTTACGCGATGCTGTTTGCGATCATTTTCATCGAGACCGGGCTGATCATCTGGCCGTTCCTGCCTGGTGACTCACTGCTGTTTGCCGCCGGTGCGCTGGCGGCAACCGGCGTGCTCGATATCCGGATCGTCGTGGTGCTGCTGATCGCGGCGGCGATCGCGGGAGACGCGGTCAACTACTCGGTTGGCAGGTTTGTCGGTCCAAAGGTATTTTCCGCCCACGACTACCAGGGCTTCCTTCACAAGGTCCTGAATCGCGATCACCTCGACAAGGCGCACGCCTTCTTCGAGAAGCACGGCGGCATGGCCGTCGTATCGGGCCGCTTCGTGCCGATCGTTCGCACCTTTGTGCCGTTTGTGGCCGGCGCGGCAGTCATGACCGCGTCCAGGTTCGTCTTCTTCAACATCATCGGCGCGGTCATTTGGGTGGCGGTGTGCGCGGGCGCCGGATACCTGTTCGGCAACGTGCCGATCATCAAGGAAAATTTCTCACTGGTCGCGATCGGCATCGTGATCGTTTCGGTGCTGCCGATCGCTTTTGAGATGCTGAGGGCCAGAAAAGGCTGATTCGCGTGACTTTCCGTGCCGGCCGTTTCACCGTTTCCGTGCCCGCGACGCGCGTTCAGCGCGCCAGCCAGTAGGTCATCTTCACGGCTAGCGATCGCGTTCGCACCCGGTAGGAGCGATCGAGCACCGCGCGTGACGTCAGCGGCAGATCCAGGTCGAGACCCTGGTTGTAGACCACGTACAGGTCGCTACCAGGCTTGTAGTGATACCACCACAAGAAGTTGAAGCTCGCCGTCTTGCGATCGTCGTTGTACTGCACGAAGCCCTTGAGGTAGAAGTCCGGCGACAACGAGTGGCTGACGCGGAAGTTCAACACGTTGCTGGTGTAGAGCGGTCGGCCGGCGAGCGTGACGCGGTTGTGCACGTACTGCGGCTCGAACAACAGCGTCTTCCCCACCTGCAGCGTCACGTTCGCCCGATAGCTCTGACGGTCGCCGTTGTAGTAGCCGCCAAATTCGGTGCCGAACGACCCGTAGACGCGCTTGGTGCGATCCGAGTTGTAGTTGACGAACGCGTACTGCCAGTCGTAGATGCCGACCGGCAAGGTCGTGCCGGCGGTCGCAAACGGCGCCGTCAGGTTGTCGTGCTCGCGCTGCATTCCGGCAGAGACGCTGGTGGTGTTCTGGCGAGAGACGTTGACGAACACGTTCTGCGTGCGGGAGTCGACGACCCCTGCGTGATTTTCGTAGTAGTCGGCATTGGCGTTGACGATCATCTGACGGATACCGCCCCACTTCGGCCGAGGGGTCCACTGCGCCTTCAACTTGCCGGCGCGAATGTCGAGGCGCGGGATGTAACCCATCTCCGCATTGAAACGCTCCCCGACGTCGAGGTACTGACCGCCATAGTTGAACTTGTCGCTCTTCCAGGCAAAATCGATGACACCGGCCGCATCCTTGCCGGATGCATCCGGCGAGAAGGTCTTGGCCAGCACCGTCGTCAGCGTCATGCGGGGGCCAAGCACGAACCCGCCATCGATGCCGACCGCGCGGTTGTAATCCGAAATGCCGTTGGCGCTGTTGACGATCAGCGCACCAATGTTCGAACTCCTCAGCACGTTGCGCTTCAGGCGCACGACGGTGAAGTTGGCGTTTTCGAGTTCACGGGTCGCCAGCGTCTCCTCTTCGGTCGAGATGTTCATCACGCCGATCGCGTAGTCGCCGATGCGACCGGTGACGCGACCACCGCCGATGATCGGCACCTGCTGGCCGTCGACCAGACCGATGCGGCGGCTATAGAACAAGTTGAGCAGCCCGGGATCGTTCGCGGCAGCCTCGCCGCCCAGGCCCGCCGCCACCGACTTGCCGAAATCAAAGATCCCCGCCGTCTCCGTGAAGAACTGGCGCTTCTCTGGAAAGAACAAACTGAAGCGCGTCAGGTTGACGACTTCCTGGTCGGCTTCCACCTGCGCGAAATCGGTGTGATAGGTGAAGTCGGCGATCAGGTCGTTGGTCAGGCCGACCTTGAAGTCACCGCCGTACTTGGCGTCGCGCCTGAACCTGGCCTGCGAGACGTAGTCGCGCGAGGCTGACGGCGATAGAAACGGCACGAACTCGATGCGGCGGCGCGCCTTCAGGTCGGTGAGACCCTGAAGCACGCCCGCATTCGACACGCGCGCAAAGCCGCTCGGTCCCCACTCGCGTGGAAACGGCACCCAGTAGGACTCCTCGTTCTTGCGAAACAGGATCCGGCACAGGTTGATGCCCCAGGTGGATTCGCCGATGGTGGTCTTGAACCGCAGCTGGCTCAGCGGGATCTCGATCTCGATGTACCAGCCCTTGTCGTCGATCGTGGTCTTGTTGTTCCAGACCGCGTTCCAGTCGTAGTTGATGGTGCGGCCATTCTCGATCGTATTGGCGTCCTTGTAGGCGCCCAGCGGATTGGTGCTGAAGTAGAAGGCGTTCCGATGATCGTGAAACGTATCGATCGTGATCTTCAGCTGGTCGCCCTTGTTCAGGCCGGCGTCGCGCTTCATCTCGCTGCCCATGATGCCGGCGGGATCGCTGTCAAACACCCACACGCCGACGTACAGGGACTTCGCGTCGTAGAGGATCCGGAACTCGGTCTGCTCGGAGGCCGGCTGGCCGAAGCGCGGCTCGCGCTGGACGAAGTTGCCTTGCGCCGGCGCCTGCGCCCAGACGGGCTCGTTCAGCTTGCCGTCGATGTCAGGCCGCTGTCCGTCGCCAATGCGGTGGGCGATCGCCTTGAACGTTTCCGGGTCGATGGTCCGGATGTCGAAGGCCCCCTGCGCCGATGCATGCGCGGCACAGATGGCAACGATGGCGAGAGCGATGGCTGCGCGACGAAAACCAGGCGGCATGCGGTTGGGCATTTTCGCCCGGGCCGCGCCGCGCGCATGCAATCAATTGTCGCGGCGTGGAAACGCGGCGTGCAGCACGTCAACCACCATCTGCAGGTGGGTATCGACGAGGAGCATCGCGGCGCCGGCGACTCGGTAGTCGAGTTCCTCGGGCAGTTTTGGCAGCCTGGCGGACACACACGGATCGAGCGGCTGTGTGTCGGCAATCGAGGCACCGACCGACGGCACCGCAAATGAGTCGGCACTCGGCTCAAGCGCGGGGCATCCCGCTTTGACTGCCGCGGCGATCCGTTCGCGTAACACCGCCGACACCAGCGGGGTGAGCAGCACGCCTTCGGCGACCCGCCGCGGGACCGTCGGGCGGCGGTCCGCCTGACGATGCGCAAACGCGTACGAATCGGCGGCCCGCAGGAACTGCTGGATCGCCGCGCCGTCCGACGACGCAGATTGCCCGTAGGCCGCGGTGGCCGCGCACATCAGCGCGAACAGCCATGTCGAACAGCGCATTGCCAAGACGTTACCTCGACCCGGGCACCGCCAGCACAAACGCACGCTTGGTGGCCAACACCGATGATGCCACCGCGCCGGGCCGGCCTTTTGCCCGCTCGCGCAATCCCATCACCACTAGCCCGGCGCCTTCGGTCAACGCACACCGCGAGATCTCATCGGCAACGCGGCCGCGCCGCACAATCAGAGAATGCGGCTTGTTGGCAGTCATCTGGTGGGCGCGTTCGCGCAATTCGGTGGCTGCCGCATGTTCGTCCACGCTGCGCGGCGCCACCGTCATCATCGTCCAGGGCTGTCCGGCCATCGCGGCGAGATCGCCGGCCAGGCGCAATTGGCCACCGGTGTCAGCCTCGAGCTCGACCGCCGCGAGCACCGGGCCGCACGATAGCGTCGCGCGATCGGCAATATTGACGATGTCGATGTCGATCGGGGGCACGAGCAGAACCGGTGTCGCGGCATTCTGCAGCACCGCCTCCGACGATGAACCCAGGAGCAATCTCGTCAGACCGCCGTGGCCGCGCGACCCCATTACCACGAGGGCCGCTTTCTGCCGCTCCGCTTCGCGATAGATCGCGTCCGAAACGCGCCCGCTCCTGACGATGACGTCTTCCTCCATCAGGTCGATTTCGTACGGTCCCTCCTGGGCGCAGAAGTCGAGCACGCGGGCCACGTCATCCGGGCCGGGGTCGCCCGTCACGTGCAGCACTTTCAAGGACGCCGACATCAATCGGGCAAACCCGGCCGCGTGATACAGCACGCGCGCACTTGATGGACCGAGATCGATCGCCGCCAGCACCGTCCTGCTCATGACGTCCTCTTAGGCAAGTGGCGTACCCGCCGCGGCGCGGCATGTCCCCCCGCGCGAACGTCAACCGACTCGCCAACCGTGCTGACTATTCCCCAGCGGTCGTAATTTTCACCGCGCCCAGGCGGTCGACCGTGTCGCAGGCGCGATATCCTGCGGCATGGTTTCAGCTGACGGATTCCCGCCCGGCTGTGCGCTCATCGAGGTTCGCGTCACCGAGCTGAAGCAGCTCTTCAACTCTCTCGATCCCACGCCGTTTCGCGAGCGGGACCTCGACCCGAAAGCCGAAGAGTTCATCGCCGGCTGGGCACGCGAGATTCCTGCCGAGCAGCCGCTTGGCCTGCGGATCCACATCGATCGCGACAGCGTTCCGACCGAAGAACTGGCCGTTGTTCGCGACGCCGTGCGCGACTACTTTTCGCACCGTGCGAAGGCGCGCCGTCTCGAGGTGCGGCTGCTGTTCCAGCGCGGCAGGGTCAGCCTTGCGATCGGACTCGCGTTCCTCGCCGCGGCGATTGTCGGAGGGGACGTTGCTGCGACGTTGCTGCGCGACACGCGGTTTGAAAGCCTCGCCCGCGAGAGCCTGATGATCGGCGGCTGGGTCGCGATGTGGCGCCCGCTTGAAGTGTTCTTGTACGACTGGTGGCCAATTCAAAGCGAAGCACGCCTCTTCGATCGCTTGAGCGCCATGACCGTGATGGCGGTCGCCCGCAGTGCGGAGGGTTGGCGCAGTTCTTGATACATGAGCCAGGCATGAAACCAGTGGCATGCCAGGTTCAGGGCTTTCCCGGCGAGAATCCGGGCCTTCGCGAAGACTTCGCACGGGGGAAAATTCCCGTCGCCCGCGAAGACTTTGGCACCCACGTGCTGGTGGTGGACGACGAACCACTGATACGGTGGTCAGTTGCCGAATCGCTGTCGGAGCTGGGGTTCGACGTCGAACAGGCCGGCGATGCCGCCTCCGCACTCCGCCTGGTTACGAATGCGGGACGGCCGTTCCGGACCGTGGTGCTCGACCTGCGCCTGCCTGACATGTGCGATCTGTCGCTGCTCGGCACGCTCCGCCAGTTATTGCCGGATGCGCGGCTGATCCTGATGACCGCGTTTGGTGCCGGTGACGTACTGGCCGAGGCCGAGTCACTTGGCGCAACCGTGCTCAACAAACCGTTCGAGCTCGAAGTGCTCACCCGGGCGGTCCTCGGCCCGAGGCACTGACCTGGGGCGCGGAAAACTTCCGCGTCTCGGGGAATAACCCACGACCCTGGGGCCTGCCCCCCAGAATCTCAACTGAATCCTCAGCAAATTCGCGGTCTCGCGTCTGGCACGGACCATGCTCGTTCCGAGGTGGGAACGGGCCATGAAAAACACCATCGCCATCGGCTTACTGGGATTTGTGCTCCTCGCCAAGGGGGCAGCCGCGCAAACGGCTGTCGAGCGGGAACAGATCCTCCGTGAATTTGATCGGAGCCTGGTTGAATACACGCGGCAGCACACCCTCGCCATGACGACCGTGGGCGTGACTGCGGCGACGCCGGCACCAAAG
>Ga0075471_10000159_pt1 | contig 36165 bp, 32 predicted proteins | sample DEB19_08_DNA_2_FD_74787 | JGI IMG/M metagenome (GOLD analysis project Ga0075471, IMG submission 74787) | Aqueous microbial communities from the Delaware River and Bay under freshwater to marine salinity gradient to study organic matter... | ecosystem: Environmental > Aquatic > Marine > Coastal ...
AGCCACCATCGGTGGACGGCCTTCCGCGTCCGATTTCAAGAGCCATGTAAAGCGTTACGCTGGGAAAGGCATCGTCAAAGGCCTGCGTCAAGTGCTTCACGGGCCATCCACCCCCACTGGCTACTGCTTGGGCGCCGACTTCATCCGGGGCGTGCGCATGCTCGGTCAAAATGGCCTCAATTTCGAACTCACCATGCGCCCCACCGAACTGAAGGACGGCGCGAAACTCATCCGCGCATGTCCGGACACGCGCTTCGTGCTCGACCACTGTGGCAACGGCGATCCCAAGGCCTTCAATCCAAAGCTCAGTCCCGGATTGAAGCGAAACTGCACCTCTGACGAATGGAAGCGCGGCATCGATGCCATCGCAGCCTCACGTGCAGATGTGATGTGCAAGATCAGCGGCATCGTCGCCTTTGTCCAGCCAGGCCAATGGCATGCAGAAGATCTCGCGCCAATCGTGAATCACTGCTTCGACGCTTTCGGTCCCAACCGCGTTTTTTTCGGCGGCGACTGGCCTGTCTGCCTCCTCGGCAGCCCTGCCCGCGATTGGGTGGAAGCCTTGAAGCAAATCATCTCCTCGCGCCCTGCCAGCGAACAGCGGAGGCTCTGGAGCAGCAACTCCATCAGCTTTTACGGGCTCAAGGTGTGATCTTATTCTGAGGCCGCGGGCGAGGTGAGCCATCTGGCGATCTTGCGCAGCAACTGATCTTTTTGCACCGGCTTGCTCAAATGGTCATTCATGCCAGACGCGCTACACTCCTGGATGCAACGGGTATCGACGTTGGCTGTGAGAGCAATGATGGGGACGCGGGCTTGGCTGTCAGGCAGCTTGCGAATCAGCCTTGTGGCCTCATAACCATCCATTACAGGCATCTGACAGTCCATGAGGATGATATCATAGAAGCTCTTCTTCGCTTTTGCGAAAGCCTCCTTGCCGTCGCAGGCAAAATCCACTGTTAATCCGACAGGCTCCATCATCCATTTTACCAGCATCCGGCTTGTTTCACTGTCATCGACAACAAGAATCCGACCCTCCAGCCGATCGGGAGCAGGGTTGGAGGTGCTTATTTGCACGGGGGCGGCTGGCAAGCTTGGAGCGCCTCTGGGGAGTGAAAGCGTGAAGCGGAACGTGGAGCCAACGCCTTTCACGCTGCTCACGAGGATGTCGCCACCCATCAAGCGGACGAGTGATTGTGAAATGGCGAGCCCGAGGCCGGTACCTGCATGCCTGCGAACGTCCATCTGAGAGTCGTCTTGATAAAACGGCTCAAACAAATGCTTCAATGATTCAGGCGGAATGCCAATGCCAGTATCCGTGATGCGAAAAGAAAATGAATGGCCATTCATGGCCCCGCTGCCAATTTCCACACAAAGCTGCACACTGCCATGTTCAGTGAAGTTGATTGCATTGCCGATGAGATTAATCAATACCTGACGCAGACGGCCTTCATCACCAAGAACCCTGTAATCATGTTGCTGAGGCATTTGGCATTCGAGTTGGATGTGCTTGGCCTTGGCGCGATGGCGCATCAGCTCAATCACATGTGTCACAAGTGCCTGGAGGTCGAAGGGCTCGCGTTTGAGCTCGATTCTACCGGCCTCCACCTTCGAAAGGTCAAGAACATCTCCTATGATGTCCAGGAGTGCGGTGGCGGATTGCTCGGCAATAGTGACGAGGGAAGACTGGGCGGGGCTGAGCGGGGTGTCACGCAAGAGCTGAAGCATGCCGATGACCCCGTTCATTGGGGCGCGGATCTCATGGCTCATGCTGGCCACGAAGATGCTTTTGGTGCGGCTTGCCGATTCGGCTTGCTGGCGTGCTTGACGTTGGATTTCCTCCCCTTCGCGCAGGTGTTCTTCCAAGGCTTTTTGCGCCGAGATGTTCAGATGCGTGCCGACAAAACGCCTTGCGCGACCCTTTTCGTCCCGAAGCACCCGTCCACGTGCCATGACCCAAATATAATAGCCGTCTTTGTGACGGAGACGGTGCGGATTTTCGTAAATGTCCGACGAACCAGCCATGTGTTCGTTGAAGAGTCGAAGGCTGCGCTCGAGATCATCTGGGTGGATTCGGGAATGCCAAGCATCCGGATGGTTCACGATCTCGTCATCGCGGCAGCCCAACATGGCCTTCCACTCCGTTGAGAGCACCACGGTGTGGGTGTCCACATTCCAATCCCACAAGCCGATCTCGCTGGCTTTGACGGCCAGCCAGAGCCGCTCCTCAGATTCATGCAGACCCATGTTCTGCCTTTGGATGACCGCTAGATTGGCACGGTTCGCATGCAAGGCAGCCACCTGCGCCATGAAGACCTCGAATGATTGGGCCACATTTTCATGCAACGCCTCATGAGCCGTCATGATGCCGGCTAGCAAGAGCGCGAGCGGCCTGCCATCAGGTTGCCTGCAACAACCTGCAAGCATGTGTGAGAAATGGAAACCTGAGTGCTGCAGCTCAGCGCCCGCAACAGCAAAAAAATAACCCATACCCTTTTGGACAGAGAGGCGCGATTCGAGCCAATTGCGAAGCGGCGGAAATGGCACATGAGAAGATTGGAAACCCGAAGAGGCAGCAGGTTCAGGCAGCAGGCACCCCTGCTCATCGAAGAGCCAAAATAAGCCTGCTTCGAATTCAAATACATCCTGCAGTGCATTAACCACCATGCTGGCAAAGGCCTCATCTGAACCCGCCAGAAGCGCTCTTATGCTGAAAGCGTGCATGCGGTTGAGGCGCCCGATCTCACCATCGAGTTGGTTCCGGGCATCAAGCAGCTGCTGCTCGCGTTCGGAGACCTGCCTCGTGTGGCGCTGCAATGCGTCGTTTCGTTGATTCAAGGCCCTATCAGCGGGTGCTTCTTCTTGCTCAGTCATCGTATGGAAAAGGCACGGCTCAATGAGGATCGATAGCTTGGAGGGAAAAGATGAGATGTGAAGAGGGCTCACGCCGACCATGATCCCAGAAAGCAGCAACCGCGGTTACGCTGCCATCTGGGTTAAGCTGCCCATCCGAGACTCAAATGTAGGCGGAAAACTACGCAAACAGTTCCTTGATCGCCTGCGTGCCGAAATCGACGACAGGGAACGGCCTTCCCTGTGGGCCGGGGAGCTCGGTGGTGAGATCGATTCCCATGGCCTGATAGATCGTGGCGACGATTTCTTTCGGCGCAACAGGGCGCTCGGTGGGGTAGCCACCAATGTCGTCGGACTTGCCAATAACTTGGCCGCCTTTCACGCCGCCTCCGGCGAAGTTCACGGTCCAGCAGTTCGGCCAGTGGTCGCGACCACCGGCGGGGTTGATCTTCGGCGTGCGTCCGAATTCAGCGAGGCAGGTGACCATCGTGTCATCAAGCATTCCCCGCTGAAACAGGTCCTCGATGAGCGCGCTGTAGCCTTGGTCATACATTGGCGCAACGATGTCGCGCATGCCTTCAATGCTGGTGAAGGGCTTGGAACCGTGGATGTCCCACGTGATCTCGCCAAACACGGTGATGAACGTGTTCACCGTCACAAAGCGCACACCTCGTTCGACGAGACGACGTGCGAGCAGGCAGCTCTGGCCAAAACGATTCATGCCGTAGCGCTCGCGAACTTTTTGCGGCTCCTTTGTCAGGTCAAAAGCCTCGCGGGCCTGCGCGCTGGTCATGATGCGGTAGGCGGACTCGAAATTGTTGTCCATGAGCTTCGCCTGCTCGCTATATTCGAAGTTCCTCACGCTGCTATCCACTAGCTCGCGGAGTTGCTTGCGACGTTCGAGGCGCACCTCGCTGATTTCCTTTGGCGGCAGAAGATCAGGCACCTTGAACTCTTTCTCTGACGGATTTGAGTTCAGGATAAAAGGATCGTACGCTTTACCGAGGAACCCTGCGTCTTGTCCATGCGGCATATTGCCGCCAGTGGGACCCATCGTCTCTGGTAGGATGATGTGTGCCGGAAGATCACTGCGGCGGCCTTGCAGAAACTCCAGCGCGCTGCCGACGTGGGGCGTAATGACTCCGCCAGTGAAAAGACGGCCGGTCTGCATCATCTGGTGACCTGTGTCATGCACGGCGGCGGCAGTGTGGTAGCAGGAACGCACGAGGCTAAATTTGTCCGCGATCTTCGCGTGCATCGGAAGTATTTCGGAAATCTCGAAAGCGTCGCTCTTTGTGCGGATGGGCTTGAAGGGGCCACGGATCTCGCTCGGCGCATCCGGCTTCATGTCCCAAAGATCCTGCTGGCTCGGCGCACCAAGGTTGAAGATCATGATGCAGGACTTGTTACTTTTTTTCGCATCCACGCGGCCCTCTGCCTTCAATTTGGCAAAACCGGGCAGCGTGAGTCCGATGGCACTCAAGGTGCCCGCAGAGAGAAAATCTCGGCGTGTGATGCCATCGCAGGTGGTGACAGAAGCCTTGTCGGTGAAAGTGAACATGAGGGCGTGGGAGTGGTTTTAGCCATTCAATACGCTTCCCGGAGCGAAAACTGAATGGATGATGCCACTTTGAGCGATGGGGCTTTCCGGCCCCAAAAGCCCCAAGCGCCGAAATGAACGGGCAAAGAAAGGGTTGTCCATCCCCGTGAGGTTTGTGGTAGCCTCGACTTTACTCATGAAGAAACTCATCGCCTCTTTGTTGATTCTCGCCGTCATACCCGCTGCTGCCCAGACGGCGCCTGGCCAAAATCCCACGGGCCAAGGTGGCCAACAACAGCAAGGAGACGAGCCGACACGGGATGGCCTCTGGGATGGCCGACTGAAGGGGGGCAACTACATCGTACGTTGCAATTCGATCATCGCCCTGTCGAAGCATGAGTATGTGGCCGATGCGGTGGCCCGCGTGGTTGAGGTGAACCTCACGCTGAGCTCTTCACAGATTGTGCGCTTTTATTTCCTAGAGCCGGCGAAGATGGAAACCAACAGCAACCTCGTGAATGCCGGCACGCAGGCTGTCGAGCGCGCCAAAGGCCTTTTCGAGCAGGCCGCAGGACGAGTCTCAACGACACTTACCGAGCCCCGAGTGGTAAAATCTTATCCCGCTTCGACCCACGCACACACCGTGGAGTTTGTCCTCAAAGATGAGGCGAGGTTGAATTCTCTTTTCCAAAGTCTAGAGCGTGGTTTTCGCACCGGCCAAGGGCGCATCTGGCGCGAGTGAACCTTATTTTTTCCGCAGTTCGAGCACGAAAAGAAGCTGCCCTCCCCGCCATTTTGGACCGCCTATAAAAAGCGGGCTGCCCGCACGTAGGATGGCATCCGCCTTGGCAACCACCTGCTGCTCACGCCAGACCTGAAGATGCAGGTTCATGCCGCCATCTTCAGCAGGACCCTTCGAGTCGATCTTCAAAAACAGATCACGCGAGGGCACGACCCATGATTCATATTCGCGGAACACATCCTGGAGGTGCTGGCCGATGATTTCAAAATGCGTGTAAGGCGCAAAAACCTTTGCCAAACGGGCTGGGAGGTCTTGGGGGGTTGTCGGCATTTGTTCAGCGCTGCCGGTCAGCTTGTCCGCATCGGTCGTGGCGTAAATGAGGGCACCCCAGACTTTTCCGTCGGTAGCGGGTTGCCTGACAACAGCCGGTGTTGGCTGCTGGGCAAGACAGAATGACGCATGCCAAATGACACACGAAAGACACAACCTGCGCCAAAGTCCGCTTTTGCAGAAGATGTTCTGCCGTTGGAATGTCGTGGTCATTTCAGCATCTGCGGTTGCCCTTGGGCGTTGAGTGCGACGACGGCCAAAACAGCGCCGTTTTCATCAAACAGCGTCGTCGTGGCCACCTCGGCATCGGATTCGGCGTGATGCACATGGAATCCGACAACTTTTTTCTCAGCTGGGATGGGGTCGAGGCCTTCGAGCAAAAGCACGGTGGCAACGGCATCGACATGTTCGATCACTTGGGCCTTCATCGAGGGATTTGGCGTGTAGGTGCTCAGAATGGTGGAGCACCCACTGGAGCCGCTTTGTGTCCACACAAGGCCGACGATAGCCAACGCGGCTGCAGCAGCTCCGGCCAGCCAAGGCAGGCGCAGCCACAAAAACCGGCTGCTGGTCGAAGCGGCGGTTTCCGCACGTTCGCGGGCGTCATCGACTTCCATCTGAGCGATGCGAGCTTGGATTTGAGAGTTGAAGAAGTCCGCGTGCGGGACCGGGATCTCCGCAGGAAGGTGTGCTTTGATACGCTCGCTCAGCCAACGCATCGATTCGGCTTCGGCGGCGAGCTCGGGATCGCTTTGCCAGTTGGCCTCAAATGCCCGGCGTTCTCCAACGGTCATTTCATCATCAAGCCAGCGGATGAGATCGTGGTTTTCTTCAGATGGGGTTTTCATAGGTGTCTTTGAGCATTTCCTGGAGTTTCTTGCGGGCGTAAAACAGGCGTGACATCACCGTGCCAAGGGAACACCCCATCACCTCAGCCATCTCTTCATAGGACAAACCCTCGATTTCTCTCAGCATAACGGCCTGGCGGTGGTCCACGGAGAGGCGGGCGATGGCTTGATCGATGCGCTGGCCGAGCTCCTGCCGCTTGATGGCACGGTCCGGCGTGTCAAAACCCTGTGGCATCGTGCGGGAACCGGGCATGGCTCGGTGATTCGTGTGCTCATCATCAAACTCGCCGTCGCCCTGAATTTTTTTCTTCCGCAGCCAGTCGCAGGTCACATTGTGGGCAATGCGGTAGAGCCACGTGTAGAAGGCCGCATCCTGTTTGAAATTCGGCAGCGCGCGCCATGCCTTGATAAAAGCCTCCTGCGCGAGGTCCCATGCCTCGGTGTCATTTCGGACAAGATGATAAGTCATGGCGTAAATCCTCGACCGATAGCGTGTAACAAGCAGGTCAAATGCGCGGGTGTCTCCCGCTTGGCTGCGTATGACGAGATCCACATCGAGCTGCTGCTCGACGGGATCAGTCGCGGCAGGGGCGGCAGACATGTCAGGATATGAGACTGCTTCGGACGCCGGGCAAAGCCGGTTTATTCGAGCAAAAAAGCTCAATCAGGGAATTTTGAGTGACTGACCGGGACGGATCAGATCGCTTTTCAGACCGTTGGCAGCCTTGAGTTTAGCCACGGTGGTCTTTTTCTTAGAGGCGATCGCATACAACGAATCGCCCTTCGCAACGGTGTATCTCGATCCGCTGGAGGATTTGGCCTTTGGCTTCGAGGAGTTTGTGGAGGGCTTTTTCGACGGGGCGCTGCTGGCGACTGTTTTAGGCGAGTTGCTGCTGGCGTCAGCCTTTGAGCCAGCACTGAAAGCATAGGGATTCGCAGGAGGCGGTGGGGCCTCCGCTGGCATCGGTGGTGTTTGGTAGGTGGGCTGAGGGGAAGCAGGCTTCACTGTGCCTCCCTGACCCGGGTAGGGGTTGTAGAAGCCATCGTTGAAATTCGAGGCATACGGATCGCTCACATTCGCCGCAGGATCGGCGGGGTTTTGGCATGACACGAGTGCCAAACTGGCAGCAAAGGCAATAATACAGGCGTTTTTCGTCATACAAGCTGACAACATGCGGGAGGCAGGGCCATTTTCAAGGAGAGAAGATCTGCGGCAAGCAAGGTCTCTCACCCCTGCGCTACACAGTGCTTCTGTCCTTGCCATTTCCGCTGCAAATACCTAGCTTGACCTTCCCACTCGCATGAAAATCGGATTCAACCTCCTTCTCTATACAGGCCACGTCACCGAGGCCAACTACCCCGTCATCGAAAAACTCAAGAAGTCCGGCTACGACGGTGTCGAGTTGCCCATTTTCGATGTGAGCCAACCCGCCCACTTCTCTACCATCGGCAAGGTGCTCAAGGACAACGGCCTCGAATGCACTGCCGTAACCGTTTTGCCAGATGAGTCGCACAATGCCATCTCACCCATTGCCGCGAATCGCCAGGGCGCGATCGATCATCTGAAGCGCGTGATTGAATGCTGCCACAATGCGGGAGTGCAGACCCTTTGCGGCCCTTACTATCAGGTACTCGGCCAGTTCACTGGTGCGTTCCCGACGGAGGCCGAGCTCAACCACGCCGCTGAGGTGCATCGGGCCATCGCACCGGTTGCGCAGGCTGCGGGCGTGAAGTGCGCTATCGAAGCGCTGAACCGCTTCGAGAGCCACCTCCTCAACACGATGGAGCAGGCCGCCAGCTACGTGAAGCGGGTCGATCACCCGAACTTCGGCACCATGTACGATACCTTCCACGCCAACATTGAGGAGAAGAGCCCCCTCGCTGCCATTGATACCGTCTTTGCCTCCGGCAAGCTCAACCATGTGCACATCTCCGAGAACGATCGCGGCACGCCCGGCCGCGGCCACATCAATCTCACGGAGCAGATTCAGCACCTTAAAAGGCTCGGCTACGACGGCTGGATGACCATTGAAGCCTTTGGCAGTGCCCTGCCGGACCTTGCTGCCGCCACCCGCGTTTGGCGCGACTTCTTCCCCAGCACCGAGCAGGTGTATGAAGAAGGCATCCAAGTCATCCGGAAAGCTCTGGCCTGAAAGTCGAAGGATTCGCGCACAGAACCTCTGCGTGACCAGCGTTCACACTCTCTCTTCTTTTCCTCATGAACACACCCACCACTCCTGCGTCCACCTCGCGCCGCCAGTTTATCGGCACCACCGCCGCCGCTAGCGCCCTCACCGTAGCCCAGTCCGCATGGGCTGCCGGCAGCGACAAAGTCAAAATCGGCCTCATCGGATCCGGTGGCCGCGGCTCAGGTGCAGCCGACCAAGCGCTCACCACGCCGAATGCCAACTTCGTGCTTCACGCCGTGTGCGACGCTTTCAAAGAAAAAGCCGAGGGCTCCCTTTCCAACCTGCGCAACAAGCACGCCGAGCGTGTGCAGGTAGACGACCGCATCTACGACGGCGTCGAAGGCTACAAGAAGGTCATTGATTCGTGCGACCTCGTGATTCTAACCACGCCTCCCGGTTTCCGCCCCTATCACTTTGAAGCCGCTATCAATGCTGGTAAAAATGTGTTCATGGAAAAACCCGTCGCCGTGGACAGTGCCGGCGTGCGCAAGGTGCTCGAAATGGCCAAAGTGGCTGATGAGAAGAAGCTCAAGGTCGTTGTCGGCCTCCAGCGACGCTATCAGAACTGTTACCTCGACGCGCTCAAGCAGGTCAAGGAGCAGGGCATCATCGGCGACATCGTCTCCGGCCAAGTCTACTGGAACGGTGGCGGCATCTGGTTCCGCGATCGCAAGGAAGGCCAGAACGAGCTGATGTACCAAGTGAACAACTGGTATCATTTCACTTGGCTTTGCGGCGACCACATCAACGAGCAGCACATTCACAACATCGACGTTGCCAATTGGTTCATCGGTGGTCATCCGGAAAAGGCTGCCGGCATGGGCGGCCGACAGCAGCGCGTGGATAAGAAGTGGGGGCAGATTTACGACCACCACTACGTCGAGTTCACATATGCCAACGGTGTCCGCGTCAACAGCCAGTGCCGTCACCAGAGCAACACCAAGCCGGATGTGCGTGAAGAATTCACAGGCACCAAGGGCAAGCTCTACCTCGACAACAGCGGCAAGTGCTATGCCAACGACCACAAAGGTGAGACCATCTGGAAATATCGTCCCGCCCGCGGAGGCGAAGAGAAGGGAGCAAAAGGCAAAAAGAAGGGGGGAGGCACCGGTGGTGATCCGAATCCTTATCAGGTCGAGCACGATCAGCTTCAGGATGCCATTCTCAACAACACGCCCCTCAACAATGCCTACTATGGCGCAGAGAGCACCATGACCGCCATCATGGGCCGCATGGCCACCTACTCCGGCAAGGAAATCAGTTGGGATGAAGCGCTGAACTCCAAAGTGCAGCACATGCCCGCCATTGTCACCCCGGAGACAGAAGCCCCCGTCAAACCCGATGCCAACGGCTGGTATCCCATCGCCATTCCAGGCTACAAAGCCGAGGACTACGCAAAGATCGGCATGCAACCCGTTGAGATCGTCTGATCCTCCAGCGTGAAAAAAATCAGCCGCGACTCGTGAAAGCGTGTCGCGGCTTTTTTGTGTCGGACGCCTCAAATCCGCTTCAAGGCGTCTTCGACGCCCACACCATCATGCACCATCGCCATCAGCGCCCGCGTGATGCCCTTCGGATTCGGATGCTGGATCACATTCCGGCCATATACAATACCCGCCGCGCCTTGCTGGAGCAGGCCCTGCGTGCGTTCGAGGATCTCGCGATCACTCACCCGGCCACCACCGCGCACAAGCACCGGGATGCCTGATGCTGCCTCGATGATCTTATGATAACAACTCACATCGTCAGTGGGGTCTGCTTTGATAATGTCCGCGCCCAGTTCAACCGCCTGCCGCACAAGATAGGTGATGGCGGTCTCGTCTCCGTTCACCATGTAGCCGCCAGCCTTCTCATTTGGCTGAAACACCAGCGGCTCCACCATCATCGGCATGCCGTAGTGATCGGCCTGCGGCTTGAGCTTGAGGATGTTTTGCACGCACTCTGCATGCACTTCGGGGGCGCCTGGGATTTGGAAAAGGTTCACGCATACACAGGAGGCGTCGTAGCGCACCGCCTGTAGCATACAGTCTTCGATCATGAGACTGAAGCGGCGATTCTCCGGCAAGCTCTTACCATAGATGTTGGCCACATCTGTGCGCAGCACGAGACTCGGTTTGTGCCGTCCAGGAATTTCCTGCAGGTGACGCGCCATGCCCAGCGTAAGCTGGATGGCGTCCGGCGCTGCCTCGACGAGCGTCTGCACAACCGCCCGCATATCCTCGATGCCAGGTAAAAAGCCCGGCTGATTGAAGAAGCCGTGGTCGACAGCCACATCGAAGCAGCGGTTGGATTTGGCGTTGAAAAGTCGTTTGAGGCGAAAGGATTTCATTTACAAGAAAGAGCCACTAACAGCGGCTAGAAAACAGCGCAACTTTCAGCCGTCTCGATCTGAGAAGGTCAAACCCATGTGCCATCTGGAATCACCGCATCTTTGGGCACGCAGACGATACCATCGCGAATGTACCAGTTCGGTCCGTCAAAATGATCAGGCTTGCCTTCGGGAGTGATGACAACGTTGTCGCCTATATGGACGTTTTTGTCGATGATTGCCCGTTCGATTCGGCAGTTACGGCCGATGCCAGGAGGTGGACGCTCCGGATCGGTGCCGCGCGCGCCTGCATAAAAGTCAGCGCCCATGATGATGCATTTACGGATGGTGGTACCGGTCTCGATGCGGGATCGGACGCCAATGACAGCATTTTCAAGATGCGCATCCGTGATGATGCAGCCATCGGCAATGAGAGCTTGACGGACGGTGGCTCCGTTCAGCTTGCTGGCGGGCAGCGCGCGACTGTGGGTGAAAATGGGTTCGATGCTGTCGAAGAAATCAAACGGCGGCACGGTCTGGCAAAGGTCTAGGTTTGCCTGGAAGAAGCTACGAATGGTGCCGATGTCCTCCCAGTAACCGTGGAAGTTGTAGGCATGCACTCGACGCTCGCTTATGGCGGCGGGAATGATGTTCTTGCCGAAGTCGTTATGCGTGTTGTCGAGGCACTCTTCGAGCACCTTGCGGTTGAACAGATAGATGCCCATGCTGGCCTGATACCGCGGCTCATCCCCTTCGATCCCGAGCGACTTGACGATATCCCCGGACATGCGCAGCTTGGCGAGCACCTCGGGGTCCTTCGGCTTCTCGACAAACTCGGTGATGCGGCCCGTATCATCACTATGCATGATGCCGAAACCTGTGGCGTCACGTTCATTCACGGGAAGTGTGGCAATGGTGATGTCCGCATCATTGGCGATGTGCTGACGCATCACCTTGCGGAAGTCCATGCGATAGAGTTGGTCACCGCTTAGGATCAGAAAGTGCTCGTGATCGCCTTCAAGGAAGTACCGCATGTTTTGCCGCACAGCATCGGCGGTGCCCTGATACCAGCGCTCACCCTCAGGCGTCTGCTGTGCAGCGAGCACCTCGACAAAGCCGCGTGTAAACTGGTCAAAGCGATACGTGCGGTTCAGGTGACGGTTCAGCGAGGCGCTGTTGAACTGTGTGAGCACATATACTTGGCGAAGTCCCGAGTTGATGCAGTTGCTGATGGGAAGATCGACGATGCGATACTTGCCCGCTAGCGGCACGGCTGGCTTCGCGCGGTCCTTAGTCAGCGGAAAGAGTCGAGTGCCGGCACCGCCGCCCATCACGATGGCAAGCGTGCTACGACGGAGGAGGGTATCGGCTTCGGTTTCGACAACGCGTTTCATGCTCATGACTTTGCGGGGGTGGCCTCTTCTTATTTCTCTGAAACAAGGCTGGCAGGCAAGCGTTTCCCTTGGTCCCAACCCAATCTTCCTGACGTGACACGCCTTTTTTTGTTACTGCTTACTTCCCTTTTGTTATCCGCACATGCCATGGGTGCGGTTGGATTTGAACAGCAGATCCTGCCCTTCCTGAACAAAAAGTGCATCGACTGCCACCGCGCTCCATATGAAGAAAACGGCAAAAAGAAAGAGCCCAAGGCGGGTCTCCGCCTCGATGCCGCATGGGCCATCGTCAAGGGCAGTGAAAACGGCCCGGTGCTAACCGCAGGGGCGCCTGAAAAGAGCGGCATCTACGAATCCGTCATGCTGCCAAAGGACGACGACGCCCACATGCCTCCTAAAGGTGACGATCTCACTAAAGAGGAAGTCGCCCTGCTGAAGAAATGGATCGAGGAAGGCGCGGACTTTGGTGGCTGGGTGGGGAATACCGAGGGCATGCCCGCTGGTGCCGCCACGCAAGCGCAACGGGAGTTCAAGCCCCGAGGGCACGATGTGTTCTTTGCGAAGCTGGAAAAAGAAGTGAAGCCAGTCGGTGACGCCGTGCTCGACGCAGCCAAAAAGGCCGGCGCGCAGATCTCGCCCGTGAAAGTCGAAAGTCCGCTAGTTCGAGTCGATTTCCTCACAGGTGTCTCAAAGTGTGATGACGCCAAGGTCGAGAGCATCCTGCCACTCAAGGAGAATGTGGTGGCCCTCGACCTCGGCCGCACCATCATCACCGATGCCGCTCTGAAGAGCATTGGCCAGCTCCCACGCTTGGTGACTCTCGACCTCCGCCAAACGAAGGTCGGCGACGCCGGGCTGGAATCCCTCACCCGCCTCAGCAACCTGCACACACTGAATCTGTATGGCACGCAGGTGACCGATGAGGGCCTCAAGCACCTCGCCAAGATCAAGAGCCTCAAAAACATCTACCTCTGGCAATCCAAGGCCACAAAGGTCGGCGTAAAACAGCTTGTCGCTGCCCTTCCTGGCGTGAAAGTTAGCATTGAATAGCCTCCCCAACGCCAGAAACCTCATGAAAACCCACCTCCTCATGCTCACCACCCTCCTCAGCACCTTCCTCGGCACCGCGAAAGCGGGCGAAGGTGAAAAGGTCCAATACGACGCTCCCGCTGTCTCTGGGGTCAATCAAGACGGAACCAGCGTTAACTTTGCTGATGTTTACAAAAAAGGCCCCACGGTTGTTTTCTTTTACCCGAAAGCTGACACGCCTGGCTGCACAAAACAGGCATGCTCCCTGCGAGATGCCTTTGCCGATCTCACCAAAGACGACGTCCAAGTGCTCGGCGTGAGCTTTGACAAGCCAGAAGCACAAAAGGCCTTTAAAGACAAATTTACCCTGCCCTACGATCTCATCGCCGATCCCGAGGGCAAGATCGTCTCTGCCTTCAAAGTCGAAAAAATGGCCAAAGGCCTCCTCAATCTGGCCAAGCGCAGTTGCTTCCTCATCAAGGGTGGCAAGGTCATCTGGCAGGATTACGCCGCAAGCACCGACAAGCAGGCCGAGGACATCAAACGCGTCCTCGCCAGCGTCAAGTGAGGCACTCGCCGAAGCAAATTCTTACACCGGGAACATGAGTTCCCGGTTTTTTGATGCCCTCTTGCCAGAGGAAGCCTTTTTTGCCTACCATCGGGCATGAGCGTTCAACTGCATCCTCTCCATTGGCTGGCGCTGTTCGGGCTTGTCATCACGCTCGTGCTAATGGTGGGAGCTGTTCGATGCCGCGGGGCAACCGTGAAAATCCTGCTGGTAATGCTCGGAATCGCCTCGGCAACACCGGCAGTGCTCGTCGTGCTGGTGAGTTACCCGTCATGGATCGATCCCCGATTTCGCGTGTACCGAGATTTCTATGAGGCGATCTCCCCCGGCATGTCCCGCGCTGAGGTGAAGGACTTGTTGGCGAAACAGTATCCGGAGGGTGGCGCTCGCTCACGGCCCATCATCTTCCTCGAAGATGAGAGTAGCTTGAACTTCTTCATGCACCCGGAGGCAGGACACACCGAACCGAATTGTGAAGCCATCCTCTTGAAGCTCGATAACGATCACGTGGCGAAAAAAACCTACTCACCGGATTGATGCACCCGATTTGGAAACGCCTCTTGCGCCTCGCGCTCATCGCCATGCTCACACCAGTCGCTTTGCTGCTGAGCTGCCAGTCCTCGCTCATCTACCATCCACGACCGAACCCATCTGGCATGGCAGAGAGGTTCGAAAAGGAGCGTGGCCAGCGCCTCATCTACCGAACTTCGGAAGGCATACAGACCGCATGGTACCGCCCCCCATATCGCGGTCAGCAAACCCATGCGCCTCTGTGGATCGCTTTCTCTGGCAATGGCTCGCTCGCTCTCGACTGGATGGATTTTACAGACATTGCGGGTGGGCGCTTTGCTTGGCTGATGATCGACTACCCCGGTTACGGCGAATGTGAGGGCAAGCCCACGCCTGAAGCCATCCGCCAAAGCAGTATGGCCGCTCTGAAACAGCTCGCGATGCAGCTGAAGGTGCCTCGTGAAATTTTGGTCTCGCGCTGCGCAGTCATCGGGCACTCACTGGGTGCGGCGGCAGCTCTGATGGCCGCAGAGGATCTTGGTATTCATCGCGGCATCCTCATCTCACCCTTCACCAGCATGACCGACATGTGCCGTGAAGTGCTCGGCTGGCCGTTCTGCCTCTTGAACCTCCATCAATTCGACAATCGCCAAACCCTCGCCGCCGCCTCCCGACATCCCGATGCTCAGTTTACGATCTACCATGGCATCGACGATCGTCTCATTCCGATCCGTATGAGCGTGGAACTGGCCTCCGCACATCCGGGTAAGGTCATTCTCCATCCATCCGCCGGCGGTCACAATGACGTGGTGCAAAACATCCAGGCTCAGCTTCAAAGCGAAATGCGACGACTCACACCTGTGGACCAGCCGGAGGTTCGAAACTGAAGCGTTTTTCTGGCATGGCCCACATGATCTGCCGCTCCACCTCATGTCATAAGGATCGAACGATTCATTTTTGAACTGAGGTGAGGAAGATCGAAGGGCTTCGACTTCAAATCACCATCGAAGCTAGTTGGAGATGGGCTTGAGCGTGAGTTTTCCGAAGCGGATCGAGCGCCGGCCACGCTTCTGGTCACCGCTGTCCCACACGGCGCGGTATTCACCGGCCGTGGTCTCAATGAGCGTGGGATAGGAGTTGTGGATCCCAGCGTCAAAGAAGCTGCGCTCCTCGCTCCATGCGCCGCTCGCGAGCTTCACTTTGTAGCGCAGCGCCATGCGGCTCCACGCGGGGCCGTCATTGTAAACATAGAGCTGTGTGCCGGTGCTCGATTGGCCGAACCATCCTTCCGACACGGTGTTCCAAAGCTCTGGCTCCTCCTGGGCGATGCTCCACGTCTTGCCGCCATCGCTGCTGGTGCTGGACCAGGCGCGGGGAGGATTGAGCGCGCCGCCCTCCTTTCGTCCCTCGGCGGTCCGCATGACCATCTTGAGATGCTGCTGCTCGTTGATCACGGCGATCTGGCCCTCATGCAGGAAGATTTTCCCCGGCTCTGGCTGCGGCACATAACCGCCGAGACTCCAATCCAGCAGGCTGGTGCTGCGCAGCACAAACTGCTCGCGCTGGCCGAGCGGATCGGCGTGCATCGTGTTGCGATGCGCGGGCAGCAGATAGACTGGCTGGCCGTTCTCCACGATGCGTTGGACTTCACCGAGGATGACGAGCGGCCCCGTGTAGTGCATCGCCAGTTCCACGGGATTCCAAGAGCGTCCGCCATCGCCACTGTAGGCAGCGGCGAGGTGCGAGTCCTCGCTGTCGGCATAGTTCAGCGGGCAGCGCATGGCAAAGCACCACAGCACCTCCTGCCCCGGCGGATGGTAAAGCACCGCATTACAGTAGGCGAACTGCATCGCGCCATGCCGCTGTTCGTGGTCAAAGATCGTGCTCGGGATGCTCCACGAGTCGCCGTCGTTAGTGGAAACGATGGCGTCGATACTGCCCATGTCCCCCTTGCCCGCGATGCCCTTTTGATAAGCGACGACCAGGTGCTTCTCCTTCCACAAGGCGATGCTTGGCTGTCCAAGCAAAGAAGCGCGTGGCTCTTGGTCGGCAGTGCGGACAACGCGCACGTCGCGGACATCGCCAACGGATTGGGCTCGAAGGATGAGCGGTAAAATCAGGGCGGCGATCAGTCGTTTCATAAGATTGCAGTTAGAGGAATAGAGTCTGCCGCCGCGATCGAAGCATGATTATCGCGGCCACTGGCCGTTCACCATCGGCTTCGTCGTGAGCTGGGCGGGATCGAGGACGATGTGTTTCACTTTCTTTCGCTGCCAGGTGTAGGTGATGTGCACGAGGCCATCCTTGGTCTGGATGATGGCAGGATAGCTGAACTCCTTCTTCGGCTCGTCTTCAAAGACCAGGGCGGCCTCCCAGTTCTTGCCGTCCTTGCTCACGGCGAGGTTGAGCGGGCTGCGGCCTTTGCCGGTGTGGTTGTAAATCAGCAGGTGGCGGCCATCGGTGAGCGTGACTGCATCGGTGCCGGAGTTCGGATTCGGCAGATCGGTAAGCGAAATCTCGCCCCAAGTCTTACCGGCGTCAACGGAGGTGATTTGGAAGACTTTGCCCTGCTTCGTGCGGCCCATGGCTTGCAGCTGCTCGCCACCTAGAAAGAGAATGCTCGGCTGGATGGCGCTGATCTTCAAACCATCGTGCAGCAGCGCGGTGCGCGTCCAAGTTTTGCCAAGGTCGGACGTGCGTTCGAAGTAGATGGCCCAAGCGCTGGGCTTCGTGTCGGTCTCGTTGCTCGTAGGGCACAAAATGTCGCCATTCGCGAGCTGCACGGGCTTGTTCTTGATTGGGCCGAAGATGCCTTTGGGCAGCTTTTGCGCCGCCGACCATGTTTTGCCGCCGTCGACGCTGGTCTTGAGCTCGCCCCACCAGGTGCTCGGTGAGGGGCCGACTTTGTAGAAGAGCATCAGTGGCGCATCCTTCGGCTGAAACAGCACCGGATTCCAAGTCGGATGGCGTTTGCCATCGGGCTGCAAGCCATTGGCGGCCTCGACGCCATCAGTCCATCGTTCATCCGTAAACTGGCGAGACACCCAGATGCTGACATCGGGCTTGCCTTCGGCCGTGCCGCCAAACCATGCCGTAACCAGCCCGGTGGGTGTTTCGACAGTGGTGGTGGCGTGAATTGAAGGATACGGGCCGGTGTCGTAAATGTATTCCGTCTTCAGAACGGCAGTGGTGGCCCATTTCCAAAAAGTCAGCTCGAGGCTGTCATCCAGTTTGTGCCAGACAACGGCATCGGCCTTGCGACCGTCAGATGTGATCAAGGTGAGCTTGTAGTTGAAGCCCGCGACCACCTGCTGCTCCGCAGAAACGACTTTTTTCAGTGAAAGCATGGCATCGTGTGCTTGCACAGCAAACGTTGCAGCTTGGAGCACTTCGCGGCTAGTGGTGGAAACTTGCGTGAAGCCACCGGGCATAGCAGCCGTGTCCATGCATGCGGGAAAGGCGGTGGCTAAGACTGCCAGTGCGAAGAATTGGCGTAGATTCATGGGTGGGCTTAGGGGATCAAACCGAGCGAGTGAAGTCTTTCACGAATGATTTCACGTTCCGGTTCGTGGAAGCGATGAAATGGCTCGGCCATATGGTCGTCGCAGATGCCGAGGAGGCTGAGGCTACACTTGATGCCTTTGATGATGGCGCTCTTGTGCTTGCCGACAGTGTAGATGGCTCCGGCGAGCTTCATTACCTGGGCATGAAGTTCTCGCGTGCGCTGGAGGTCCTGCGCGGCGGCGGCTTGATACATCTCAACGTAGAGTTTCGGATGCAGATTGGCACCGCCATTGATGCCACCGTGGCCGCCGAGCAGCACGGCCTCAGCGGTGAGTTCCTCAGGGCCGACGAGCACGCTCCAATCGGCGCGTTGCTTGGCGATCTCGATGAGGCGGTGGAAGTAGATCATGTCACACGAGCTGTCTTTGACGCCGCAGACGCCAGGCATATCGAGCGCGCGGCTCACAAGATCGAGATCGAAGCTCACCTTCGTCAAGCCGGGCATGTTGTAGAGAAACAACGGCAGCGGCATTTCGGCGGCGAGGTCCTGCACATACTCGAGCATCTCCGGCGGCGCGGCAGGGAAGTAATACGGCGGTGCGAGCACGACATGTGTCGCGCCAACTTGCGCCGAGTATTTGGCAAGATTCAGGCTTTCAGTGAAGGAGGTGTCCGTGATTCCCACAAGCACCGGAACGCGTCCTGCGGCCTGTTTGCAGGCTCGTTCGATCAATTCACGACGCAGGCGGTAGCTAAGGCTCGGGCCTTCACCCGTTGTGCCGAGCACAAAGAGGCCTGAAACACCTCCGCGGATGAGATGCTCGATGAGACGCTCCAAACCAGCGATATCCATCGTGTCACGATCACACAAGGGGGAAACGATAGGCGGGATAATGCCGCGAATGGGTTGGAACATGGCGTCTCAGAATACACGGTGAAGAAAACACAATAAATAAACCCAAGCTGCTCATCCTTGGCGTCAGCTTGACGATTCTTGATGGGGCAGTCATGCTCCGCGCATGGCCACCACTGACCAAGCCGACTATTTTTCCACACTCGTGGTGCGCACACGGCGTTTTTTCCTGCGTGAATGGCAAGAGCGGCAGCGCGATGCCGCATCGCTATGCCTTGTGGGTGGGGGGTGTGAATGGTGCGCGCCGGATTTCGTCGTGGATCGACAGTCATTTCCCTACTTGGCGTTTGAATTCGTCTCCCGCGGCAAAGGCATCACAACATTGGCCAACCAGAAACACGAGCTGGAGGCCGGGCATGCGTTCTTTTACGACTCCAATGTGCCGCATGTGATCCGCAGTTCGGCGGAGGAGCCAATGGTGAAATATTTCTTCAATTTCACCGGTCCGCGGGCCGCCACATTGATGAGCGATCTTGACCTCGCTGCCGGCAGCGTGCTGCGCGTGGTGGATGCCTCGCGGGTGGTGAGCCTGCTCGAAGAAGTGATCGATCATGCGCTGCGCGGCGGTCGTTTCGGCCTGCGAGCAGCCTGCGCGGCCTTGGAGCATGCGCTGGTGCTTTGCGCGGACAGTCGCCAGCCTGCGACGACGAAGATGGACCCGGCTTACGCCACATATCTGCGCTGCCGCGGTCATCTGCTGCGCAATTACCCCGTGCTCAACAGCATCGAACAAGCCGCGAAGGCTTGCCATGTCTCTGCTGCGTACTTTACACGGCTTTTTCAACGTTATGACACCGAGACGCCACTGGTCTGCCTAACACGTCTGAAGCTCTCGCAAGCCGCCATCAAGCTGCGGCAAGCGGACGCGCTGGTAAAGAACGTGGCCGCCGAGCTAGGCTACAAGTCCGCCGCGCATTTTTCGCGGGCTTTCAAGGCCTGGAGCGGAAGATCGCCGCGCGGTGGTTGAAATGCGTCTAGGACGTCCCATCTTCGCGCACTCCAAATCGCCACCGCATGCTTTCTGTCCTCAAAATCCGTCACCTTGCTCTCGTTGAGGACGTGACATGGGAACTCGCAGCGGGACTGGTCGGAGTCACGGGTGAGACTGGAGCGGGAAAGTCGATTATCGTGGGTGCTTTGAAGCTCATCTTGGGCGAACGCGCGGACCGCAGTCTGATCCGAACGGGGCAAGATGCCTGCACCGTGGAGGCGAGTTTTCACCTCACCGATGCGAGGGCTGTGAATGCGGTGCTCGAAGAAGCCGGCCTAGAACCCTGTCAGGATGGCGAACTCATCGTGAAACGCACGATCAGCGCCAGCGGGGCGAACAAGCAGTTCGTGAACTGCTCGCCGGTGACGATTCAAGTGCTCAAAAGCCTCGGCGAGTTCTTGGTCGATCTGCACGGGCCGCATGACCATCAGTCGCTGAACTCCCGCGAGCGGCAGCTCGACATGCTGGATAAGTTTGCCGGTATCGAGGAGCAGCTCACCAAGTATGAGGCGGCATGGAAGGAATGGCGCTCGGCAGCGACGGAGCTGGACGAGTTAGAGAATTCCGAACGTGCCAACAGCCAGCAGATCGACATGCTGAAGTTTCAGGCGAATGAGATTGCCTCCGCAGGCCTGAAGGCGGGCGATGAGGAGGAAATCGAGTCGAAGCATCGCATCGCGGCGAATGGCGCACGTCTTGCAGAGCTTTGCGGTGCCATCACCAGCCGCCTCAGCGAAGGTGATGGCAGTGTGATCGATGGTTTGCGCGAAATCAGCCGCAGCATCCACGAGCTGGAAAAGATCGATCCGGGCACGGCGAAGATGTTTGAAGGCTTCAAGTCCGCGCAGATCGAACTCACCGAGCTAGAAAACAGCCTAGCGGACTACGCCGATGAGCTAGAGATCGACCCGGCAGAACTCGCGCGGCTCGAAAACCGTATCGACACCATTCAAAAGCTGAAGCGGAAGTATGGCCACACGATTGGCGAGATTTTGGAGTTCCTGGCCGAAACAGAGCGCAAGCTAAGCCGGATCGAAAATCGTGGCGAGGAGATCGCGAAGCTGCAAAAGCTCGTCAAAGAGCGTGAGGCGGACGTTTTGCAGCTGGGGAAGCAAATCTCGAAAAAGCGGGTGGATGCCGCTCCGAAGCTCGCCAAAGAAGTCGCCAATCATCTCACCGATCTTGGCTTCAAGCAGAGCATCTTCGCTGCGCAGATCAGCAGACTGCCACAGCCTTCGAAAAGCGGCTTAGAGGAGGTTGATTTTCATTTTGCGCCCAATCCGGGTGAGCCATCGAAGCCGCTGCGTATGACGGCGAGCAGTGGAGAGATGTCACGCGTGCTGCTGGCCGTAAAGAGTGCCCTCGCGAAGCAGGACGCGGTGCCGCTACTCGTGTTTGATGAGATCGATGCGAATGTCGGTGGTAACATTGCCGAAGCCGTGGGGCGAAAGATGGCCAGGCTGGGAGCCACGCATCAGGTGATCGCCATCACCCACTTCCCACAGGTGGCATCACTGGCGAAGAGTCATTTCGTCGTGACCAAAGAAATTCAAGGCGGGTACACAAAATCACAGATTGCAGAGGTGGCGGGAGATGAGCGTGTGGAAGAGCTGGCGAGAATGCTCGGCGGCAGCGCGGCGAGTGCTCGCGAGCATGCGAAGAGCCTGCTGAAGGACGCTGTGAATTGATTACAAGCGCTTGAGAAAGAGGCGCGGTGGACGCCCGCGGACCCGTTCAATTCGCGTATCGGCCGCCACGCGGCCCAGTCATCCACTTCCACGCGCTCTCAATGTGCCCGCGTGGATCAAGATGAGCGGCTTTCCAACCGAGGACCTTGGCCGCCAGCGAAGGATCAGCGACGAGCTCGGAGGGATCACCCGCACGGCGCTCGCCATAAACGACGGCAATGGTTTTCCCGGTAACGAACTCGGCGGCGGAGATGATTTCCTTCACGCTGAAGCCTCGACCCGTGCCGAGGTTGATCGCAGTTGTATCACCGCCTTCCCTCAGATAGTTCAGGGCGAGGGCATGGGCGCTGGCGAGGTCACAGACATGGATGTAATCACGAATGCAGGTGCCATCCGGCGTAGGATAGTCCGTGCCAAAGACAGTAATGTGCGGGCGCTGGCCATTGGCAGCCTGCAGGACAAGAGGAATCAGGTGGGTCTCGGGATTGTGATCCTCCCCCATTTCGCCGCTGGGATGGCAGCCAGAGGCATTGAAATAACGTAGGAAGACTGCTTTCATGCCCCAAGCACGCTCACAATCACGCAGCACGCGTTCGAGCATCCATTTTGATGCACCGTAGGGGTTCACAGGCGCTTGCGGATGGGTTTCATCCATTGGAATGCGAACAGGGTCGCCATAGGTGGCACAGCTCGAGGAGAAGATAAAACGCATGCAGCCATGACGCTGCATGGCCTCGAGCAGGGTCAGCGGCGCGGCGAGGTTGTTGCGGTAATATTTGAGAGGATCCGCGACGGACTCACCCACATACGCAAAGGCAGCAAAGTGTAGCACAGCCTCCGGCTTGTGCTGGGTGAAGAGGCGTTCCAGAAGCGCGCCGTCGGCCATGTCACCCTCAAAAAAAGTCACGCGATCCATGGGCAGTGCATCACGGTGGCCGAAGATCAGATTGTCCAGCACGACGATTTTTTCATGCTGGTCGAGTAGAAGACGAACCGTGTGAGAGCCAATGTAACCGGCGCCGCCGGTGATGAGAAGGGGTCCTTTGGACATGCTGGAATACAGCAGCCGTCCGCGCCGCTGCCAAATGGAGAATGCCTGTGCTGCGTCCAACGAAGCTCAAAGGGTTCCGAAATACCGATCTCCTGCATCCCCGAGACCTGGGACAATGTAACGACAGTCGTTCAGGCTGTCATCGATGGCGGCCGTGACGATACGAACATCCGGATGAGCCTTGGAAAGGGTAGCAATGCCTTGAGGGCAACTCACCACGCAGAGCATCGTGACGTGCTTGGCGCCAGCTGCCTTCAATTGCCGCGCTGCCTCCACCGCACTGCCACCCGTGGCGAGCATCGGATCGAGCAAGAACACATCCGCCTCAGTGATCACCGGCGGTAGGTTCGCGTAATAAGGCTGCGGCAGCGCGGTCTCCTCGTTTCGCTTGATGCCTACATGAGCCACGGAGGCGTCGGGGACGAGGGAGAGGATGCCGTCGAGCAAACCGAGGCCCGCACGAAGGATGGGCACCAAGACCATCGGCCGCGCCAAGGTCACACCATCCGTTTCCTGCAGCGGTGTCTGCACGCGGATCGCTTCGACTGACAGCTCCCGCGTGGCTTCGAGGAAGAGCATGCGCCCGAGAAGGTTCAGATGCCGACGAAAGCGATGCGACGGCGTGGATGCATTGCGCATCTCCGTGAGGTGGCACTGGGCGAGCGGATGAGAGACGACGAGGGGCTGCATGGATGTACCGTGACCAAGATTTCGGACCGCCACAAGGCCGCTGTGTGAGGCGTGAGCAAATCAATCTCACCTGCGGCTTGTTGCACGAATCTTACGCTCCTTGCAGCGTTATGGCAGCATCCACAACAGCTTGGCTGGCCTCCTGCTCATCATTGATCACGACAGTGGCACCGAGACGTTTGAGTCGTTCGACATCGCTAGCAAACCTTGCCCGGGCCAACACGGCAAGGTCAGGTCTTGAGTCGCGAATGATTTCGAGCGCTTGAGCGTTGATTAGCGCATCTGGGAAGGTCAACGCGACAAGCCGTGCCTTGCCCAGCTGGGTGAGTGCCCACGTTTCCTGATGCGTGGCATCGGCAAAGAGCACGGTCTGGCCTTGCCGCTTCAATTGACGAACGGTTTCCGCATTCAGCTCGATGATGAGTGTGCTGACACCGCTGTCGAGCAGCTCCCGGTTGAGCTTTTCTCCGACCGGACCATGCCCGCAGATGATGGCGTGGTCGTGCATGCCTTTCACACGTTGCCGCAGATCGCCCGTATCGCTGAGTGCGGTCTTGCGTCTGCCCCAGCCCCTTTTTTCAAGCCATGAGGCCAATGGGGTGCCAAAACGCATCGCGGCAGGTAAAAGACCCATCGAGAGGGCGGAGGCCGAAAGAAGAATCTGCTGCGTTGAGTTGCTCCAAAGCGAGGATTCACCCGCCTGCCGCAGCAGCACGAGCGAGAACTCGCCTGCGCTACTGAGGCCAATGCCAGCCATGAGCGCCTGACGGTAGGCGAGACCGAGCCTGCGCGCGATCGTGCTGATGATCGCTGTTTTGCCGAGCATCAGGACGAGTGTCAGCAGCAAAATGGGCTGCCAATTCTGCGAGGCGGTCCTCACATCGATCATCAAACCGACCGTGACAAAGAAGAGTGTCAAAAACAGATCTTTCAGCGGCATCACATCGGCGAGAATGCGATGTTTGAAGATGGATTCGCTCACCGCGAGCCCCGCCACGAAGGCCCCGAGCGCCAAGCCGAGGCCTAAAAGACCCCCGGTGAACGCGAGACCCACGCAGCAGCCAATCACCGTGAGGGTAAAGAGCTCGCGATTGCGGGTGCGTGTTACCGCATTGAGAAGCCATGGGATGATCCAGCGAGCTGCCAGGCCGGAGAACACAACAAACAAAGCCCCGCGCAACACAAGGCTGCCGAGGCTGGAACTCAGTGCCTTGTTGTCTCCGTGCTGCGGAAGAATCAGCGGCACGAAGAGGAAGAACGCGATGATGAACAAGTCTTGGAAGATGGCCACGGCCAACCCCATGCGGGCACCCGGACTTGATTCGAGGCCTAGATCTTGGAAACTTTTCAAGCTCACCGCCGTGGAACTCATCGCCAGCGCCACGCCGAGCACCAGCGCACCCTGCCAACCGATGCCAAAACCCAGCACAGCAGCCGCAACGACCGCGATGCAAAGCCCCATCTGCCATGCTCCCCCCACAAAGGCTAGGCGGCGCAGGTATTTCAGTTCCCCCAGCGAGAACTCAAGACCCAGCGTGAACATAAGCAACACGACGCCAAACTCCGCCATGTTCGCGATCCGATCCTGTGACTCGCCTCCACCGAGAAGCGTCATGATGCCGGAATTGGCGATTAGCACTCCACAGAGAAAATAGCCGGCCAGCAGCGATTGCTGGAGCCTTAGCAGAAGCAGCGAGACCAACACCACGCCCGCCAGCATCACGGCAAGCAGCGCGAAGAGGGGCGGGATGGATTCAGCGGCAGCCAGCGGAAGATCGAAAAGCATTCGCTCCACTCTTTCCCGAAGATACAGTCAGGATCAAATGTTTGACGCCCCAAAGGCCGCATGTTTTAGCCACTGCACCATGCCCGAACTTATCCGCGCTGAAGATGTGATCGAACTCCTGCTTGCCGAGCAAATTCTCGAACCGCAGGAGCCAATCACTCCGAAGGCCGATCTCTTTGCTTTGGGCCTCGACTCGATGGCGTTGATGCAACTCATGCTGCAAATCGAGATCCACTTCGTCATCTCCATCAACCCCGCAGAGTTCGCCCGCGAGCACTTTGCCACCGCGGAGGCCTTGGCAGGGTTTTTGACAAGGAAACGGCTCAAAGCCGTGTGAGCGGATTCACCCGTGTTTTGAGAGGCAACGTCACCCGCTGGCCATTGAGGCGTTGGGATTCGTAAACGGCGGAAATCATCTCCATGATCTGGCGGCCGTGGATAGCATCGCAAAGCGGGGCACGGTTTTCTTGGATGGCGGCGACAAGGTCGAGGCCAGAGATTTCATGGCTGGAGACCTTTTTAGCGAGATCCTTGTCGGCGAGCACGGGCTTCCGGGCCTCGCCGCCCTTTTGAATCCATGCGAAAGGCTCCTGGTCCATGCGCAGGTCGATGACACCGGCGTTGCCGAAGATTTGCAAACCGAAGGATGCAGGGTCGTCGTAAGCAGGTTTTCTCAGGCGGGCATTCTTGAGGCTGTCGAAGAAAAACGGCAGGCCATTTCCCATCTCAAAGCGAGCATGCACCTCGTCTCCTGCGAGCGGCCCGATGCCTTCATCGCCTTCTTTGACATCGCTCTTCGTGATGGGACGACCGTTTTGATACACATTCGCGGCACAGGCCTTCGCCGGGCCTGCGAGCACGATCGCGCTGCCCATGACATGCGAGCCCAGCACCCACATGTCGAGACCACCGCCGCGAGGGTCTTCCTTGCCACGCCCACGACATTCAAACACACGGCCAATCGCACCATCGGCGATGAGCTTGGCGACCATTGGCAGAACAGGGTGATAGCGGTTGCGATGCGCGATGGCGATCTTGGTGCCGGTTTTTTCTGCAGCAGCAATGACCTCATCGGCCTCGGCGAGACTGCGCACAAAAGGTTTTTCGATGTAGATGCCTTTCGCTCCGTTTTGGATCGCGGCCAGCATCATGTCTCGATGCTGGTCGATGTGCCGGGGCCCGATCGCAACGATGTCCGGACGGACCTCGGCGAGCATGATGTGGTAATCGGTGAAGCCTCGACTGCAGCCAATGGTTTTCAACTCCGCCTGCAAACCCGCCGCATTCGCATCGGCGATGGCGACGATCTCTGTTGCAGGGATGGCCTTCCACATGGTGTCGATGCCGTGGCCGTAGTTGCCGCGGCCTGTGTGGCCGATAACGGCCACACGAAGTTTTGTTCCCGCAGCCCAAGAGGTGAGCGGGGCGGTAGAAAGAGCAGTCAGGAGGGTTCGGCGGTGCATGACAAGCCGAAAACGCAGCGAAAATGGCCAAACGTGCATCGCCTGCGCATTCGACAGCAGCGCGGTTGCGGTTCATCTTAGCTGCTCCAGTCACCGCATGCACGCCTTGAACTCTGATGACCTGCCGCCGTTCGCCGATGCGAGCGAGTCACGCTTTGCCCTCGCGATGCAAGGCACGAATGACGGCATCTGGGACTGGGACATCCGCAGCGGTGCGGTGTTCTTTTCGCCACGATGGAAAAGCATGATCGGCTACGAGGATGAGGAGCTGCCAAACGATTTCAGCAGCTTCGAATCACGTCTTCATCCCGAGGATCACGATCGCGTGATGAAGGCGGTGAACGATCATCTTCATGGCTTGCAGGATCGCTACGCGGTGGAGTTCCGCCTCCAGCACAAGAACGGAACATGGCGTTGGATGCTTGGTCGTGGACAGGCGCTGCGTGATCCTGACGGCAAGCCTTACCGCATGGCCGGTTCCCAAACAGACCTCACGGAACAAAAGTTGGCCGAAGAGGAACTCCGTCAGGCGCGGCTCGCCGCTGAGGCCGCAAACCGTGCGAAGAGCACTTTTCTGGCGAACATGAGCCACGAGATCCGCACGCCTATGAACGGCATCATCGGCATGACAGAGCTTTTGTTGAACACCCAGCTCGATCTCAAGCAGCACGAGTATCTCCTGATGCTGAAGAACTCTGCGGAAAGCCTGCTTTCGTTGCTGAACGATGTGCTCGACTTCTCCAAGATCGAGGCAGGAAAAATGGAGCTTGATGAGCAGGACTTTGACCTGCGCCACACGATTGCTGACACGCTGCTGACCCTCGGGGTCCGGGCCATGCAGAAGAACCTCACGCTCAAGCACGAGGTGGCGGAAGACGTGCCAGTCATGCTCCTCGGCGATGACGGGAGACTCCGACAGATTTTGATCAACCTCGTCGGCAATGCGATCAAATTCACTGACCGCGGCGGGATCATTGTGCGCGTGAGCATCGAATCTCGGGTGCTGGACAAGACCACGCTTCACTTTGAAATTCACGACAGCGGCATCGGCATCTCAACAGAGGTTCAGGGCCGCATCTTTGATGCCTTCACTCAGGCGGAGTCGACCACGAACCGCCGTTACGGTGGCACCGGCCTCGGCCTCGCCATCTGCCGTGACCTCGTCGAGCTCATGCAGGGCCGCATCTGGGTAGAGAGTGCTCCTGGCAAAGGCAGCACCTTTCACTTCATCGCCGTGTTTGGTGAGGCCACGCACGACAGCGTGGGTCGTCCAGCAGCCTCTTCCACCGGCCCGCTGCTCGGTCTTGCGGAGAAATCGATGAAGGTGCTCGTTGTCGAGGATGGCCGGGTGAACCAGCTCGTTGCAGCCAAGCTGCTTGAAGAGCGTGGTCACCGCGTCGAGATTGCGAACAACGGCCAAGAGGCAGTCGAAAGAGTGCGAGATGGAGATTTCGATGCCATCCTCATGGATGTGCAGATGCCGGAGATGAACGGTTTTCAGGCGACCAGCGCCATCCGGCAGATCGAGGAGAAGCACGGCGGCCATGTGCCCATCATCGCGATGACCGCGAACGCGCTGAAAGGCGACCGCGAGCAATGCATTGCCGCCGGGATGGACGACTATGTTTCCAAACCCATCCATAGCGCCGAGCTGCTGCATGCTCTGGAGCGCTTCATGCATGGTCGCGCCGCCGCACCGCCGCGTCTCGAGATCACCGAACCACCAGCCGAGGCCACAAAGCCCAAAAAACGCGGGCCGGCATTCAAAGCAGATGCCTTCATCGCCACTGCGGGCGGCCTCGAAATGGCCCGCGAGCTCATCGCGATCTACGCCGAAGACTCTGGTAAGTTTCTCCAAGATGCTTCCGCTGCCATCAGCGCCGGAAATGCCGTCGCGCTCTACGAGGCTGCACACTCTCTCAAAGGTATGCTCGGCGTATACACCGCCACGTTAGCATCGGAAACAGCATCGCACCTCTGCCGCCTAGCCCAAGACGGAGATCTGTTTGGCGCCCGTGCGCTGCTGGAGAAGCTGCAAAAGCAATGCGACCGACTGGGTGCCACGCTGGTGAATGTGGATCTCAGCTCTTTTTCGGATTGAAGAGCTCCACCTGACCTTTTTCGCGGAGACGCCGTTTCCCGAGGCTTTGGATCTCATCAATGAACTCGCCCACGTCCTCAAACTGTCGATAGACGGACGCGTAGCGCACATAGGCCACATGATCGAGCGCCTCAAGACCGCGCATCACCTTCGCGCCAATCACCGTGCTTGGAATCTCGCGATAGCCCTCCTCCGCGAGCTCCATGGCGATGTCGTCCACCAACTGCTCAATGTCTTCCATCTTCACCGGGCGCTTCTCGCAGGCCTTACGCACGCCGCTGAGCAGCTTGTCGCGGTTGAAATTCTCGCGGGCACCATTGCGCTTCACCACCCGCAACTCCTCACGCTCGACGATTTCGTAGGTTGTGAAGCGAAAACCGCATTTCATACACTCACGCCGACGGCGGATGGCAGAGCCTTCCCGCGCCTCACGGGAGTCGATCACTTTGTCTTGGGAAGTGCTGCATTTGGGGCAACGCATGCGGTGGTTGATTGGGAGATGTGACAGTGCGCTCTTGCACGCGCGAAGGCAAGCGGTTCGTCATCTGGGCTTTCACACGGCGTTTTTCGTGGTTAAGATCGCCATTATGTCCCGCATCATTCTCGGCATCACCGGTTCCATCGCGGCCTACAAGGCGGCGGACCTCGCCAGCCAGCTCACCAAGGCCGGCCACCGCGTGACTTGCGTGCTGACGAAGTCCGCGCTCGAATTCGTCACACCGCTCACTTTGAGCACGTTGTCGAAGAATCCCGTCATCACCGATCTCTTCGCGGAAAAAGAAGGCTGGCAGCCTGGTCACATCCAGCTCGCCGACGAGGCCGACCTGCTCCTCATCGCTCCAGCCAGCGCCAACGTGCTTGCCAGCATGGCCCACGGCTTCGCCAACGACGCCCTCACCGCCATCGCCCTCGCCACGCGTGCCCCGATTCTGATCGCCCCGGCCATGAACGGCAAGATGTGGCAGCATCCGGCGACGCTGAAGAACGTCGAAACCCTCCGCGGCTACGGTGCCCACTTCGTCGAGCCCGCCGAAGGCATGCTCGCCTGCGGTTACGAAGGCGTCGGAAGGCTCGCGGAGGTCGAGACGATCCTGCAAGCCGTCGAAGCCGTGCTCAGCGAGAAGAAGTAACTCGCTTGAGCCACTCGCGGGCTTTGTCGCGGGCTTCGCAAGGCCTCAAAGTCCACGCGTCGTTGTGATTGCGGAAGCCGGTGCTTTGGAAGGTGAGATCGGCATTCGAGAGCAGCGGGTGAAGGTATTTCTTGGTTTCTTGCGCGTTCGCACCTTCGCCGCAGATGAACTGGGGGCGGCTGCCGAGGCGTTTGAGACGAATGAGGGCGGATTCGCGATTGGAGGCGGGATAGGGCCATTTGTGAACGCCGTCGTAGTGGCTGTAGGCGAAGAAGGCGCTCCATAGCTTCGAGGTTTCGTCGTCGTGGAGGCCGAGGTAGTTGCAGGCGATGGCTCCGCGTGAAAAGCCGGCGAGCACGACCTTGGTTTCATCGCCGCTGAAGTCGCGGCAGAGGCTGCGAACGCTTTCACGGAGGTGTTTGAGCGTCGGCTGAGGATCGTAGGAGGGTTTGTCACCCCACCAGGTGATGGCGATTTGATCGCCTTTGGCATTCAAATAAGGCACGCAGAGCCAGATGAAGCCTTTTCCGCCGGAGAGACCGTAGCCGAGGTTGCTGCCTTCCGGCAGGCCGGTGCTGACATCGCCATACTTGTTTTTGTAGCCGCCATTTCCGGCGAGCTCGACGATGACGGGCCATTTCGTATCAGCCTTCCAATCGGTGGGCAGGTAGAAGATGTTGAGCCCGTGACGGACGCGTTTGCCTGCGGCGGGCGTGCCTTCGCTCAAAGCGGGCACGACGAGATCTGGCGGCACGCTTTGGATGTCTGGCAGCTCGGCGGCGACGAGCAGCGACGGGAGCAGCAGGAGTGCGACGAGCAGCGTTTTCATTTCAGAGGAACGCTCCAAAGATGGCCGCCGGAGGTGATGAAGAGTGTTTTGCCGGCTTTGCCACCAAAGGCGCAGTTGCAGCACTCATCGGGAGAGGTCGGGATGAAATCGATGAGCCTGCTGGAGGGCGAGAGGATGTAGCAGCCGGCTTTGAAGCGTGTCGTTTCGTATTCCGTGGCCTTGTTCGTGCCTGCGGCGACGTAGATTCGTCCTGCGGCATCCATCTTCATGCCATCGGGGCCGCGTCCGTCCTTCCAGTCGAAGATGACCTTCCGCGAGCCGGGCTGCACATCGCCGTTGGAGTCGAGCGTGTAGCGCAGCAGCTTTCGTGAACCGCCGTGCGTGTTGTTATTGTTGTCGGCGATGTAGAGATAGCGGCCGTCTGGCGAGATGAGGATGCCGTTAGGACGTTCCGCTCCATCGCAGAGGATGCGGGTGACTTTGCCGGGAGATTCGATGCGATAGACGCCTTCGATATTGAGCTCCATGTTATCGCGTGGACCATAGCGTGGATCGGTGAAGTAAATCCGGCCCTTCGAGTCCATGCCGAGGTCGTTGGGCGAGTTGAAGCGTTTTCCTTCGAAGCGGTCCGCCAAAAGAGTGATGCTTCCGTCCTTCTCCGTTCGTGTCACTCGGCGCAGACCGGATTCGCAGGCGACGAGGCGGCCTTCACGGTCGAAGAGCAGGCCGTTGGAGGCGTTGTGGCGGAAGACAGTTGTTTTGCCATCCGAGCCGAGGCGATTGATATGCTTGCCATCGGTGAAGTAGAGAGAGCCGTCCTTCCATGCCGGACCTTCGGTCGCACCGATGGCTCCGTGGTCTTTGGGCACCGCTCCGGGCACGATGGGCGATCGCAGCGACGAACATGAGGTGAGGAGGAGGCCAGGAAGGAGCAGCAAGATGGGTTGGAGAGACATGGTTGGGCGATTGCAGTAGATCGGAGGTCAAATAGCAAGCCCGTCGTTGCTTTGGCACGATTTTGAAAATCACGCCAGGAGCCCTGTGCACGAAGCCGGTGGGCATCGCAAGCTGCGCCCGTCCGAGTTCGACGCTTGGCGGCTACTGTGGAGCAGTCAGCAAGCTCAATGAGGCGCGAAATCACGGCGTCGCGGCATGGAGAATGCCGTGACGCTTTTTGTTTTGAGCGAGTTCGTGGCATGAAGAAGTCCGTTTTCGGTGTAAACGCCTCTCATGAGCCTCCGCCACGAACTCCAAGCCGAATACGCCCACTACCGTACCCGCCGCTGGTTTTTCAAAGAATGCGGCGTGGGCCTCGCTAGCATCGCGGCGATGGATCTGGCTGCAAAAGCTGGACCCGTGGGCGCAAACCCGCTGGCCATCCAGAAGCCGAACTACCCTGCGAAGGCCAAGCGCGTCATCTACCTCTTCATGGGCGGTGCGCCGAGCCATCTGGAGCTCTTCGATAACAAGCCCGAGCTATCCAAATGGGATGGCAAGCTGCCTCCGGCCGATCTGCTGAAAGGCTACCGTGCCGCGTTCATCAATCCGAACAGCAAGCTGCTCGGCCCGAAGTTCCAATTTGCCCGCCACGGCCAATGCGGTGCGGAATTGAGCGAACTGCTGCCGCACACCGCGCAGATCGCCGACGACCTCACCATTGTGCGCTCAATGAAGACCGATGCCTTCAATCATGCGCCAGCGCAGATCTTGATGAGCACCGGCTCGCAGATTTTTGGCCGACCCAGCTTCGGCGCATGGACGCTCTACGGTCTCGGCACGGAAAACCAGGACCTGCCTGGCTATGTCGTCATGCAAAGCGGCCAAAAGGGTCCCAGCGGCGGCATGAGCAACTTCGGCTGCGGCTTCCTGCCCACCGTCTATCAAGGCGTGCCCTTCCGCAGCAGCGGCGAGCCGGTACTATTCCTCAACAATCCGCAGGGCGTCGATGATGCCACGCAGCGTGACACGCTCGATGTGCTCAAACAGCTCAACGAGGAGCGACTCAGCTTCGTAGGTGATCCGGAGATCGCCAGCCGCATCAACAGCTTCGAGCTCGCCTACCGCATGCAGCAGACCGCTCCGGAGCTGATGGACATCTCCAAGGAGCCTCAGCACATCCTCGACATGTATGGCGCGAAGCCCGGCGAAGCATCCTTCGCCAACAATTGCCTCCTCGCCCGCCGTCTCATCGAGAGCGGCGTGCGCTTTGTGCAGCTCTTCCACGAGGCTTGGGATCATCACGGCGGCCTTACCGGTGGCTTGAAGACCCAGTGCGGGCTCACCGACAAGCCATGCGCCGCTCTCGTGCGCGATTTGAAGCAACGCGGCCTTTTGGAAGACACCATCGTCATCTGGGGCGGTGAGTTTGGCCGCACGCCGATGGTCCAGGGCGGCAGTGATGGCCGTGATCATCACCCGAATGCCTTCACCATGTGGTTCGCCGGCGGCGGCATGAAGCCCGGCTTCACGCTCGGCGAGAGCGATGAATTCGGTTTCAATGTCACGCAGGATGCCGTGCATGTGCATGACCTGCACGCCACGCTGCTCCACCAGCTCGGCTTTGATCACACCAAGCTCGCCGTGAAGTTCCAAGGCCTCGACATGCGCCTCACGAATGTGCATGGCGAACTCGTGACGAAGATGCTGGCGTGAAACAAGCCTTCGATGAGAGGCGGGCGCATCTGAATCGTTTCACCAAGCATGCGACACGCACTGCTTGCCCTGCTACTCGCCACTTCCGCCTCCGCTGTCACGCCGGAGGTGCATCGTGATCTCTTTTATACGGAGGCAAAGGACAAGCTGCAATCGCTCGACGTGTATTCGCCGCCCGAGGGCAAAGACCATCCCATCATCGTGTGGATTCACGGCGGTGGCTGGTCAAAGGGCGACAAAGCCGCGATGCAGCAGAAGCCGCAGGCCTTCGTGGACAAAGGATTCGTGCTCATGTCCGTGAATTACCGACTCGTGCCCGCCGTGACCGTGAAAGACATCATGGCCGATCTCGCGAAATCCGTGCGCTGGGTGCGTGACCATGCCGCTGAGCATCGCGGCGATCCCAATTCCCTCATCATCATGGGCCACTCCGCCGGAGCCCATCTCGCGGCGTTGCTTTGCACGGATGATCGCCACCTGAAAGCCACCGGCGTGCCGATGACCAGCCTCAAAGGCTGCGTCCCGCTCGATGTCTCCGCCTACGACATCCCGAAACGCATCCACGACGTCAATGACGGCATCTCCAAGACCTTCAAGACCATCTTTGGCCAAGACGAAGCCGCGCAACGCGAGGTGTCACCCGTGCATCACATCGCCAAGGACAAGCACATCCCGCCCTTCCTCATCCTGCACGTTGCTTCTCGCGAAGACACAAAAGCTCAAGCCCATTGGCTCGCCAGCAAACTCACCGAAGCCAGCATCCCCGCCCGCGTCGTCGCCGCCGAAGGCAAAACCCACGGCACCATCAGCAGCGACCTCGGCGGTACAGACGATCCGCCGACACTCGAACTGTGGAAATTCCTCCGCGAAGTGACAGGCAGGTCGTAACATCCGCATTGCCAGATCCGACACAGCTTTTGCTGGCAGGTTTCGTGAGACGGTCGCGTTTAAGCACGCGACCCACCATGAAACGTCTCCTCCTTCTCTCGCTCCTCGCTTTCTCTGCCGCTTCCGCGCAGGACGGTTTTAAATCCCTCTTCAACGGCAAAGACCTCACTGGCTGGGATGGTAATCCGGAGCTGTGGAAGGTCGAGAATGGCGAAATCGTCGGCAACACGACCGGACCTGAACAGCTCGCGTATAACCAGTTTCTGATCTGGCGCGGTGGGAAGGTTAAAAACTTCGAGTTGAAGGCCAAAATCCGCCAGAAGGGCAACAACACCGGCATCCAATACCGCAGCAGTGAGAACGCCGACAAGAAGTGGTCCATCCGCGGCTACCAGTGCGACATCCACCCGAACGCGCCCTACCGCGCGATGATGTATGAGGAAGGCGGACGCGGCATCGTCTCGCAAAACGGCCAGAGCGTCGTCATCGACCCCTCCGGCGTGAAATGGCTCGCGGGCGAGCACGACCTCGTCGAGGCCGATGTAGCCGAGTGGCATGAGTACACCATCATCGCGAAGGGAAACCACCTCGTGCACCAGATCGACGGCAAAACGACGATGGAGCTCACCGACTTCGAAGAGGCCAAACGCTCCCTCGAAGGCCTCCTCGCCTTCCAAATCCACCGCGGCCCCGCCATGGAGGTCCACATCAAGGACGTGATGCTCAAAGAACTGCCCGAGGGCGGTGTGATCGCGTTTGAGAAGTCCGCGATCCCGAGTGATGCGCAGATCATCGAGGCCAAAGCGCCGGGCAAAGGCAAGGCGAAGGCTCCTGCTGCGGCACCGAAAGCACCAGCGAAGGGAAAAGGCGCCGAGAAAGGCAAAGCAGCCGAAAAGGGCAAAGCTAAAGCCAAACGCCCCGACGCGGTCGGGCCGGCCATCGGCGCGAATGTGGCGACGCCGGTGTCGAACATCAAGACGCTGAAGGATTTCAAGGTAGAGCTCATTTACAGCGTGCCGGGCGGCGAGCAGGGCTCGTGGGTGAACCTCACGACCGATGACGCGGGCCGCATCTACGTGAGCGACCAGTATGGCATGCTCTACCGCTTCAAAGCACCCGCCGCAGGCCAGACGTTGAGCGCTGGCGACATCGAAAAGGTGCCCGCCGACATCCGCGGCGTGAACGGCATGCTCTTTGCCTTCGGAGCGCTGTATGTCGGCGTGAATGATTACGAGAAAAAGATCCCCAGCGGCGTGTATCGCATCACCGACAGCAACAGCGACGACATGCCGGACAAAGTGGAGATGCTGCGTGAGTTCGACGCGGGCAGCGACCACGGGGTGCATGCCATTTTGAAGACACCGGACGGCAAGGGCCTTTACCTCATCAGCGGCAACAACGCCGTGCTCAAAGAAGGCCCGAAGGCCGGCACGCCGGACAGCTCGCCCGTCGCCAAACTGTGGGGCGATGACCATCTGCTGCCGCGCATGCCGGACGGTCGCGGCCACAACCGCCACGTCATGGCGCCCGGCGGCATCGTGTATCGCTTCACACCGGATGGAAAGACCTTCGAGATCTTCGCCAGCGGCTTCCGCAACATCTACGATGGCGGTGTGAACCGCGCAGGCGAGCTGTTCGTCTATGACGCGGACATGGAGTATGACTTCAACACGTCGTGGTATCGCCCCACGCGCATCAACCACGTCGTCAGCGGCGCGGAGTTCGGCTGGCGCAACGGCGCGGGCAAGTATCCCGAGTTCTACATCGACAACCTGCCCGCCACGCTAAACATCGGCCCCGGCTCGCCCACCGGCTGCACCTTCGGCTACGGCGCGAAGTTCCCCTTGAAGTACCAGGAGGCCTTTTACGCGCTCGACTGGAGCTGGGGCAAAATCTACGCCGTGCATCTGAAGCCCAACGGCAGCACCTACACCGCCACAAAGGAAGAATTCGTCACCGGCGGCCCGCTGCCCGTCAGCGATGCCATCATCGGCAAAGATGGCGACATGTACTTCACCATCGGCGGCCGCCGCGTGCAGAGCGGGCTGTATCGGGTGAGTTACTCCGGCAAAGAGAGCACCGCGCTGTCAGACAAGTCCGACCAGTCTGACGAGTCCGACAAAGCAGTGGCAGTGCGCCGCACCCTCGAAGTCTTCCACGGCAAACAAGACCCCAAAGCCGTCGAAACGGCCTGGCCGCATCTCAGC
>Ga0075471_10000160_pt1 | contig 36136 bp, 48 predicted proteins | sample DEB19_08_DNA_2_FD_74787 | JGI IMG/M metagenome (GOLD analysis project Ga0075471, IMG submission 74787) | Aqueous microbial communities from the Delaware River and Bay under freshwater to marine salinity gradient to study organic matter... | ecosystem: Environmental > Aquatic > Marine > Coastal ...
AATAAAGGATTTAGACAAATTGCATATAATTGCGAAATTATAGGATGGTCTATAATTTCAGGACAAACAGGAACAATAGATTTCGACATTAAAAAATCTACTTTTGCAAATTATCCAAGCACAACATCTATAATCACAAATTATGCTGATAGGCCACAATTGTCAAATCAAATCAAAAATTCACTGTCAGGTATCACTTCTTGGGCAAATTTAAGTTCCGGGGACATAGTGGACTTTATCATAAATAATAATACTAGCGTGAAAAAAATAGGATTGTACGTAAAAACTAGGAGAATTTAATGAAAGTTGCAGTAGAACACATTTTTAACGGGGCGACAGCAAATTTGGGAGTTACTTATGACTCCGCAAAAACAATGCTTAGTTCCTTTATGCAACAATTTACAGGCACTGGAAGTTCCGACAATTATGTATCTGTTGCTCCCGTTAGCATGGTGAATATTCCAGAAATAGCAAATACTTCTTATAGCATTCCTCACGTATACCAGTGGTCTGATAATATTTATTGGATTTTTGTTGCTCAAAATGCTTCGGCTGCACAAACAAGAACTGTTGGATTATTTGAATTTAATTCTCAAGCACTTACTATTACTTGGAAAGGCTTTATTACCATGAACAGTGGTATAGCTGGTAATAAAACTGTAAGAGCTTTGAGGGCCTTTGTCTATAAACATTATGATGGAACTGTTGCGGTAAGTGGAACTGGTGTAACTGGGTCTGGGACTTCTTTTTCTACTGATAGAATTGCTGCAGCAAACGCTGGTGTTGGTGGAGCAAGAATAGGGTTTGGTTCTACTGCTCCTTCGGAAATTAGTAATTGGTACGAAATTTCAAGCATTGCAAGCGACACGGCTTTGACTTTAAAAACCGCAGTTCCTACTGCAATCACTGGTGGTACTCCATATGTTATAGAAGAAATAAGAATTTTACTTGCTTGTACGAATGCAACTACTACTAACGCCGGGTTGCACTTAATGAAGGGTTTAAATTATGGTACTTTTGATTTAGCAGGAACTTCTATTTCGGATGCTGTAAGTACAGACAATCTATGTGCAACGTATACTTTACGCGATACCACTTCCCCAATAGGAATACAGACTATGACAGGGGTTGCATCTGATGATATGGCCGGGGTTACTTTGCATGATGTATATGCAATTAACATGGGTTCACCCGATGCATCTACAGCAGTAAGAGTATATAAATTTAATATCCGGGCTGCTCTTACTGTATCATCTGGAATTTCAACTAGTGCATTTGTGCACAGAACAAATACTCAAACTGTAACAGGAACAATAACGCAATCCAATAATGGAAGAATATTTACTGTAAATCATGGAACTGCATCTGGAGTTAATAGTGTTTGGTTTGTAACTACTACAAGAATGTATAGAATACCAGTAACAAATATAACAAATGCTGCAACCAATTTTATTTCAGATTTTATGTTGGAAATTGCCCCGGGAGGGAACAACATAACATATGCACTGACAAATGCTATGGCTCAATTAGATTATAGTTCCGTACTGGATAGAATTTATGTACCAACATCTAACAATAGATTTGGAATTTATATTGGTGATTATGATACAACCAATACAGTTCCTTTTGAAAAACTATTTGGAGCACATCTAAATCGTTATAAAGTTGCGTCTACAAACGTAGGTGCAATGAATGGATTGTTTCCGTCAACAACTACAACTATTTGGTCTGAAAGCGGATGGTTATTTGTTATTCCGAATACGACAACAAGCGGATTGAATTGGTTGGCAGCAATTCCCGCTGCTGCTGATGGATTTTATGCATCTACAACAAATCAAAGAATAATTTCTCCAAAACTTGCAACAACAAATGCTACTAAGTTGTACAGAGCATATCTTGAAACAGATGAATACAGCGGCTCTTATCCTCTAGGATTCCCCACAGAATCATATAAAGTTTATTACAGAACTAGTGGAATTGATGACAACAGTGGTTCTTGGACAGAATTGCCTTTGAGTGGAAATATTACTGGCGTTTCACCGGGTACACATATTCAATTTATGTTCGAAATGGACATTTTGGGAGAATCGTGTGTTCCTGCAAAAATTTATTCAATTGCTTGTGTTTATGAAGACGGTTCGCAAGATTCGCATTATCAACCATCTCTTACTAAATCATCTGCATCCAGCAGAATATTTGCATGGAAACAAGTAGAATCTTGGGGCGGAACAATACCCAATCTTCAAATAAGATTGTACAATGCTGATACTGGATTCTTGGTATTGGATGATAATGTAACTTCTTCTTCATCTGGAACGTTCCAATATTCTACGGATGGAAGTACTTGGAATTCATGGAGTTCTAGCGCAGATACCGTTGGCAATTACATTAGATATACGGCAACAAGTCTTCCAAGCAGTATAACAATACGAGCACTCTTAACTCAGGCTTAATAGATGCCAGATGATATTATTTTTTATTCAAACTATTTTTTTCTTGAGCTAGGAGATTTTGGCTCGGGAGATATTCTTGGAATAGAAGCACAGACTGAGTGGTTTGTTTTAAGAATTAATAATCCAGAAAGTGTGACAATTTTTTAATGGCTGAAATTGATTTCCCAGATTCACCAAATCCAAATGATACATATAGCTTCAATGGAAAAACTTGGAGATGGAATGGTTCTAATTGGTCATTAATTGCAACATTAACAGGGCCTACAGGAGCGCAAGGTCCAATGGGCCTTATGGGGCCAACTGGACCAACAGGGCCACAGGGAAATACCGGACCAACAGGACCTCAAGGAAACACTGGTAATGTTGGGCCCATGGGTCCAACTGGAAGCCCTTCTGATCCATTGACTACGGTTACACAAACTGGAGATTTTACCTTTGGGCTTACTGATTCGGGCAAATTGATTGAAATAAACAGTGGAACAGGAGTTACTGCATATGTTCCAGCAAATTCAAGTGTGGCGTTTCCCAATGGAACACAGATTCTTTTGCTCCAGACGGGAACGGGAAAAACCACTGTAAGATCTGGGTCTCCGGGAACAGTTGTTATCGATTCTAAAGGTGGATGGCTGTCTTTGAACGGTCAATGGTCTTCAGCAACTTTAATAAAACGATCAACAGATAATTGGGTTATGATTGGGGATACTATTGCATGAGTCTTGCAAGAACCGCAATAATTGACTCTACTCTTGGAGTTATAAGTTCTAATTTGGTTATGCAAATAGATCCCGGAAACACCTATTCATATTCTGGGAGTGGTGTAACATGCTTTAATATAGCAGCAAATCCAAGTGATGATAACCAACTTTTTAATGGCGTAGGATTTACTGGAGTTGATGGGTGGACATCCTTTATATTTGATGGAACTAATGATCATTTAGATGTGTTTATTCCAAATCTTGCAAATGTATGCACAGTTGAACTTTGGGCAAGAATAACTTCTTTTTCTACAAGAATGTTGTTTTCATGGGATTATTATAGTGTTTATTTGTCAGGAGCAATGGGATTTAATACTGGTAATTCTGATTTATATGGAATAAGTAGTGCTACTGTGTCGAGTTTGGGATTGTTGAATAACTGGAAGCAATACGTTTTTATCATGTATGCAGATTTCATTTCTCCTACTTATATGAATAATTCAATATATGTAAACGGTCAATACCAAACATTTAATACGGGTCCAGGAGGATTTGGTATGGCATCTCAAAACATTAATTTTAGCACAGAAAGAGGAACTGCCAATTCAAAAGGTTGGGGAAGTGCTAATATAGGTTGTTGGAAAAATTCTTCAAATACCTCCGGAGCCTTATTTACACCAATGCGACTTGGATTATTTCGTTTTTACAATAGAGCGTTAACTTCGGAAGAAATATTACAAAATTTTAATTCCACAAAATCCCGCTTTAACATTGCATAAATATTTTTAACATGGCTATTGATTTCCCACCAACCCCATCAACCGATCAAATCTATATTTACGAAGGAAAAACTTGGAGATATAGTGGTACATTTTGGTATTTAATTGGGAATGCTATTGAGGGGCCGCAAGGGGCAACCGGAGCAACAGGACCTCAAGGAAATACGGGATCAATTGGAAATACCGGAGCACATGGAAACACGGGGGCGACAGGACCACAAGGAAATACTGGAAATATGGGACCCACGGGCCCCGCTGGTGCAACTGGAAGTCCCTCTTCCCCTCTTACAATTAGTACTAAAACAGGTAATTTTACTTTTGGATTGGGCGATGAAGGAACAGTTGTAGAAATTAACAGTGTTTCAGGAATAACAGCAAGTATTCCACAAGATAGTGATGTTAATTTTAGTGTAGGAACCCAGATATTAGTTGTTTCCACTGGTGCAGGGGCAGTTACTCTAGCTTCATCTCCAGTTGGGGCAGTCACTTTAAATTCTAAAGGTGGATTGTTAAATTTAAATGGTCAATGGGCAACAGCTACGTTAATTAAACGTAGCTCAAATAACTGGCTCATAGCGGGTGACATGATATGATAATGGGTGGAGTTGGAATTCGTGACTCTAAAAAATACATAGTCACCGCTGGTCTTACTTTACATTTGGATAACTCATCTACTTCTTATTCTGGATTAACTGGTATAACCTGGTCTGATATAAGCGGAAACGGTAGAAGATTTTATTCTAGACATTCAAATAATGCGGCAGGAAAACTTCCAATTTATACACGAAGCCCAACTGGTCATTATGGTTTTGAATTTAATGGATTTTCTGCCGAGTATGGTGGAATGCCAGAACAATTCAGACTAGGAACTTATTATTTCCAAGAGGTAACAACTGCTATTAATTTTGACACAAGTTGGACGATTGAAATATTATGTTATCCGAATGGCGCAGGAAGATTAGAAAGTGGTTGCGGTGCTAAAGTTAGCACATTATGGCAAAAAATGGGCAGTGGTGCAAATAACACGACTCAATATGTTTATGGTGGTCATAGAGTAAATTTTCAACCAATAAATGGAGAAAATTTATCTCAATCCATTGAGTCAACCCTAATAAATTGTGGACCAATAATAGAAGGAATTTGTTCTAATACAGTAAGTTATAGAGCATCCGTCGCTACTTCCTATTTTACTGTTAATGTTCCTTTTTATATTTCTTTTTGTTTCAATAAACAAAGTTCTACAGTATTTAATTTTTTGTATTATATAAATGGAAATTTATTTCATACTAGCGCCAACCAAACGTATTCAAACGCACCACAGGGAGATTTTTTAATTGGAGGAAGAGATAATAACTGTGGTCCAACGGAAACGTGGAGAGGTTGGATTTATGACGTTAGGATGTATGATCGCGTATTGACTGCCGCTGAAATAAAACAAAACTTTGAAGCGATCAGAGGAAAAGGCGGAGTCTGACAGTTTTTTCATTTGACTTATTTTTTATTTATGGTATGATTTGCATATGATTTTAAAAATATATAAAATTGAACCAACCGTAAAACTTCCAAATTACGAAACAAAAAATGCTGCATGTTTTGATCTCGCAGCATTTGTAAACAAAGACCCAATTGTTGCTTATTCTGGAAAAGAAAAGATAGAAATTCAAACAGAATTTGACAGTGAAAATCAAAAACATTATGTAAATATTGCCCCTCAAGAAAGGGCAATGATTCGTACCGGACTTATTTTTGATATTCCGCCAAATTATTCAATTCGTATTCATCCACGATCAGGGATGGCCCTTAAGTATGGATTGGTTCTCGCAAATTGTGAAGGTGTAATTGATGAAGATTATATTCATGAAACAAAACTAATAATGCTAAACACTACTAGCGAAATGATAAAAATCTATCACGGTGATAGAATCGCCCAAGGTGAAATAGTCAAGTATGAACAGGCCGAAATAGAAGAAACAATCTATGAACCAACCCAAAAATCAAACAGAGTCGGTGGGTTTGGGAGTACTGGTAGATTCTGATTTCTTTTTGGGCCACTTTATTGATTTAAATTCTTTCCAAACCAACCATAAAGTTAAAACACAGATAATAACATACCAAAAGCTCCATTCAGAGGCTTGGCTTGGTGCTCCGAAGAATGGCTCTTTTAATACGCTATGAATTGGATTTCCTTGTTTGTCAAGAGGAGATACAATCTGTGGACTTGTGCAAGCAGATAGAAATAGCAGTGGTAAAAGATATTTCATGACTTGTTTCCTCCTGCTGCTGTACCAAAGTAGAAGCCTACTACGGCCAATAGAACCTGTCTGTTTTCCTCTGCAAAAAGATATCCCGGGATTTCAACAAAGTATTTACGGGTTGTTTCAGGGATCAATCCAAAGAAACTTGGAGGTTGATTTTGTGTAAATTCAGCAAAGGTTGAAATTCCAAAGAATGGAAGAACAAAGGGAGCTGCAACTACAGCAAATAGGCAGGCAAGAACGATCAATTGACGAACTCCCTTGCCCACGTCCAAGGGAACACGCTTGACTGCGGCATCTTGATTTTCTGTTGTTTGTTTGTTGGCTTCCATGGCCATCTCAAACATTTCTTTGCGGTCTTGAGCCTGTTGAGCCCAATAGCGGAACAAAAATCCTGTTATTCCGCCTCCTAATAGTGATATCAATTCTGTTGGCATATTTACCTCAATTCTTTTGGTGTGAAAGTTGTATCTCTATTGAATCTTTTATAGATTCAAAGTGTTTCATCATTGAATCTTGTTCTTCTGTTTTTGGCATGAAATCATGATGCCATTGAACCAAAACAAAACCAACATTTACACCTTTGTTTCTTAAAGGCAAGCATGCATATTGTGAAATATTTTCATCTTCAAAAAAAGATTTGACAAAACTGTCTGGAAGAGCAAAAGTTTGATGTACAAGACTTTTATTATCCACTACATGATGAAGGAGTGGTATAAACATGGAACAAAGATTTGCCTTTAATTTATTTACTTGAGATGTATACCCTCGGTGGGTTGATTCGTGTGTCACGGAAAATTTACGCATGGAGATGCCATCCATCGTATACTCTCCATTGTGAAATTGAATTATTGTGGCTCGTATGGATTTGGTCGTTATTCTCAATTCTGTAAGCAACTCATGGATTTCATTATGAATGGTCAAAAAATTATCAACTTTGGGTCTCCCCTGCCAAAATTTTATAAATCCCCATATTACGCCTGCTCCGGCTGCAATAATTATTGAAATTGTTTCTAAAAATTTTGTATAGTCTATGAGGGCTATTAAATGCATGAAAAACTCCGGGCGACTCAATATTTATAACTTGACATTCTACCAAAAACATAATAAAATATGGCTCTATGACAAGAGAAGACCTATTCAACCTACATCAATCAATTTCTCAGGAAGCCCTTGAATTAATGCGTAAAAAGAACAATGATTACGCATGCGGAGAGGACCCATTTTTAAATTTTAGACGAGCCGAATATTTGGGCTTTAGCACGGCGGAATTGGGAGTTCTTATTCGAATGACAGACAAAATGTCAAGAATTTCCACATTTTTGAATCGTGGCGAGCTTTCAATTGAAAACGAAAGCGTTTATGACGCTATCGTGGATATGATCAATTATTCAGTTATTCTTGCAGGGCTATTGAAAGATCGCAAGAAAGTGATATAATATACTACATGCAATTCTATACAAGCATTGTTGCCCGTGGTAACAATATTCTTTACCGAGGCTACAACAATGGCCTAAGAGAGACGCGAAAGGAAGCTTTCGCGCCTTCTTTTTTTGTGGCAGAACCAAGCGGAGATCATGAATCTCTTACCGGAATAAAACTCAAAAAAATTGATTTTCCGGATATCGGTGAGGCAAGAAGCTTTGTGGATGAATACCGAGACATGGATAATTTCAAGATATATGGAACTGCAGACTATACTGCACAATACATGTATGAAACTTATCCAAATGCAATCTCCTATGACTTCAGTCGATTAAAGGTAATGTATATTGACATTGAGACTGAATGTGAACATGGATTTCCAAATATTGCCACAGCAAATGAAAAAATTATTCTCATCACCATAAAGGTGGGCGAGGAGATCCATAGCTTTACTGTGACTCCTTGTTCTTCTGAAACCGTATTTGTTCATAAATATGATTCAGAAGAAGCAATGCTTGCTGGATTTTTTGACATGGTTAAAAAGTTTGATCCGGACATCTTCACCGGATGGAACATAAAAAACTTTGACTTGCCTTATATTGTCAATCGGGCCGAGAGAATCTGTTCCGAGTCCTTTGCAAACAAGTTAAGTCCTTGGGGGTTCTTGAGAAAGAGAGAACATGCTGCAAATGGAAGAGTCTATTACAGCGTGGACATCCCGGGTTACATGACCTTGGATTACATCGAACTTTATAAGAAGTTTTCCGGTACAAATCAGGAAAGCTATGCTCTGGCTTATATCTCAGAAGTTGAGCTTGGCGAGACAAAGGTGGACTATTCGGATTATGGTTCTTTGAGGGAATTCTATAAGAAGAATTATCAGAAGTTTTTTGAGTATAACGTTCAAGACACTTTGCTGGTAGAGAAGCTTGAAAAGAAGTTGAGACTCATTGAATTGGCAGTTTCAATTTCCTATGAAGCTAAAATTAACTTCGATGGGGTTTTCTTTTCAACAAGAATTTGGGAAAGCATTTGTTATGATTACTTAAAAGATTACAAGATAGTGCCAGCCTTGAAGCAGTTCTATGAAAAGGACGAACAATTCATAGGCGCATATGTGAAGGAAGTTGTTCCTGGATTTTACCATAATATTGTGAGCTTTGATGCTACCAGCCTGTATCCAAGCATCATAATGCAGTTCAATATCAGTCCGGATTCACTTGTTTTGCATAATGGAAAATGGTCTGCAGATGATTACCTGAATCAACCGGAAGATTTAAGGCAGTTCATTCAGGAGAATGCCTCAAAGGGCCATTGCGTAGCTGCAAGTGGTGGAGTCTTCAGAATGGATAAAAAGGGATTCATTCCAATTTTGATTGAAAGAACATTTAATCAACGACAGGAAGCAAAGAAAACAATGATTGCCCTTGAAAAGGAAAGAGAAAAAAATGGAGATTCCGATGGCTCCTTGGCACAAAGAATTGCGGCTCTTTCCATCAAACAGTCGGTAAAAAAGATTTTGGCAAATAGCCTTTATGGATGTCTTGGAACGCCCGGATTTGTTTATTCTTCTCCGGAATTGGCAATCGCCGTCACTACTACTGGACAGTTAGCTATCAGAACAGCAGAGACAAAAATCAATCAATACTTTGAGAAGATAACCAAAAAGAAGAATATTGATGTGGTCATTGCTGCCGACACCGATTCTTTGTATATTAATATGGCCCCAATAGTTGACCAAATTGGTGTTGAACCAGGAGACTTGATTAATTTTCTTGATAACTCTGCCAAAAAAGCAATCCAACCCGTTCTTTCAAAAGCAATGAAAGAACTTGGGGAATCTCTTGGCTGCAAAGAGCAAAGGCTAGATTTCAAGAGAGAGGTAATTGCCACTACCGGAATCTTTAAAGCAAAGAAGAGATATGCATTGTGTGTTTACGATAAAGAAGGTGTTAGGTTTACTGAACCGAAGGTAAAAATTATGGGCATGGAAACGGCAAGGTCCAGCACACCACATCTGGTGAGAGAAAGTCTGAAAGTAGCCCTTAAAATCATGCTTACCAAGGACAATAATTCTTTACTTGAATTCGTTTCAGACTTCAAGGATGAATTTTTTTCACAATCAATTGAGAAGATATCTTCTCCAAGAAAAATTGCAGGCATGAATACCTATAATGATGCGGAAAAAATATATAAAAAATCAACTCCTATTGCAACCAAATCGGCTTTGCTGTATAATTACCAGATAAAGAAGATGCAGCTTGAAGAAAAATATGCACGATTGGGTGAAGGCGATAAGATCAAATTTATTCATCTCAAGGTCCCCAATCCATATGGCATCGATGGAAGGGAAAAGGTAATTGGGTTCAGCAATGTTCCGCCAAAAGAGTTTGGATTGGAAAAATACGCAGACCTTGAGATGCAATTTGAGAAGACTTTTCTTGAACCATTGCGAAACGTAACCGACGCAATTGGCTGGACTGTAAACACTCATACAACATTGGAGTCATATTTTGAATAACATTTATAAGCAATATACAGCGGACAATTCTGAAAAAAAGATTAAAATTTTAAAAGATAAAAATATTTTTAAAATGAATACAAAACTCTATCAAAAACTTAAGAAAAAAGAACTTCATGACGAATGTTTTATTTCAGACTTTCCGACCCCATCTAATGTTCCTTCTTCTTATGATCTGATGAAAAAGTATCAGAAAGAAGCTGAAGAACTTCAAGTAAAACTTCAAGAGGCTCTTGAAGAGATTGAAATGCTAAAAGAAGAAATAAAAGATTTGAATAATATGTTAGATCAAGGATAAATAAAAGGTAAAATATGTCGAAATATCTAGAAAATTTATTGAGTAAAATTGATAACCAAGATGCAGCAATTGCGTCAGATGGAATCAAGGGATCAGATGTCACAAATTTTATTGACACAGGATCTTATGTTCTGAATGCACTTCTTTCAGGGTCTATCTATGGTGGTCTTCCCGGAAACAAGATTTCTTGTCTAGCAGGCGATCCGGCAACAGGGAAAACCTTCTATGCAATTGGAATCTCGCGGCAATTCCTTGAGGACAACAAAGATGGTGTTGTGGTCTACTTCGACACCGAACAAGCAGTAACCAGATCAATGTTTGAGGAAAGAGGTCTTGATACAAAACGAATTGCAGTAGTTCCTGTTTCTACTATTGAAGAGTTCAAGACACAGGCTCTAAAAATTGTAAACGATGTAATTGAAACACCAGAGGAAGATCGAAAACCAATTTTTATGGTTCTTGATTCTTTGGGAATGTTGTCCACTGAAAAGGAAATGACAGACTCTGCAGAAGGCAAGAATGTAAGGGACATGACCAAAGCACAGCAAAACAAAGCTGCCTTCCGGGTTCTCACGATGAAGCTTGGGAAGGCACAGATTCCAATGCTCCTCACCAATCACACTTATCAGGTTATTGGTTCCTATGTTCCAACCAAGGATCTTGGTGGTGGCGTTGGTCTTAAGTATGCAGCAAGCACTATCATCATGCTTTCTAAGAGCAAAGATAAGACAGAAGAAGGAGTAGTCGGTAATTTCATAAAATGCACAAATTACAAGAATAGATTCACAAAGGAAAATATGCATGTTGAGACAAGATTGAATTATAGTTCAGGTCTCAGCAGATATTATGGGTTAACTGATTTAGCAATTAAATATAATGTATTCAAGAAGGTTTCAACCCGTATTGAGTTACCAGATGGAAGCAAAGTATTTGAAAAAAATATAGATGAAGATCCGGAAAAATATTTTACCAAAGATATCTTAAATAAAATAGATGCAGAAGTACAAAAGGATTTTAAGTATGGAACACCCTCCCAAGATTAATTCTTATATATTTCTTGATGAAGCAGAAGAGTATAAAAACACAGATACTCTACCTATAAGAATTTTAGACGAGCCTTTTAAAAATGTTGAATTTAGATTTCAGCGTGTGAGTTTTGACACAATTGGCGATAATTTAAAAATTAATTTTGATATGGAGATAATGAAAACTCCAAAAAATAAAGATATTGACGTTAATAATCAAGAGTTCGTTGACTTTGTAGGTGAGATCCTGTATGATATAATCGTCAACAGAAAAGACATCGACATGACAACCGCATACGACCCAAGTGAGGTTGATGTAGCGGATCTAGAGGACGATGTTCACCAAGAGCCATATGGAAAAGATCATTCTTAAGAATCTAGCAAAGAACGAAGAGTTTTCTCGTAAAGTACTCCCTTTTATTAAGAGGGAGTATTTTCAATCTGTTCCCGAGCAGATTATCTTTAATCAGATTAATAACTTTGTCAGTACATATTCTGCCCTTCCTACGAAGGATGCACTTTCTTTGATGGTTGAGGGTGAGAATGGACTTAGTGAGGATCAGTACAAGACTTCTCAGAAGATAATTACTGAAATCTACAATAATACAGATAGAGAAGAATACAAGTGGCTTCTTGAGAAAACCGAGAAGTTTTGCAAGGATAGAGCTCTTCATCTTGCAATAATGGAATCTATTTCTATTATTGGTGATAAGGAAAATGGTATTAGTGAAAACGCCATTCCTGAAATTCTTTCTGAAGCTCTTGCAGTCAGCTTTGATACCAGAGTCGGACATGACTTTATTGAAGACTCTGAAAATAGATATGATTTTTACAGCAAGACTGAAAGAAGAATTCCATTTGATTTGGAATATTTTAATACTATTACTGGTGGCGGGACTCCTTCCAAGACTCTTAATATCATAATGGCTGGAACTGGATGTGGCAAGAGTCTCTTTCTGTGCCATCATGCAGCTGCTTGTTTGATGCAAAATCTCAATGTTCTTTATATTACTCTTGAAATGGCAGAAGAAAGGATTGCGGAAAGAATTGATGCAAATCTGCTTGATACGCCAATCCAAGACTTGAAGAACATGCCTAGAGCAGCATATAAGAAGAAGATTGAAAATCTTCGTAATTCGTGCAATGGTAGGCTTATAATTAAGGAATATCCTACTGGTTCAGCCAATGTTAATCATTTTAAGGTTTTGCTGAAAGAATTGAAAACTAAGAAAAAGTTTACTCCTGATATAATTTTTATTGATTACTTGAATATTTGCTCTTCTGCTAGAATCAAGAATACAGCCAACACAAACAGTTATCATTATATTAAGGCTATTGCGGAAGAACTTCGCGGATTGGCAGTAGAGTTTGATGTTCCTATTTTCAGCGCCACACAGGTCAATCGTACTGGATTTGTCAGCACTGATATTGGCCTTGAGGACACTTCTGAATCTTTTGGTCTTCCAGCAACTGCAGATTTCTTTGCTGCTTTGATTCGAACGGACGATCTTGATGATGTCAATCAATTGATGGTTAAGCAGCTTAAGAATAGATACAACACTACAGCAGTAAATAGAAAGTTTGTTATCGGTGTCTCATTTAGTAAGATGAAGCTTGCTGATGTTGAGCAGGAAGATCAGCCCGTATTGGTTAGTGCAAATCAAACCGATAATAGTAAGCAGAGAAGTGAAGAAGAACAGTATTACAATGCTGTTTCTAAGGCTGCACAAAAAGCAAGTCTTGATTGGCAGATGTAATGAATACTGCAATTGAGAAAAAGTTCATTAATATGGTATCACCTTCTTTGACCAAGTTTAAATGGAAGAAGGATGGGCTTGCCACTTGTCGGTGTTTCAAATGCGGAGATTCGCAAAGAAACAAATCTAAGACAAGAGGTTATTTTTACATAAACAAAGACCATTATTATTATAAGTGTCATAATTGTGGGTTTTCTTGCACAATAAAAACTGTGCTTGAGAATATTTCTCCAAATCTTGCTAAAGAATATGCATTTGAATGCTACCAATCTAGAATTGGCGGTGTTACTTTTCAGGAACAGTTTTTTGCTCCTACTGAAAGAGTAATTCCTGATTATATCGGAACCAGTATAATTGATCTGCCGGAGAATCATTACGCAAGAAAGTACGTAAATGAAAGAAAAATTCCAGAAGATAAACAACATCTTCTTTATTTTGTAGATGATTTTTCAAAAATTGCAACAAAGTTTTTCAAAACATCTATTCGTGAACCTAGATTGGTAATTCCTTTCTTCGATGATGAAGGAAAGGTTATTGGTGTTCAAGGAAGATCATTTGACAAGAACGCCAAAATAAGGTATATTACATATAAGTCACCTCATGTCGAAAGACTGTGGTATGGTTTGGATAGAGTCAATGCTCTGAACAAAGTTTATGTAGTGGAAGGACCTCTTGATTCTTTGTTTCTCCCAAATGCAATTGCAATGGTTGGATCAAGTTATGCAGTTCCTCCCAAACTTAAAAGAAAAGATTTAGTGTTTGCGTTTGATAATGAGCCAAGAAATCAAGCTTTGCACAATATGATGAAAGAAGCAATTGATGACAATTACAAAATTGTTGTTTGGCCAAAAATTGAAGAAAAGGATATAAACGAAATGTTTGTAAATTATGGTAAAGACAAGCTAATGGAGCTTATAGATACTAATACGTATTCTGGTGGCGTTGCACTTTTAAATTTTTTAACTTGGAGAAAAGTATGATATTTGACGAAGATTCAGATGAAGAGTTTCAGGAAATGAATGAAGAAAATCAAATGAAAGTTTGTCAGGCTTTTCTTCAATTTAATTCTTATTTCAGCCAGTATATCAAGGAAATGAATCCTGATTTATGGAAAAAGGCTGTTGATTTTGCAAAAGACAGTGTTGACATCCCTGGTGTCGAATTGAAGTTTTTGGATGACGATAAACAAATAGAGGAATGATATGTTACAGAGGGTTCCTGTTTTAAACAGCGGCCATGTCGATCTCATTGATCACATGGGTAGTGATTTAATGGTTGTTAATGCTGCTCGTGTTTCTTTCAACAAAGAAAGCGATTGGGATGGTGAACGTCATTGGTCTGGAAGAATTGATAATAAAAGGCTTTCAGAAAAAGATGTCAAATTAATATCTTATTTGGCAAGACACAAGCATTGGACTCCCTTTGCTCATCCACAAATTACTTTGAGAATAAAGGCTCCTATTTTTGTTCGCACACAGTTATTCAAACACAAAGTCGGGATGGTTGAAAATGAAGTTAGTAGAAGATATGTTACAGATACACCGGATTTTTATATTCCAACTTGGAGATCTGCTCCTACGGACGGAGCCAAGCAAGGAAGCTCTGACTTTATCACTGATTCTTCTATTGAAATAAATTTAAATTCGCAGTATAATAGTATACTCAAAGAGGCATTGATTACATATGAAAATCTTTTGGAACAAGGTGTCGCCCCGGAACAAGCAAGAGCGGTTCTCCCACAAGGAACATACACCGAGTGGTGGTGGACTGGTTCTCTCGCAGCGTATGCCAGAATCTACGCTCAACGGATTGATGCTCATGCCCAATGGGAAGTTCGCCAATACGCAAAGGCTATCGGGGATTGTATATCGCCAATTTTCCCAATTTCATGGGAAGCCTTGACAAAAAATTCAGATAATAAATAAAGACACCAAAGGAAATACTATGCAAAATTTATCAGCTTTTCAAGAATTCATTTTTATTTCTCGTTACTCTCGCTGGCTGAATGCGGAAAATCGCAGAGAAACCTGGGAAGAGTGTGTTGAGAGATGGTGGAGATATTTCACCGCAAAGACTCCTCAACTTTTAGAGCGTCCTGATGTAAAACAGGCAATTCTAAATCTTGAGGTTCTTCCCTCAATGAGAAGCTTGATGACCGCTGGTCCTGCTGTTGATCATGACAATACATGCATCTACAATTGCTCATATCTTCCTATCGATTCACTGCAATCATTTGCTGAACTGTTTGTTGTTCTGATGAATGGCACTGGTGTTGGTTACAGCGTTGAGCATCAGTATACAGACAAGCTTCCTGTGGTTGCAAGCAAAATCGAAAAGGATTTCAACATTGTAGTTAAGGTAGAAGATTCAAAGGAAGGATGGGGGAATGCACTTAAGACCATTCTTTATCATCTTTATGAAGGTCGTCACGTCAAATGGGATCTTTCTTCTATTCGTGCCGCTGGTGCCAGATTGAAGACTTTCGGTGGAAGAGCAAGCGGTCCTGCGCCTCTTGACAATCTTTTCAAGTTTGTGGTAAAGGTTTTTTACAATGCACAGGGAAGAAGACTCACGGCTCTTGAGTGTCATGACATCTGCTGTGCAATTGCAAATGCGGTTATCGTTGGTGGGGTTCGTCGCTCTGCTATGATTTCTTTGAGTGACCTTTCCGACAGAGAGATGGCAATGTGCAAGAGCGGTGCTTGGTGGGATGGTGCTGGTTTCCGTTCTTATGCAAATAACTCTGCTGTGTATCGTGGAAGACCTCCAATGGGACAATTCCTTGAGGAATGGACTTCATTATACAACAGCCACAGCGGTGAAAGAGGAATGATTAATAGAAAAGCACTTCAGGAACAGGCTGCAAGGTCTGGCCGCGATGAAACCGCAGAGTATGGAACAAACCCCTGTTCCGAGATTATCCTCAAGCCATTTGAATTCTGCAATCTTTCTACAGTTGTTGTCAAACCAACTGATACTGCAGCTTCACTAAAGAAGAAGATAGAAATTGCCACTATTATTGGAACCGTGCAATCCACATTTACGAATTTCCCATATCTTCGTCCGGAATGGAAAAAGAATTGTGAAGATGAAAGATTGCTTGGAGTTTCCATGACAGGTATCTTTGACAACAAGCTTACAAGCGGTCTTGACGGCAAGCCAAAGTTGGTCAAGCTCCTTGAAACACTCAGAGATCATGCAACTGCAACAAATCTAACATGGGCCGAGAAACTTGGAATAAATCCAAGCAAGTCCATCACTTGCGTCAAGCCTGAAGGAACGACTTCTTGCTTGGTCGATTCGGCTTCCGGATTGCATCCAAGATATGCAGATTATTACTACCGAAGAATTCGGTTGGACAAAAAGGATCCATTGTATCAACTCATGAAGGATCAAGGTGTTCCATGTGAGGATGATGTGATAAATCCAGGATCCACGGCTGTCCTTACCTTTGCGATGAAAGCTCCAAAGGGAACAATGACTACGGAAGATCTTCGTGCGATTGCGCACTTGGATCTTTGGAAAATCTACCAAGAGCATTACTGCCACCACAAGCCTTCAATCACGGTAAATTATACCGATGCTGAATTCCTTGAAGTTGGCCAGTGGCTTTGGGAAAACTTTGATTGTGCAACAGGAATTTCTTTCCTTCCCGGAGGAGATTCGCACACTTATGCTCAGGCACCATTTGAAAGAATAGATCAAGCAGTGTATAATGAGCATCCGAAGATCAAAGTGGACTTCAAGAAACTTTCTCAATATGAAAAAGAAGACAACACGGAATCCGCGAAAGAGTACGCCTGCCAAGGTGGAGCATGCCAAATCATGTAAGAAAAATATTGTCAGCGATATGTTGAAATATGCCAAGTACAGGGCAAAGCTAAAGAAGTTGGATTTTGATCTTACGGCGAAAGACATAATCATACCAAAGCGTTGCCCTGTACTTGGCATACCAATATATCCATATGGCCTCTCAAATTCGCCATCAATAGACAGAATTGATAATAAAAGAGGTTACACCAAAGACAATGTAGTGATTGTTTCCTTCAAGGCAAATAGAATGAAGGGCGCTGCTACTCTTGATGAACTTTCGCGATTGGTAAAATTTTATAAAAAATTAATGACCAAGTGAAACGCCTATAAATAATAGGATGTTTCATACTGTTATTGGTATTGATTATTCTATGACTTCACCTTGCGTTTGTTTGTTTGACATGCGTCAAACTTTTTGTTTTGAAAATTGCCATTTTTATTTTTTGACAGATACCAAGAAATACGCAAATAAATTTTTAAACAATATCACAGGGGAATTATTTCCGGACTATGATTGTGACACCGAAAGATTTGATACTATTTCTACGTGGGCATTGAATCTTTGTATCGGTGCTGCAGAGGTATCTCTTGAAGGTTATGCATATAACTCAACTGGAAGGGTATTCCATTTGGCAGAAAATGTTGGAATATTAAAACATAAACTGTACAAAAATGCTATTCCTCTCAGTGTGATAGAACCAAGCCGAATAAAAAAGATTGCATCCGGAAAGGGAAATGCGGATAAGCAAGCAATGTATGAAGCTTTTGAAAAAGAAAGTTTTGTTGACCTAAAAAGCATACTAGGTCAAAAGACACTGTCGAATCCTGTTACGGATATTATCGACAGTTTTTATATTACTAAAATTTTAGTGGATACAAAACTCAGTCAAGAGATCTGACTATAAAGCTTTCAACGATTGGTGCTGGTATTGATTTGAGAATTTCATAATTTTCCCAATTTTCCCTCAATACACCATCCCTTACCATACTGGCTAAAGTGTCATCTAGCTTTTTGTCTTTTTTGCTAAATTTGATATATTTTTTGCCATTATCAACAGCAAGCTTGACAGCCGTAGCTACCGAATCTCCATAAGGATAATCTTCCAAGCTTTTCTTTTCCACATCAGGTAAGATGTAATAAAGGAAACCAGCAATATCTCTTTTTGGGACAATAGCCGAATGTCTTATGGAAGATTTTGAAACTCCCATGTTATAGACATCCTGGTCTTCAGAAAAATATTTTTCAATAACAAATTTTGTCGCCATGTTACAAATATTTATGTTATTATCCACCGCCACGAAGTTCTGAGGCAGCGTCCAATTTTCTTTGATGGCGTGGGGGCAGACCCTTCTTCATCTTCGCCATAAGTTCATTCCAGGCCCCGCCAGTTGCCTTATTAGGGCTTAGAGTGGTATCCATAGCCATTCCCACCGTTTCACTCATAAAGTCCCGTATAACGCTTTTCTTATGGCATTTAGGGCATGGATTTTTGAGGGGTTGATCGTTGTTTTTCATAGATAAACTTTCCTCAAATTTATGTTTACATTTTTCACACGAAAAAGCATATATTGGCATTATTTTTTCCTCAAGAAAAATTTTAAAATATCATCAAATATCAAATTATAAGAGGGTTCTTTTGGTTTATTTAAAAGATTCATTCCTGCTTCTTTAGGAGTTTTATTGCCTTTAAATAAATTGCAATCACGGCAAGCAGCAACCATATTAACCCAACTATTACTTCCACCTCTTTGTCTTGGCACAATATGGTCCACTGTAGCATTATGTTCTGTCAATTCAATACTGCAATATTGGCAGATATATTTATCACGTCTTAAAATATTTTTTTTGCTAGGATAAGTTTTACGTAAAGGAACTTTTACGTAATATTTCAAAATCATAACTTTTGGAATTTTAATAGTTCCATTAAGACATTGAATATTAATAGAATCGTCAGTTTCTTCATAATAAACTTTATTCTTCGACATTAAATCCAATGCTCTTCGCATTGTAATTACATTTAATGGGCTTTGGTCAAAATTCAGAAGAAGAACTGAATTTTCAAGCATTTTCTTTGATAAACGCCGAGAATGACAAGATTCGGGATTCGTTTTGCGGTTCCCGTTTTTTCTTGGATATTTCGATGGCTTGCAACTGTTTAATTGCTTGTTCTTCGGACTCATGCGTACCTAAAATTTTTTCACCTGAAGAGTCTGTGACGATAAATTTGTCGCCGGATTTCTTTATCATTCAATATTATTTATAGATCCTAAATAATTTCAGTATGAATAAAGCAATTTTAGCCCACTTAACATCCCTTTGCGAAAAGGCTGAAAAGTTACACACCCATAAAATTTCTACTTACAAACCACTTTCTCCGTTTTGCACAAATAAAGTTAAAAAAATTGATGAAAAGGTTGTTGGTTTCAATTTAAGCAATTTAAATGAAAGTAAATATTATACAGATGAAAAACTTTCATGAACTAACCGACCAAGCTTTGTCCACAAAGCTTAATGCAGATTATACCAGACTCGCTGAGGGTCGGCAACAGTTTATCTTTGAAAAAACTTTGGAAATTTTAAATGAAAGTGATGTAGAAATGCGTTCCCTAAAAAGGGAAGAGCAAATGATTCGGGATCAGCTTAAAGAAAGAGAATTTTCTCAGAAAGCAAGACCAGGTCCACATGAAGAAGGTGGACTAATTGATATGATTGCAAGAGGCATCCGAGAATTACCTAGATTTGGGGCAAAAGTATCAGAAACAAGTAAAGGTTTAGAACCTGTAGATAGATGGTTAAGAAGTATGGGCGTTTTTGGCCCAGATACTAAACCTTCTGGTCAATCGTTTCAAGAAAGGGACGAAAAGGTCAAGGCAAAAATTCAACAAATTGAAGATTATTCTAAACAAATAGAAAAACAAGGATATAAAAGTTGGGAAGATGTTCCCGTTCCAGAAGAAGAAATAAAAGAATTAGAAGCATGGAAACAGAGAACAGAACCATCAAGACCAGGTCAAGAACCAAAAATTCCAACTTTAAGATTAAAAAGAGATTTAAAAGCATATAGAGAATTCCAAAATACAGTAAGAGGAAAAAGCGTACAACAATTAAGAGATCTATATGAAAAAGATCCAGATTTATATTCAAGACATGAAGAATTCATGCCAAATACAGTTGCTATAGATCTTAAACCAGCAAATCTAGCAGACGAAACATTAGAGCGAGGATTGCCAAAAGGTGTGTCTGCAAGAACCGCCAGAACAATGAGAGATTTTGGTGAAAATTTACCAGAAATTACTGCCATTGCTGCCGCAGCTTCTATGGCCCCAGGTTTAGTTACTACTTTTACAAGAGCAGCTGGCGCTGCTGTTCCTGCTATAGGAAGAAATGTATCTCCATCTGCAGCTGGACAATTGACATCACAAGCATTGACAACAGGATTTGGTATGCAGGGGGCAGCTGGTTTAGCCAGATCTCAAGATGTAGGAGAAGCAGGCTTGAATGCCATGTTGGCTCTGCCAGCAGCCAAAACAATTGCAGGGTCTGCAAGATTGGGTGCGGGTGGCGCAGATACCAGTGCATCAGGATTTAGAAGTGTATTTAATGATGCACTGGCAAAAGCAAGAGAACGAGAATTAGAAATTTTAGATAGACAAAGAGCAAAAGCGGAAGCAAGAGCTGGCGCAAAAGAAGGAAGGCTTGAGGGTGGTAGAAGAAAGGAAGAAAGAAGAACATCAAATATAGAAAAAGATGAAGCAGTTTTTAAAGCTTTACCTTGGCTTCGAATATTCGATAGAAAACGAAAAGTAGAACCATTGGCTCAAGGACAAAGTGAAACCACAAAACCAGAAAGAGCTGAAATTGCCGCAGAGACTTCAGCACAGGCTAGAAAACTACCATCTGAACTTGCTTATGATGTGGCAAAGGATTTTACTTTGGCTCGCATTGAAGCTCAAGCCAGAGGAGCCGAAAGACCAGAAATACCTTCTTTTGAGAAACAAACACCAAAATTAACAGTTCAAAGTGTTCAACCAGAAAAAGAAAAAGAAGCAAAAAAAATTAATCCTGAAAAACTTGGCGAAAGAGAAGCAGTTGAAGGACCATCTAGTTTATCACAAGCAGTTGGGGTTGCTAGGGACGTTGCAGATATTCCAAAAAATGTTGCCACAAATATATCAGATTGGATAAAGGGAAAGATAAAAGAAATAGGTGCAATAGGAAAGCCATCATTAAGTTCACCAAAACCATCTCCATCTATTCGTGGTCGTTTATTTTCATGGGAAAAAGCAATAGAAGGTGCAATAAAAAGAGCAAAAGAGACTGTTGGAGAAATAAAAAGAGTAGGTGCTAAAGAGGCAGCAGCTACTGCTTTGGCTGCATCGGCTATGATTCTCCCAGAACCAGCAGGAAGACCAATTGCTGCTCATACACCAAAAACAGTAGAAGTTATTAGAATCAATGAGCCTGGAAAATTACCATCCGCATCAAGGCCAACTGCTTCTGGTCAACCATCAGTTCCAGAAACAAAAATAGAACCCACTCTACCAAATGAAGGTGGAATGAATAAACCAGTTTCACTTCCTGAATATGAACCAACTACGCCAGGTGAAGGTGGAATGAATAAACCAGTTTCACTTCCTGAATATGAACCAATAACACCAAAGAAAACTCCTTCTACTTGGGATCAAATGATTAAAGATCTTCAAAAGGAATTTGAAACTATTAAAACTGCTGAACCGGCCCCAGCACCAGATCTGCCACCACCTCCAGCAGCAGAACCAGAACCAGCTCCAGCACCAGATCTGCCACCACCTCCAGCAGCAGAACCAGAACCAGCTCCAGCACCAGATCCGGAACCACCTCCAGCTGTGTCACAATTAACTTGGGATGAAATATTAAACAAGATTAAAAGCCAAGAAAAAAATATTGAGCCAAAACCACAATATGTATCTGATGCTGAACCAGTTGCCTCCCCTGAAACAAGACAAGCTCCACCTCCAGAGAAATTGGAAGAACCAACTCGTAGAGAACCATTGCCACCACCTTCGGACAACATTGCAAGAAATGTTCCACCAATTATTCCAATAACACCAGCAAATAGACCACCACAAAGACAACAGCCAAATATTCCAGAACCACCAAAAGGTGTTCCTTCGGGGCCTCCTCCTGTCGGAAAACGGCAACAAGAAAGAGAATATTCACCAGCTCCAGTTAAAGCACCTTCGACTAAAACTAAAACAGAAACACCACCAGTTGCTCCGGTGACTCAGGAAAAACAAGTTTCCGGAGCTCCTGCAGTAGTTGTAACAACAATACCATCAAAAGATACTGAAATTGAACAGCAAAAACAAGAAACACAAACAAAACAACAAGATAAGAATGTTGATCAAAATGTAAATCAAATAGATACTTCAAAAATAGAAACTAAAAAAATTGAAACACAAAATACTATAAATGCAATAGCTCCAGTAGCAATCCCTGCTGCAACTGCTCTTACTGCTTGGTTATTAAATAATTTGCAAAGTACCACATCGTCTGCTGGAGATAGTTCAGGAAAGTTGAGATCAAATAAGACAACAACAACTGGTTCCGCAAATGTACCAGCACTTCCCGGTACTGCTCAAGAAACTGAAGAAGAAGAAATTGATACTGAAACAACCAAGAAATTAAAAGATTGGAATCTTGATTGGACTGAAATCTATAGTAAATACGCCAAGACTCTGTCTAAATAGTTTGAAGTAATTTATATTTTTTGGTATAATATATTTGTATGACTTTGTTGCCCATAAAAACCTTTATCCATAAAACCGTTGATGTTTCTGGTTCTCTACAAGAACAAACAACAGATACTGGTAGATCATATTCAACCCCAGATGGTGTATTTCCATCTGTTACAACTGTTGTTGGTTTTGAAAAACAAAAATTTTTCGCAGAATGGCGTAAAAAGAATGGCAAAGAAAGCGCCAGAGTAACAAAACGCGGTACGGATTTTCATTCATTGATTGAATCATATTTGAAAAATGAAAGTATTGATTTTGAATCCTTAATGCCAAATATGTTGGATATCTTTATAAGAATCCAGCCATTATTGCATAAGATAGACAATATCGCAATGATTGAAGCTCCTTTATGGTCTTCATTGCTGGGACTTGCCGGGAGAACAGATTGCATTGCAGAATATGATGGAGAATTATCAATCATTGATTTTAAGGCAAGCACCAAGGAAAAAAGAAAGCAAGATATTGAAAATTATTTCATGCAGGCTACTGCTTATGCAATGATGCTCCAAGAAAGAACAGGAATTAAGGTAACTCAATTTGTAATCTTAATTTCTTGTGAAGATGGAACAAGTCAGGTTTTTATAGATAAGCCAATAAATTATGTCAAAAAATTAAGTGACATAATTCAAAAATATAAGGATCATACCAATGCACAAAGAGAGAATAGTTGATTTAGAGGAAAGAGTAAATCGTCGTAATACCAAATTATGGTTTATGATGAATGAAAATTCTAGATCTAATTCACATAGGGAACAATTTGTAAAAGATAATGGGGGAATGTTTTATCAAAATGATCGCGGTGAATGGTTGTGGAAGAATGATTATGTAGTTAAAAATGGTTATTGGTTGAAAAGAAAAGATACAGGAGAAAAAGTATTCTTTGAAAATATGAGCGAATTTTGTAGAAAGAATGATCTTTCAATAGTAAAAATTTGCGAAATCATGAATGGAAAAAGAAAAAGTTACAAGGGATGGGAGCCAGTAGAACTTAGAGCAGTTAAAGAAGGTCCTGGTAGTCACAAAAATATTGGCACAAATCCCGCTAATAATAAAAAATATGAAGTTATAACCGAAACTGCTATTTTTAAAAACTGGTTAACAAATGAAATAGTTTTGGTTACCAATATTCCAGAATTTGCCAAAAAAATCAATGGTCAACGCAAAGAATTATATCAAGTAGCTAAAGGAAAGAAAAAATCATATAAAGAGTGGACTTTAGCCTCATCTGCCAATCCTCCTGAAAGTTTAAAGAAAAAAAATCACCCAAAGAATGAAACCTAAATATTAGGACCAATGGAATATGCTAAAAATTTCATAAAATATTTAATTGAAGCGGAAGAAAGCGAAACCGTAAAAACTGCTACTTCGCTCAAAAAAGAGCAAAGTATGAGTGGTGCTAGCAGCGAAAAGGCCAGAGATGCAGCCCGCAAAAGAGCAGAACGTGCCAGCAAGCCAAAAAAATCTCAGCTAGGCAAGTCTGAACTTTTAAAACAAATTTTACCAGTAAAAACTGCACAGGGTGCAGTGGAATTAATATATAAAGATTCATATAATTCAAAATATCATCAAATTATTGATCCAAATACAGAGACTACCTTAGAAAAAGCTCAATCAATAACAAAAGAACAAAATTTCGTTCAGACACAGGCTTCTCAACACTTATTTGGAAAAATAGAGAAGAAAGCTGCTGCCCAAGAAAAGAAAAGAGCAAAAGAGTCAGAAATGGCAAACGCACAAGGAGCAGAAGAACAAGGACCAGCCCCAGTTCAACAAAAATTCACAAAACCAAAGAAAATGAGGATTGAAGATCTTCTTGCAAGCTTTGGAAAAATGGATCCTGTTCAAATGGGAGCTTTGCCATTCGATCTTCGCCAGCAATATTTTCTCAATAATCGTGATCCTATGTCCGATAAGGAATTCGATCATTTATCGTATGAAACTATTGCCAATCAATTTGGTATAACTGGTGTAGATTTGTCATTCAACGAACAAATAACAAATGCGCTTGTAACACTTGCAAGAATTAAGGCCGGAGCAGGCGATTCGGAACTTTCATTTTTAACTAACATTAAAAATGGTACTTATACTCAATTCGGTAAAGAAGCATTTGATCAAGCAAAGAAAATGCTTGCCAGCTTTGGTGATGCCTGCATTCAATTGATGGTAACTGCTTCTGAAGCTGGTTTGGGTTCACCAAATGTAGACGGAAAAGTTGACTTTGCATGTGATAAGAATAGATTTACGGTTAATGCTCAGGGTGAAATTTCAATTTCTACAAATGATCTGTCGCAATCTGGAAAACATTCAAAACAAACTATTCAGAAAAACTTAGTACAAACTGTTCAAAATTTTGCATCATCTGGGCAGGATCCTTTATTCAATCAAGCAATTGGGGGAATGCAGCAAACATTAGCTGGCATGGCTCCTGCTTTGATGAGTGATGAATCATTCAAAGAGATTTCTAAAGATCCTGCTATGGCAGCATTCATGCAATCCGAGCCAGTTATAACTGCATCTGGACAAAATATGGGTCCAATGATGATGCCTTCCGGGGAAATGAATCCTGCTATTTCTTATAAAGTATTTGAAAAAACAACTAAAAAGACTTTGGAAAAGTTCATTGCTCTTCAAAAGGGAACAAAGGGAACATTTGCAAAAACATTAATGCAGGCTACTCTTGCCACAAGACTGCGTGGTGATAATAGTGTAATGCCAGAACAAGCTCCAACACATTTGGTTACAATTGAAGGATTGTTCCCATTAAGTAATGAATATTTTGCTGCAGCAGCTGCAAACAGTGACATTTCCATAAAAAATAATGAAAAAGAATTTGGTTTAAAGAAAAGCAGAATGAATAAATTCAAAGTTGTTGTTGAACAGGTTCAGCCGCAGCAGATGATGGCACCGATGGATCCTTATGCACAGATGCGTCAAACCATAGCTTCTTTGCTCACACCCGTTCAAAATGATCCTGTTCAATTGATTACTACATCATTGATTCAAGATTATAACATAGACATGAATTTTAGCCTTCTTCCCGGGATGAAACCCAAGGAATTACATGGTGTAGAATACAATAAAATTAAAATTCATGGTAAAAATTTTAAAATTCCAGTTGCAAGAGATCAAGAATTAGTCGCTGCATCGTTTGCAGAAAATTATGTAACTGCAAATAATCTTTTGTTGGAATGCCTAGAAAATGATGATGTGATCAGAGCATTATATGAAACAAAAATGATTTCTTTTGAGGATGCAGAAAGAATAGTTGCAACAAGATATGAAGGAATCAATGAAAATATAAACAATGTTAGATTTGTTCTAGAAAAACTTACTAATACTTTAAATGAAACTCCTCATATTCTTTTGACTTGTATTGAAAATCTACAAGAAGCAAAGAAAAAAAGAAAAAGAAATTATAAAAGAGAATACAAACTATTTCACGGAAAACCATCTCAAATAAAGAAAAGAGCAGCTAGAGTAAAGGCGCGAAGAAAGATGGAGAAAAGGGGATTAGTTCGTAAAGGGGACGGAAAAGATGTTGATCATAAAAAACCATTGAGAAATGGAGGAACCAGTGCAACTGGTAACTTGAGAGTAAGAAGTAGAAGCGAAAATCGCTCAGACAATGGTAAATATAAAGGCCAACCCGCCGATAAGCCAAGGACTGACAAATGAATATGAAGGAAAGATTATATAGAGAACTTTCAGAAAAAGTTTATAGTGATTCTGGTCTTGGCAAATGGTTTAATCGTGAATCTGCAGGGGGTGGGCCTGGTTGGGATCGTTATGACAGCACCGGAAAAAGAGTAGGAAAATGTGGCGATGCAAAAGAAGGAACTGCATACGCAGCTTGCCTTAGCAAACAAAAAGCACAAAAATTAGGTAAGAAGGGCATTTCTAAGTTTGTAAAAAGAAAAAGAGCTGCACAATCCAAGCGCGGCAGAGGTAAAAAGGGTGCTGGTGGAAAAGGAATGAAACCTATCTTTGTTGAGACTGGGGCAGCAAAAAAGAAACAAAATGTAGAGGAAACATTTATGCCAGAAAAATTTATTGTAGAATCTGTCGGAGGATTAAAAAGTTCATATCCATTGATTGAAGCAAGTGAACTTGAGGCTTATGATATTTTTATAGACAAATCAGGAAATTTATTTGAAGTAAATGACATCGAAGAAAAAGATGGACTTATTCAACTTGATTTAAAATGGCATAATGGTATAAACGAAGGATGTGAATCAGTTGTAACTGTAAAATTAAATGAATCTTTCGGTCTCTACGGAGAAGGGCTGTCTAATATCATCAATGAATGGGGAGAGCTTGAGGAAAGTGCAGAAAGCGGTGGCAAAAAGGTCAAGCTCAATAAAATAATGAAAGGTGATGTTAAAAAATACAAGGTTTATGTGAAAAATGACAAAGGAAATGTCGTAAAAGTAAATTTTGGCGACCCGAACATGGAAATTAAAAGAGATGATCCTGCTCGTAGAAAAAACTTCAGAGCAAGACATAATTGCGACACCCCAGGCCCTAGATGGAAAGCCAGATATTGGGCCTGCAAAACATGGAGCAGGCAATCAGTTACATCCATGTTAAAAGAAGAAACTGAAGATCTAAACGAAGCAAAGAATAAACCAAAAAATTCAAAAAAATGGTCATCTTGTATTGCTCAGGCAAAACAAAAATTTGATGTTTATCCTTCCGCATACGCGAATGCATGGGCTGCAAAATGTTACAAGAAAAAGAAAGGTAAATGGAAAAAAGTTGCCGAAAGCTTCACTCAAAATGTATTAAATAATAGTATATTAAAGGAAGAGGCCAGTATTAAACAGATAGAATCTGCCATAGATAATAATAAAAACGGAGTAAGGCAGGCAGTATCTTATCTCAAGCAATTTTTTAACAAATAAATAAACATAGGAAAAATTCATGAAATTCAAAGACCTGAACAAAAAACTACAATCTCTAATGGAAATGGGTGGGGGCGAACACACCGAAGGCGGAAGCTTGCAGGGTGGCGACCCAAGAAATTCCGGAAAAAGTGCTTTATCTGATTTTGGTACACATCGTCTTGGCAATGATGCCATGTTAGATCGTATCAATGCATTTCTTCATGCTTACAGCGGAAAAGAATTCTTAGATCCAGATGGAGCATTGGCTGCAATCAAAAATAAATTAAACATAATTGGTTTGGATTTTAGACCAGTAAAAATGGATCTTGGGTCAAACCTTATAAAGCTTTACCAATATGGAGCCCCCGGTTTGGGTGTATTTGGTGTAGCAAAAGATCTTAAGACAGATTTGACAAAAGAACCTTTTTCCAAAACTCCAGGATTAGATGATAGCTTTAATTACGATTTAGTAATTGATGTAGAAAAAACTCCGAGTCATTTGATTCGTTTCAATATGAAAGTTGTTCGTAATGGTGAAGAGACTGATTGTGGATGTCAGCACTGAAACAATGAAGAAACTTGATGCAGATGATGATAAATTTTTATCATTTGCCAAAAAGCACTACTTTAATGCTAGTTGCTCGTCAAGTTATGAATTTTTAGAAGATTTGAAAAGAATCAAATATGTAAAAAGATTAATCTTTCGATTTCATAAGGCTAGAACTTTAAAATCAATCAAGGAAAGATTAATAATAAATCACTTGATTGTTTTAAGAAATGTTTTTGGTGATCAAGCTGCAGCAGAATTACTTTTTATGAAACATGAAATAAAATTTCATAGCTATCTAAAAAGTTTTTTATTGTTTTTAAAGTTTGATGTAAAAAATATTTCAAACATTGATTATGTAAAATTAGCAACAGATCCAAGAATAGATAGAAAACTATTACAAATCCAGGACTTACAATGAATCCACTAAATTTGATAATCAAGCCAGCAAGTGTTTATCGTTTTGCAGAACTGCTTCAAATGCCGTATAACCAATACGATGCATATAGTTCAAAAATAATAAATGAAAAAGGTAAAATTATCAATGAACAGGGATCTATGGATGGTCTTGAATATATTGCAATTAGATTAAGATCCATGTTTAAGGAATTAATGCCAGGATCGACACAATATTTTTTAGGTTCTCTTGCTGGAACTTTAAAACTTTTTAATGAAGAATTTGCACAAATGGGCCTGTCAATAAGTGATGTAAATGTTGTAATTGAGAAACATTTATTATCTGAAAGCAAAGGCAAAATCAGTTATTTGGATTATCTGATAGAAGAAGCCACACAAAGATATATTACTGAAGAAATGACTTCTGGTGTCGTTGGAAACGTAGGAACTGCAGCAACACCAGATAAACAAGGTGGTATTGCAGGGTTGGATCTTCCTCTTGTCGGCAAGAAAAAGAAGAAAAAACTAAAAGATATAATGATTGAAGCAAATGTGGCTATGACAGAACCAAAACAAGAGCAAAAAGTAGTTGGATTATTTGTTGATCCTGTTCAAAAAGATGAACTTTCACGAGCCGTCACACCAAATGGAACTTTTGATTGGAGTCAGTTATCAGATTCAAAGTCCAAAAATTATTGGAAAAAATTTATTGAAAGAACTCCCGAGGAAACAATAGTCTATGTGGCAGACGAAAGTCAAAATCCACCGCATAGAATAATGCTTCCTGGAAAAAAAACTAAGAGAAGATCAGTCTGACAGAAATACTTGACCCTTTGATTCATTTGCTTCCTTATAAAAAGGATGGCCATCAAGGGGTGAATTTACATTATTTTTTAATTTAGAATTTTTAAGAATTTCTTGATGGCAATTGTCATAACCAGACTGGTATTCTTCTTTTAGAATATCAGGACAATTGCCAGGACGAGCTGGACGGCCTTCAAGACGATCCCTCCACCCCATATCATACATTTTACCAGGGCTATAATCTATCATGACATATCCTTTGGAACAAGAGTATTGATAATTTTATTAATGGTTTCAACATAATTAGTCATGTTTGACATCTTAAAAAAGCCTCTCATTTCTAATAGGTTTTCGTAATCTTCCTCAAACATAACAATCATTCCAGCATTTGCATTTCCTGCTTTTTGCCGAAACTCTTTCATGAGTTTCATGAATTCTTCTTTGGATAAATTCTTCTTGTTATTGTTTTGATGAAAATATTCATCAAAGCTTTCATAATTGTTCATATTCATTTCCTCAAAATAATTTGATAACCGATGCTTCGGTTTGTTAGATTTGTTAAGTTTAGAATTCATCCACCGTTTGAATAATTCTTTTTCTTTTTCATCCATGTTATTGTTTCTGAACTACGTCAAAAAAGTTTTCGTAAAGAACGGATCCATCAGATGCAGTAGCAGAAAGATATTTTACGTGCTGTTTTAATGCCTCTTCAAGAGTCAAAGGGTGATTTGTCCCAAATGAAAATCCTTTGATCCAATTTGGACATCCACCGATTGTTATTCTGATTTCCGTACCATCAAGAGAATTACCATAAAAATCAAAACTGTAATTATCTCCATCAAAATATGTAAAGAAACATTCTACTTCACTGTATTTTACTCTGAGAGTCTGGAGATCAATTTTTTTAGACACTTTTTTCATAAACGAGCTTTCTTAACGGATTTTGGAAGTTGACCAATTTCCTCTAGTTTAACAAGAGTTGACTTCTTTGCATCCATCAAAGAAGCTGCTCTTTTTCTTTTAAGTCTTTCCTTTCGTCTCTTGTGACGACGAGCCGTAATTTTTTGTTTTGAATTTGGCATATACTCACTTTCTGTGAAGACTATGTCTATTATACACTAAAGGATGCTTCCTGTCAATTATTTATGAGACTTTCGCTTCTTTAATTTGTGTTTAAGTTCTTGATTTTCCATTGCAAGTTTACCAGCAGCCCGTGTGAGTTCAATCAATTGGGCTCGCAATTCATTTATTTGTTTGTCTTTGTCTTCTTTTTTGGGCATAAAAAATCCACGGTTTTTCAGTCGCGGGAAAACCGGGAAACCCCACTGCTTAAGCAGCCATCCGCATTGGTGCGGCTTTTGTTGTTGCAACTGTTTATTTACGACACTCGTTACCCGTGTCGGACATCTCCTTCTTCATTACTTTGCGCTGATCGATTCCTTTCGGACCCGTAAAGTGGATCCGGGGAGATTCGAACTCCCGTGTCATACGCATTTCAATTCGATATCAACAATGCCATATGTATATTATACCAATTAATATGTTGGTTGTGGAGGCCAATTACTATTATTCCCATAAGAATTATCATATCCCCAAGTATTTGATGCAAATGTTATAAATCTTTCTGCAATTAATTTCATACCTGTATACCCCCAATGGTATATGTCATTGTTTTCTAATTGTGCATCAGAAGTTTTTATCCAATAAGTTGGTCTTGGGATTATTGCTTCTATATCTGGGTTTCTATAGAAAGAAGTTATTTCTTGTAAAACAGTATTATATAGACTTATATTTTCACCATATGAAGTCTGATCACCCCCATCATTTAATAAAGTAAATATTTTAACGCTATTTCTATAAAGATAATCCAAATTTTCTATCAAAGAACCAATATTTGTTCTAAAAGTTCCATCATCAACCCCCTCAATAGCATCATTCACACCAATCGATATGAATACATAAGTTTGTGGGGTCCTTCCAAATTTAGAAATCATGTCTTCAGATGCGATATCATAAGTATTGAACAATCTTGTTAAAGGTCTAAAGGGACCTTGTAATTTTGCAGAACCTGAAGTTAATCCTTTTTGCCCAATTTTAATTATATGAATATCTTTATTTCCAAATAAATTTACCATTTCTTTTGTTTTTGCTATTCCTAATTCAATTCCATGTGGTGGTCCAGTTTGACCTTCAAATTCCCAGAATTTGTCAGTAACATTAGTTACTCCGGGAATTCCAAGAATATTATTTCCAGTTGAACCTATGTTTAGATTTTCAAAAAATCCTAAATCATTATTAAATATTTTTATATTAGATTTTATACCAAGTTCAGATTGTAATGCTTGATAATTTTTTGCCAATCCAACTGCGTTTTCATCTCCATATATAATTACTAAAGGATGATGATTTGGATCTGATTTAAATGAAATTGAATTTGGGGCCAGTGCTGCACTATATCCATTATTATTATAAGAAACAACAATATAAGAATAAGTTACTCCACTTAATAGTCCAGAAATATTAAATGTTGTATTTCCCACCAAATTTGAATTTTCTGAAATAGTAGTATTATATAAAGAATATGTTTCCCCGTTTTGATATATGGTTTCTGGGTATGGAGGTGGATCCAAATAATTTACTAAAGAGATTTCATACGAAGAGACATCAAAGATATATTCTTTTAATGCATCAAAAAATTGTCTTTCTTTTTGACTAGCAAGTGGACTGGACCATAAAGGGTCTCGTATTCCTTCACCTCCATAAAGTAAGGCAACGAAACAAGTCTCATTCAGGTGAGGTACATAACATAAGAGAGGTGTTCCGCTATCCCCCGCCCAAATTCCCACATTTGGATTTCTTATTGTTTGTTGTGTATTTGTAATTAAACCTTGATATGCAGCATTTGGTTTAATATTATGATCAAAATAATGAACTGGAGCATTGTGATTTTTTGTTACAACTACTATTCCTTGAGGGGTGAGACGGAATAAAGGAACATCATCTGGTATTCCATAAGTATTTAAAAATTTATATGGTTTTACATATTGTAATTCTTGATTTGTAAAAGCTTGATCCAATTCAAGTAAAGCCCAATCTTTTCCAAAATCATTAGGCCAATTATAGTTTGCAGGATATGTCGATCTATTATTAAAATTTATAACTGTAGTTGCTGTTTTTGAATAAGTTACATTATTTGTTCCGAGAAAATAAAAAGTTCCACTTATTGGATAACCGATAAAATGCTTTGTGCAAATTAAATGTTTTGGACTTATTAAAATAAAAGCAGGAATTGCATTATTCCAATAATTAAAATCAGATGCTATTGTAAAATTACCAGAAGGACATCCCGGATAATAACATTGTTTTGTGCTATTTGTTACATAATTTTCAGTATAAGACTGACCCCACCAAAAATTTTTATCTACAGCAGTTGGATAATAGACGACATCATTTACAATTTTTACGCCAGAACTATTTACACCAGCTTGTCCAGCAAATGTATCAAAACTGTATGTTGGTGCTCCTCTTCCCCTTAAAGATATGCCAGAAAAGTTTACAGAAAATGTAAATCCATAAGAAGGATCATTGATGTATAAATTTGGATTAAGTCCACTAACTCCAACTTGTACATTGTTTGCATAATTAGTAGGATCTATTATTGCAGTTCCTGTATATGTGTACAAAGAATGTAAATTTGAATTAAGATTTACTATAAATGCCATAGTTAACTTTCTTAAAATTTTATATTATAAAAAATTTTGAATCCTGTTTCTGTTTGAGAATTATCATACCAAAACAGAGTGGCACCTAAAGGCGACGACGATGCTGTTAATCCGCTTGGCATCAAAGAATAAGGTTCTTCAAAACCATCTATATAAACAGAAATCATGTTACTTTGACCGGAAAAACCTATTTCATTATAAGATGTAGTAATAAAATAATAAGTTGCCCCAGTTGGGGTTGAAGGAAAAAATCCATTTAAAGTAGAACCAGTTCCAGATTTTGCAGGAAATGCGGATGCTAAACTAAAAGTAACACCGTTAAATAGGTATTGTTCTGGCATGATACAATACTATTTATGGCTAGCATAAAATACTGCGAGCAGAGGGATTCGAACCCCCGTAGGCATAGGCCAGCAGATTTACAGTCTGCCCTCGTTGACCTCTTGAGTATACTCGCCAACTCCTTGGACTGGAATCGAACCAGTGACATGAAAGTTAACAGCTTTCCGCTCTACCTACTGAGCTACCAAGGAATACCAGTTTCCATTATGTTCAATAACATCATAATAATTGGATTCTAATATTTGTCTAATTTTATTATTTAAGTCAAAATTTTGTATGGTTAATACTATAGTCTGAATTTTAATTTTATTTTCAATAATATAATTTACAAAATTTAATGGACTTTCACCATCTCCCAAAACTTCTCCTATGATTACATAATCATATTGTCTATAACCAAGACCGTTTACTGCGGCATTTAAGTTAATAGCCCAACCAGCATACCATTCTTTATGACGACAGAACTCACTGTAATTTTGCCAGTGTACTGTATTATTATCTACAAATAATGTATTTGGTTTATCCGACACGGACTTTTACTTTTCCGTAATTGTCTTTCTCGGGATCCATAAATTCAACAGAAATAATTTTTCTATTATCAGGAATGTCGCTTACTCTTGCTGGATCGCCAGCTTGAATAAAAGGACCACCTTCAAAATCGGCCATAGTCCCATCAGTAGTTCCTCTCATATAAAGAGATTCACCCTCTACAATATAAGTCTTAGTATCAACCTTTCGGATGATTCTTTCGACATTGTATCGACTGATTGATCTTGCGATTATTGGAGCTTCTTCTTTGAACATTATTATCCTTATTAAAAATTAGATCCCAATTTTTGGACCATGCCGCATAATTAACTGGGCGATAGGAATCGCCCTTTCCAGCGCCTGTTCCTTTGTGCATATTATACCAAACTAAGAATTAAAAGCAACTATTAATTGACTTCAAATGCCGAAACACCAGCAGTATTACTAGTCCATTTGCTAGTGTATATTGGAAAAAAATAAGTAGTGCTAGCAGGAACATTTATTGAGACTTGTTGTTCCCCACCTGTAGGATTCATACAAAAACAAGTAATTCCTGCGGTTCCAGTCGCCGTAAATAAAACTCCTTTATTCATGGGCGAAACTGTATTTTGTGGTAAAGCATTTGTTCTTTTAAAGTTTAGCATAATTATTCCTGAATTTTAAATATTTAGGTATTATAAATAATTTCACTATGGACCCATTTATTCTACAATACAAACAGCGTATTCAGGAACTAACCGAACAGCTCGCAGAACTCAATGAAACTCTAGAAATTTATGATGAAATTTTTGAGTATGTTGAGCCTGCATTCGATCAATTCTTGACAGAAAATACAGAAGAACTTTCTGAAGCCAAGAAAGAAGAAGATAAAAAAGATAAAAAATTACCACCTTTTATGAAGAAAAAGGCTGGCAATAAAATGAATGACAAAAAACTAAAAGAAAAAGAAAAGAAGGGCGGGAATGCTGGTAAAAAAGCAAAAATCGCCCGTCTTTTGAGAAAGAAAAAAGAAGAAGAAGAAAAGAAAAAGAAGTAATTAAGAAATTTGCCGAACAGCTCTGCTCAAGGCAGAGGCTACCCTGGCAAGATCGTCTTTAGTTCCCGTAATGAATACTGCATTTCGACCTTCTCCCTCAAGGAGGAGGTCGAACATGTTTTTATGCTCTTCAGACTTTGCGATTGAGGTTACAAAAACTTCTCCGAGAGTAGTGTGCGTAGCGTTGCAGATGTTAAATGTTTTATTCATATAAATTTCTCCGAATGCGGGTTAGGAGAATCGAACTCCTCTTTCCTGCTTGGAAGGCAGGAGTAATGGCCAATATACGAAACCCGCTTTATTTGGTATAATAATCCTTATAGGAATCAATAAGTATTGTAAAAAATAATCCAACGTTTAAAATTATTGACTTAAATTTGCTCTTTAGAGTTTTCATGTGTTTTCCAAGCCTTTGATTCCCAAAATTTTGTCAAAGGAAGATCATAGAACAAAGAACAATTATGCCAAATGCAATGTTTACCCTTAAGAACTGTAACACACCAATTTTTTTCTCCGGGAACAAGAGTTATGGTAACTTTGTAACCGTGCTTTTCGACAGCCTGTTTAAATTCTTGATATTCTGCAGGAATTTTGGTTTTCTTGCGAGGCATATGCATATTATATCATAAAAATTGCCTTAGTCAAGTATATAAATATATTACTGAGGACTATAAATGGATTTTATTACCAGATACTATAAAACTTTGTCTGAAAATCTTCAAGCAAAAAAAGAAAATTTATTACTTGAAGTTAGAAGAAGACAAGCAGGAACTCCGGTTGCCACTGCAAGTCAATTTTTAAATCCAGGAATGTTTCCACAAATACCTCAACAGGCTGTTCCAATTTCACAGCAAACAACAACAGTTCCGACTCCGTTGAATCCCGCAAGACTTCCTGGAATGGGATGGGCTAAACTGTCTCCTCAACAAAATTTTAGTCCAATGCCTCAGCAAACAACAGCAGTTCCTGGTGTTAATACTTTTGGCCCACCATCTCCTGCAGTTCCTGGTGTTAATACTTTTGGCCCACCATCTCCTGCAGTTCCTGGTGTTAATACTTTTGGCCCACCATCTCCTGCA
>Ga0075471_10000163_pt1 | contig 35822 bp, 31 predicted proteins | sample DEB19_08_DNA_2_FD_74787 | JGI IMG/M metagenome (GOLD analysis project Ga0075471, IMG submission 74787) | Aqueous microbial communities from the Delaware River and Bay under freshwater to marine salinity gradient to study organic matter... | ecosystem: Environmental > Aquatic > Marine > Coastal ...
GCGGCGCTGGATCGCTGGGTTGCACGCATCGAGTCGGCCCCGCTCACTTGCTTCGATACCGAGACCACGAGCCTCGACCCGATGGCGGCCCGCCTGGTGGGGCTCGCCCTCAGCGTCGAGGCGGGAGAGGCCTGCTACATCCCGCTCGCCCATCGCTACCCGGGGGCGCCGGACCAGCTGGGCCTCGAGGCCACGCTCGCGCGCCTGAAGCCCTGGTTGGAAAGCGAGCGCCACGCCAAGCTTGCCCAGCACGCCAAGTACGACTGCCACGTGCTCGCCAACCACGGCATCACGGTGCGCGGCATTGCCCACGACACGCTGCTCGCCTCCTACGTGCTCGAAAGCCACCAGCGCCACGACATGGATTCCCTCGCGATGCGCCATCTCGGCGCGCAGACGATCCTGTACGAGCAAGTGGCCGGCAAGGGCGCCTCGGCGATCGGCTTCGACCAGGTCTCGGTCGAGCGCGCCACCGAGTACTCGGCCGAGGACGCCGACGTGACGCTGCAGCTGCATGGCGCGCTGTGGCCGCGCGTGGCAGCCGATGCGAAGCTTCGCCATGTCTACGAAGCGATCGAGCTGCCCGTCTCCGGCGTGCTCCTCACCATGGAGCGGCACGGCGTGCTGGTGGACACGGGCCTGCTCGCGGCGCAGAGCGGCGAGCTGGGGGCGAAAATGGTGGCGCTGGAGGCGAAGGCGCATGCGCTCGCCGGGCAGCCGTTCAACCTCGCCAGCCCGAAGCAGCTGGGCGAGATCCTGTTCGAGCGCCTGAAGCTCCCCGTGGTCAAGAAAACGCCCTCGGGCGCGCCCTCCACCGACGAGGAGGTGCTCGAGCGCCTGGCCCTCGACCACCCGCTGCCCAAGGCGCTGCTCGAGCATCGGGGGCTCGCGAAACTCAAGAGCACCTACACCGACAAGCTCCCGCGCATGGTGAACCCCGCGACCGGCCGGGTGCACACGCACTACGCGCAGGCGGTGGCGGTGACCGGGCGCCTGTCCTCATCGGACCCCAACCTGCAGAACATCCCGGTGCGCACCGCCGAGGGCCGGCGCATCCGCGAGGCCTTCATCGCGCCGCCCGGCTCGGCCATCGTCTCGGCGGATTACTCGCAGGTGGAGCTGCGCATCATGGCGCACCTCTCGGGCGACCGCTCGCTGCTGGAAGCGTTCGCGCGCGGCGAGGATATTCACCGCCACACTGCCGCGGAGATCTTCGGCGTATACCTTCCGGAGGTGTCGGCGGAGCAGCGCCGCTACGCCAAGGTGATCAACTTCGGCCTCATCTACGGCATGAGCGCCTTCGGGCTGGCCGGCAATCTCGGCATCGAACGATCGGCGGCACAGAGCTACATGGACCGCTACTTCCAGCGCTACCCCGGCGTGGCCGCCTACATGGACCGCACGCGCCAGGAGGCGCGCGAGCGTGGCTACGTGGAGACGGTGTTCGGCCGGCGGCTGTGGCTTCCCGATATCGGCTCGGCCAATCAGGCGCGGCGGCAGGGCGCCGAGCGCCAGGCGATCAATGCGCCGATGCAGGGCACCGCTGCCGACCTGATCAAGCTCGCGATGATCGCCGTGCAGCGCTGGCTCGAGGGCGAGGGCCTGCAGTCGAAGCTGGTGATGCAGGTGCACGACGAGCTGGTGCTCGAAGTGCCGGCAGGCGAGCTCGGGCGGGTGAAGCCGGAGGTCGAGCGCCTCATGGCCGGCGTGGCGGCGCTGGACGTGCCGCTCGTGGTTGAGGCGGGCGTGGGCGAGAACTGGGACAAGGCGCACTGAACGCCATGGGAGGCACGCCGATACCAGCCAGCATCGACGTCGAGCGCGCCGCCGCACTGCTCGCGGCAGGCGCGGTTGTGGCCTTCCCCACGGAGACGGTCTACGGCCTGGGCGCGGACGCCGCCAATGTGGCGGCGGTGCGCAAGGTTTTCGCGCTCAAGGGCCGCCCACCAGACCATCCACTGATTGTTCACCTGCGCTCGGCAACACAACTGCCGCAGTGGGCCGCCGAGGTGCCTCGCGACGCGCACGTGCTGGTCGACGCGTTCTGGCCCGGCCCGCTGACGCTGATTCTTCGCAAGGCCCCGGGCGTGCCGCTCGAGACAACCGGGGGGCAATCGAGTGTTGGCCTTCGCTGCCCCTCACACCCTCTGGCGCAGGCGCTATTGTCGGCGTTCGCGGCGCGGGGCAGCGGCGCCATTGCGGCGCCGTCGGCCAATCGCTTCGGCCGCGTGAGCGCCACGACGGCTGCCCACGTGCGAGAGGAGTTCGGCGACTCCGTGCCAGTTCTCGACGGCGGCGAGGCGACCCTGGGCCTGGAGTCGACCATCCTCGACCTGTCGCGGGGCGTGCCGGTGCTGCTGCGGCCGGGCGCGATCACCCGGGAGGACATCGCCCGGGTGTTGGGAGCCCCACCGCGGGATCGTGATGCGCAGTCGCCGCGCGCCTCCGGAACGCTGGCTTCCCACTACGCGCCGGTGACGCCCGTCACGCTGCTCCAGGCGGACGACATCGGCCCGGCCGTGGCCGCAGCCTCCGCTCGTGGCGAGCGCCTTGCCGTGCTCGCACGGACAGCGCCGCCAGTGTCGGGTTGCCTCGCGTGGCACACCGCGCCCCGGGAGGCCGGTGCGTACGCGCACCAGCTGTATGCCGCCCTGCGAGCCTTGGACGCGAACCGGGCCGACCGGATCGTGGTCGAACGGGTTCCGGACGGTCAGGCCTGGGAAGCCGTAAGCGATCGTCTCGCGCGCGCCGCTGCCGGCGACCCGGACGCCAACGACCCTTGAAAGGATTGCTCGTGACCCCGCTTACTCGTCTCGCGACGGCCCTCGCCTTCGCGCTCACGCTCGCGGGCTGCGCGCCCCTCGTCACGCAAAGCCCCGGCAAGGGCTTGAGCCCGGTCAATGCCGTCGCCGATGGCGACGACCGCCACCTGATCCTGTCGGGGCACGACGTCGTGAGCTACTTCACCGAGGGCCGGCATCGCCTCGGGAGCCCCGCCCACAAGTCTGTTTACGAAGGCGTCACGTTTCGCTTTGCCACGGCGGAGCACAAGGCGCGATTCGATGCCGCGCCGGGCCAGTACATCCCGCAGTACGGCGGCTACTGCGCCAATGGCATCGTGTACGGCATTCCCTGGGGTGGCGATGCCGATGCCTGGCGCATCATCGACGGCAAACTCTACATCTTCGGTGGTGCGGGCTCGCGCGAAGCCTTTCTCCTCGACGTTCCTGGCAACGTGGCACTGGCCGACCGCTACTGGCGTGAGGAGGTGAGGGGCGCCAACGCCTTCGTGCAGCGCGTGAAACGACTGGCTCTCCGCGTGCCGCATTACCGGTCGGGCGAGGAGCTCGCGCGCGCCGTGGCCGCCGCGAAGCAGTAGCGCGCGGCCTCTAGGGCTCGGGCCACGCGAGCGTCACGGTAGAGGCCACGCCACCCGTCGCATCGAGGGTGCGCTCGACGAGCCGCCCGCCCGACGCCCCCAGGCGCACGATAGCTGTCGAGCGCGTTCCATAGCGCACACCCGTGATCAGCATGGGCGAGAGCTCGCGCTCTCGCTCGATCCCCACGCCGGTGTCGGGGAGCGCGTGGTCGGGCGCGGGCGTTGCGTCGGCGAGCGCCCCGAACAGGGCGTCGTCCTCGCCGAGCAGGTGATCGGCAAGCGCCCGCTTCGCCCGGACGAGCTTGGGCCAGGGCGTGTTGAGCAAGTGATTGGAGAGGGCGTGCACGCCCGGCTCGAGCACGCGCACGCGATGGTCGCGGTTGCTGAAGTAGGCCAGCGTGCGGCTGTCGGCGGCCAGCAGGTTGAAGCCCGGGTACTCCGACGCGTGGGCGGCGAGCGCCTCGAGGTAATCGACCGGCTCGCTCGTGCCCTGCAGGAAGCGTGTGACGAGCTCCCCCCGGGAGCGACCCGCGGCGCGGCGATCGCGCGGGTCCCGGTAGTTCGTCACGGCGGCAAAGCGCCCGGATCGCGTGACGCCGAGCCAGGTGCCGCCGGCCTGCAGGTCGCGGCCGCCGGCGAGGTGAGGGGCGTCCGCCCACCAGTGCGCCGGGGCCGAGGGCCGGTCCCGCCACTCATCGCGATGGGCGGCCACCACGAGGTGGAACGCCGGGTGGGCCTTCCAGGCGATCGCGATCAGGCACATGGGCGTTGCAGCCCGCTACATCCGGCCGGGCAGCCAGGTGACGAGGCCGGGGAAGAAATAGATGAGCCCCACGGCGAGCACCAGCAGCGCGAACATCGGCCAGGCAATGCGTGCGAGCCAGGGAATCTGCCGGCCCGTCATGCCCTGCAGCACGAACAGGTTGAAGCCCACCGGCGGGGTGATCTGCGCCATCTCGACCACCAGCACGATGAAGATGCCGAACCAGATCGGGTCGATGCCCGCCTTGAGAATGGTCGGGAAAATCACGCCCATGGTGAGCACCACCATCGAGATGCCATCGAGAAAGCAGCCGAGCACGATGTAGAAGGCCATGAGGCAGAAGAGCAGCCAGAACGGCGTGAGGCCGAGCGCGCCGATCGCCTCGGCCAGGTGACGCGGCAGCCCGATGTAGCCCATGGCGAGCGTGAGAAACGAGGCCCCGGCGAGGATGAGGGCGATCATGCAGTAGAGGCGCGTGGCACCCATGAGGCTCGCGACGAAGGTGTCGCGGTTGAGGGAGCCCTGCGCGGCGGAGAGGATCAGCGCGCCCACCACGCCGATCGCTGCCGCTTCGGTGGCGGTGGCGATGCCGGTGTAGATGGCGCCCAGCACGAGGGCGATGAGGAGCGCCGTCGGAATCAGGTGGCGCGAGGCACGCAGCCGGTCGGCCAGCGGCATCGGCGGGTCGGGCGGCGGGATGCGACCCGGATGGCGGAGCGACCAGAGCACGGTGTAGCCCATGAAGAGGGCCGCCACGAGCAGCCCCGGAATGACGCCCGCGATAAAGAGCCGCGTGATCGACACTTCGGCCGTGACGCCGTAGACGATCATGATGATCGACGGCGGAATCAGCAGGCCCAGCGTGCCGGCCCCGGCGAGCGTGCCGATGGCCATCGTGTCCGGGTAGCCGCGCCGCTCGAGCTCCGGCAGCGTCATCTTGCCGATGGTTGCGCAGGTGGCCGCCGACGAGCCGGACACGGCAGCAAACAGCGTGCAGCCCACGATGTTGGTGTGCAGAAGGCGGCCGGGAATGCGCTGCAGCCACGGGGCGAGGCCGCGGAACATGTCCTCCGAGAGGCGCGTGCGAAAGAGGATTTCGCCCATCCAGATGAAGAGCGGTAGCGCGGTGAGCGTCCACGACGCGCTCGAGCCCCAGATCGTGACCGCCATGGCATCGCCCACAGGCCGACTGGCGAAGAGCTCCATGCCGAGCCAGGCCACCGCCATCAGCGCGAGGCCGATCCAGAGGCCGCTCGCGAGCAGGGCGAAGAGAAGCACGACCAGCGCTGCCGCGATGGCGAAGTCCATGGCCTACTCGACCCGGGCGGGCTCGTCGCCGCCCGCTTTCTCAGGGGCTGCCTGCCTGCGCAGGTGACGAATGCAATCGTCGGCCATGGCAATGAAGAGCACGATCGCGCCCGCTGCCATGGCGAGCTGCGGAATCCACAGCGGCGTGGCGTCGTTGCCCTGCGAGATATCGTTGAACGTGTACGACTGCCAGGCGAGGCGAACGCTGTAGAAGGCGAGCACGCCGGTGAAGAAGACGCCGGCGAGGTGGCACCAGCGCTCGAGCGGGCGGCGAAGCCGCGCTCGCTGCAGCAGCAATTCGACGCGGATGTGCTCGCCGCGCTTCAACGTATGCGCAAGCGCCAGGAAAGCGGCGGCCGCCATGCAGTAGCCCGCGTAGGCATCCGACCCGCGCAAGTTGAAGCCGACGAGGCGTCCCACGACGCTCGCCAGCACCATCACGAGCACCCCCACCATGAAAAACGCCGCGGCCCAGGCCGCGGCGTCGTAGAGGCGGTCGAGTGCTCGCCGCACCGCCTATTTCCGGAACGCGTCGACGATCGCCTTGCCGTCCGGGCCGGCGGTCTTCAGCCACTCCTCGGTCATGGTGGCGCCAATTTTCTGGAAGTCGGCTTTCAGCTGGGCCGAGGGCGGCTGCACGTTCATGCCGTTCTTTTTCAACTCGCCCAGGAAGAAATTGGTCTTCTCTTCCGACACCTTCCAGCCGCGGGCCTCGGCATCGGCCGCCGCCTTGCGGATGGCGTCCTGCGTGGCCTTGTCCAGCGCATCGAAGGCTTTCTTGTTGGCGAACACGATGTTCTTCGGAAGCCAAGCTTGGGTGTCGTAATAGTTCTTCACCACTTCCCACGCCTTCGTGTCGTAGCCCGTCGCGCCGGAGGTGATGTTGGCGTTCACCGCGCCGGTGGCGAACGCCTGAGCCAGCTCCGCGGCCTGGATCGTGACCGGCTGCGCGCCGGCCAGCTCCGCGATACGCGAGGTGTAGGGGTTGTAGGCGCGCATCTTGAGGCCCTTCATGTCCGTCACCGAGTTGAGCGGCTTGGAGGAGTAGATCCCCTGCGGCGGCCACGCCACGCCGTAGAGCACGACCATGCCCTGCTTGGCAAAGCGGTCCTCGATCGCCTTGCGGGAGACGCGCCAGAGCTTCACGGCGTCGGCATAGCTGGTGGCGAGGAAGGGCACGGAGTCGACGCCGAAGAGCGGGTCCTCGTTCGAGTAGCCGGAGATGAGGATCTCGCCGATCTGAGCCTGCCCGCCCTGCACGGCGCGCTTGATCTCCGGCGCCTTGAAGAGGGACGCGCCCGGGTGCACGGTGATCTTGAGCTTGCCGCCGGTGGCCTTGTCGATATCGGCGGCGAACTGCACGATGTTTTCGGTATGAAAGTTGGTGGCCGGGTACGGCGTGGGCATGTCCCACTTGACCTGGGCGTGCGCGATGCCCGCGGCCGCCAGGGCCAGGGCGGCGAGGCCGATTCGGGAAAGAGCGTTCACGGGGAATCCTCCGGTTGGGGGGCGAACCGCGGATGCTCCGCGAGCCCCGCGGTGCTGTCAAACGCGAGGCCCTCGCTCCTCTATACTGCGCCGCCTATGAGCGGCTCCGGCCAGTGGAACTTCTGGATCGATCGCGGCGGCACGTTCACCGATGTGGTGGCGCAGCGCCCGGACGGCGCGCTCGAGACGCGCAAGCTGCTGTCGGAAAACCCCGGACGCTACGCGGACGCGGCGCTTGCCGCCATACGCGATTGCCTGGGCTTGCCAGCGGGCGTGCCAATCCCGGTCGAGCAGATCGCTTCCGTGAAGATGGGCACCACGGTTGCCACCAACGCGCTGCTCGAGCGCAAGGGCGAGCCCACAGCCCTGGTGGCCACCGAAGGCTTTCGCGACCAGTTGCGCATCGGCTACCAGAACCGGCCCCGGCTCTTCGACCGCCACATTCGCCTGCCGGACATGCTCTACGCGCGAGTGGTCGAGGCCCGCGAGCGAGTGAGTGCCGACGGGCAGGTCATCCAGCCCCTCGACGAGGCGGCGCTGCACCGTGACCTCGCAGCGGCCTTTCGCGCCGGCTGCCGGGCGGCGGCCATCGTTTTCCTCCATGGCTACCGCTATCCCGGCCACGAGGCGCAGGCCGCGGCAATTGCGAGGGCGGCCGGATTTGCCCAGGTATCGGTCTCGCACGAAGTGAGCCCGCTGATGAAATTCGTCTCGCGCGGCGACACGACGGTGGCGGACGCCTATCTCTCGCCGATTCTGCGCCGCTATGTCGACCGCGTCGCCGCCGAATTGCCGGGGGTGCGCCTGCTCTTCATGCAGTCCTCCGGTGGCCTCACGGACGCCGGCCGATTCCAGGGCAAGGACGCGATCCTCTCCGGCCCCGCGGGAGGCATCGTCGGCATGGTGCGAACGGCGGAGGCGGCCGGTGTGGGGCGCGTGATTGGCTTCGACATGGGCGGCACGTCGACGGATGTCTCTCACTACGCGGGCGAGCTCGAGCGCGAGTTCGACACGCAGGTGGCGGGCGTGCGGCTGCGCGCGCCGATGATGTCGATCCACACCATCGCGGCGGGCGGGGGCTCGATCCTGCACTTCGACGGCCAGCGCCAGCGCGTGGGCCCGGACTCCGCGGGCGCCGTGCCCGGCCCCGCGTGCTATCGGCGTGGCGGGCCGCTTACGGTCACGGACTGCAACGTGATGCTCGGGCGGCTTCAGCCCGGGCAGTTTCCGAGCGCCTTCGGCCCCGACGGCAACGAGCCGCTGGATGCGGCAATCGTGCGGGAGAAATTCATGGCGCTCGCCGCCGAGGTCTCGGCGGCCACGGGCGAGCCCCGAACGCCCGAGCAGGTGGCGGAGGGCTTTCTTCGCATTGCGGTAGCCAACATGGCCAACGCCATCAAGTTCATCAGCGTACAGCGCGGCCACGACGTCACCGGCTACACGCTCGCCTGTTTCGGTGGCGCCGGCGGGCAGCACGCCTGCCGCGTGGCCGACGAGCTCGGCATGCAGGACGTGCTGATCCATCCGCTCGCCGGCGTCCTGTCCGCCTACGGCATGGGATTGGCCCAGGTGCGGGCGCTTCGCGAAGAGTCGATCGAGATGCTGCTCGAGCGCGCCGGTGACCTGATGGAGGAGAAGGCGACGCGCCTTGCCCTGGCCTGCACCCGCGAGCTCACCGAGCAAGGTTGCGCGCTTGCCCGCACCGAGAAGCGCGCGCACCTCAAGTACGAAGGCACCGACACTGCCGTTGCCGTGACGATGGGCTCGCCTGACACGATGCGCGCGGCATTTGATGCCCTCTACCGGCAGCGCTTCGGGTTCCTGATGCCCGGGCGCGCGCTGATGGTCGAGGCCGTGGCGGTGGAGGCCATCGCCCAGGCTGATGCCGAAGCAGTCGCGCCTGCGGCCTTGCCCACGGCGCCCGCAGCGCCAACAGCCCAAGCCGGGATGTTTTGTGGGGTTGTAGCGCAATCGGTGCCGGTCTACCGGCGTGAATCGCTCGCCGCGGGCCAGTCGATCGACGGGCCGGCGATCATCGCCGAGTCGAACGCAACGACCGTGGTCGAGCCGGAGTGGCGCGCAGCCGTCACGCTGCGCGGAGACCTGCGCCTGCAGCGCGTCGTTCCGCGCACGCAGGAAAAGGCGGCCGGCACCCAGGTCGATCCGGTCATGCTCGAAGTGTTCAACAACCTCTTCATGTCGATCGCCGAGCAGATGGGCGTGCGGCTGGCGCAGACGGCGTACTCGGTGAACATCAAGGAGCGGCTCGATTTCTCCTGCGCGCTCTTTGACGGCGAGGGCAACCTCGTGGCCAACGCCCCGCACATGCCCGTGCACCTGGGCTCGATGGGCGAATCGATCCGCACCGTCATCGCGCGAAACGCGGGGCAGATGAAGCCGGGCGATGTCTACGTGTTGAACGACCCCTATCACGGCGGCACGCACCTGCCGGATGTCACCGTCATCACCCCCGTGTGGGTCGATGCGGCAAGCGCGGGCTCGGCGCCGCTCTTCTACGTGGCCTCGCGGGGCCACCACGCCGACATCGGTGGCATCACGCCGGGCTCCATGCCCCCCTTCTCGCGCACGGTGGAGGAGGAGGGCGTGCTGCTGGACAACGTGAAGCTGGTGGACGGGGGCGCGTTGAAGGAGGAAGCGCTTCGCCACCGACTCGCCACCGCGCGATATCCGGCCCGCAACCCGGACCAGAACCTGGCCGACCTGCGGGCGCAGATCGCTGCCAACGAAAAGGGCGCGCAGGAGCTGCGCGCCATGGTGGCGCACTATGGGCTGGCGGTGGTGCGCGCTTACATGCAGCATGTGCAGGACAACGCCGAGGAGTGCGTGCGCCGGGTGATCGGCGCGTTGAAGGATGGCGAGTTCGCCGCCGAGATGGACAACGGCGCCGCCATCCGGGTGAAGGTCTCGGTGGATGCGGCGAGGCGCAGCGCGGTGGTCGATTTCGCCGGCACCAGCGCGCAACTGGAGAGCAACTTCAATGCCCCCGCAGCCGTGGTCTATGCCGCGGTGCTCTACGTCTTTCGCACGCTGGTCGACGACGACATCCCGCTGAATGCCGGGTGCCTCAAGCCCCTCGAGGTCCGCATTCCCGAGGGGTCGATGCTCAATCCCCGCCCGCCCGCGGCGACGGTGGCCGGCAATGTCGAGACCTCGCAGTGCATCACGGATGCGCTCTACGGCGCGCTGGGCGTGATGGCCGCTTCGTGCGGAACGATGAACAACTTCACCTTCGGCAACGCCCGCCATCAGTACTACGAGACGATTTCCGGTGGCTCCGGGGCTGGCCCGGGGTTCGATGGCACCGATGTGGTGCAGACCCACATGACCAACTCACGCCTGACCGATCCGGAGGTGCTCGAGTGGCGCTTTCCGGTGCAGGTGGTGAGCCATACGATCCGCGAGGGCAGTGGCGGGGCCGGCCGATGGCGCGGCGGGCACGGTGCTGTCCGTCGCGTGCGCTTTCTGGAGCCGATGACTGCCGCGATTCTCGCGGGGCGGCGACGGGTTCCGCCTTACGGCATGGCCGGCGGCGAGCCCGGCGCCACGGGGCGCAACCGAGTGGAGCGCGCCGACGGCACGACAACGGAGCTCGGCTTCGCCGATCAAGCGGACGTGAATGCGGGCGACGTGTTCGTGATTGAAACGCCGGGCGGCGGCGGCTACGGCTCGCCCGCGGAGCGCACCGGTAGCGTATAAAATACTCAGCCCTGTACTTTGTCCCCCCGGGCTCCCCGCGCGTCTTGAAGATCGGCCACGTCACCCTGAAGAACAACCTGATCGTTGCCCCGATGGCGGGCGTGACGGACAGGCCGTTTCGCCAGCTGTGCAAGGTGATGGGCGCCGGCATGGCGGTCTCCGAGATGGTGGCCTCCAATTCACTCCTCTGGGGATCCGAGAAGACCATCCGTCGCGGCAACCACGAAGGCGAAGTGGAGCCCAAGGTGATCCAGATCGCGGGCTCCGACCCCGAGATGATGGCAGAGGCGGCGCGCTACAACGTCGATCGGGGCGCCCAGATCATCGACATCAACATGGGCTGCCCGGCCAAGAAGATCTGCAACGTGGCGGCCGGGTCGGCACTCCTGAAAGATGAGCCTTTGGTGGCCCGAATCGTGAGCGCCGTGGTGCGGGCGGTCGAGGTTCCCGTCACGCTCAAGTTCCGCACCGGGTGGAGCAAGGAAACGCGCAATGCGCTCACCGTCGCGCGCATCGCGCAGGAAAGCGGCGTCGCCGCGCTGGCCCTGCATGGCCGCACTCGCGCCTGCATGTACACGGGCGAGGCGGAGTACGACACCATCCGGGCCGTGAAGGCGTCGGTGAAAATTCCCGTCACCGCCAACGGCGACATCACCTCGCCCCAGAAGGCCAAGTTCGTGCTCGACTACACCGGCGCGGATGCCGTGATGATCGGCCGCGCAGCCCAGGGGCGGCCGTGGATCTTCCGCGAGATCGAGCATTACCTGCGCACCGGCGAGACGTTACCGCCGCCAGAGGTCTCGGAAATCCGCGCCGTGATGCTGCAACACCTGGAAGACCTGTACGCCTTCTACGGCACCGAGCGCGGCACCCGCGTGGCCCGCAAGCACATTGCCTGGTACACCAAGGGGCTCAAGCACTCGGCCCTGTTTCGCGCCCGCATGAACGAGCTCGAGACCGCTGCCGAGCAGGTGGAGGCGATCGGGCGCTTCTTCGACTCCCTCTCCGAGGCCTCGCCACGGCTTGAGTACAACGACGAGGTGGCTCTTGCAGCCTAAGGCCCTGAGCCGCGCCGAGGCGATCGAGCGGGAGAACGAGCTTTCCACGACGGTGCGAAAGCTCATGCGCCAGTACTTCAAGGACCTGGATGGCGAGAAGCCCTCCGGCATCTACAACATGGTGGTCAACTGCGTCGAGAAGCCATTGCTGGAGGTCGTGCTCGCCCACGCCCACGGCAACCAGACGCGCGCCGCCGAGCTCCTTGGCATCAACCGAAACACCCTGCGCAAGAAAATGCAGGAGCACGGCCTCGAGTAGGCGCCCGTTCGCGAGGATTCTGTCGTGAAGCACGACCTGATTGGCATCAAGCGCGCCCTGCTGAGCGTCTCGGACAAGGCCGGCATCGTCGAGTTCGGCCGGGCGCTGGCGGACCTCGGCGTAGAGCTCCTCTCCACGGGCGGCACGGCCAAGCTGCTTGCGGGCGCGGGCCTGCCGGTGATCGAGGTGGGCGATTACACGGGATTCCCCGAGATGATGGACGGGCGCGTGAAGACCCTGCACCCGAAGGTGCACGGCGGCATCCTCGCGCGCCGCGACCTCGCCCACCACGAGAGCGCCATGCGCGAGCACGGCATACCTCCCATCGACATGGTGGTGGTGAACCTCTACCCGTTCGCGCAAACGGTCGCCAGGCCGGGCTGCGGGATGGACGAGGCGATCGAGAATATCGACATCGGCGGCCCGACCCTGGTGCGGGCGGCAGCGAAAAACCACGCCTTCGTGGCGATCGTGACGGACCCGGCGGACTACGCGCGCTTGGCAAAGCGCCTCGCGCAGACGCGCGGCAAGTTGTCGTTCGCGGAGCGTTACGCGCTCGCGGCCAAGGCCTTCAGCCACACGGCCGAGTACGACGGCATGATTTCCAGCTGGCTCACGGCGCGCGACGAAAAAGGCGCTGCCCGGGCCTTTCCCGATCGCCTGAACCTTGCCTTCGGCCTCGCGCAAACCCTGCGCTACGGCGAGAACCCGCACCAGTCGGCCGCGTTCTATCGCGAGGCAAGCCCGCCGCCCGGCTCGCTGGCGGGGTTCTGCCAGGTGCAGGGCAAGGAACTCAGCTACAACAACATCGCCGATGCCGACGCCGCGTGGGAATGCTGCCGAAGCTTCGAGGTCACCGCCTGTGTGATCGTGAAGCACGCCAACCCCTGCGGCGTAGCCGTTGCCCAGACCCCGCTCGAGGCGTACCGGCGCGCGTTCCGAACCGACCCCACGTCGGCCTTCGGCGGCATCATTGCCTTCAACCGGCCCGTGGACGAGGCAACCGCCACGGCCGTGGCATCGCAGTTCGTCGAGGTGGTGATCGCCCCCGCCTACGACCAGGCGGCCCGGGCGGTATTTGCGGCCAAGCAAAACGTGCGGCTCCTCATCCTGGAGGCCAAGCCGGACTTGAACCGCCTCGAGATGAAGCGTGTGGGAGGCGGCCTGCTCGTGCAGACGCCGGACGATTTCGACGTCGCTTCACTCAAGGTGGCCACGCGCCGCAAGCCCTCGGACGCGGAGATGAATGACCTGCTGTTTGCCTTTCGCGTCGCGAAGTTCGTGAAGTCCAACGCCATCGTGTTTTGTGGTGGCGGCATGACCCTGGGAGTGGGCGCTGGGCAGATGAGCCGGGTGGACGCCACGCGCATCGCCTCGATCAAGGCGGGAAACAACGGCCTGTCGCTCAAGGGGTCGGTGGCGGCGTCCGATGCCTTCTTCCCGTTTCGCGACGGCCTGGACGTCATCGCCAGGGCGGGCGCGCGCGCGGTCATCCAGCCCGGCGGCAGCGTGAAAGACAGCGAGGTCATCGCCGCCGCCGACGAGCACGACATGGCCATGGTGCTCACCGGCATGCGCCACTTCCGTCACTGACCGCCCCGTGAAAGTTCTTGTCATCGGCTCCGGCGGGCGCGAACACGCGCTGGCGTGGAAGCTCGCCCAGTCGCCAAAGGTCTCCAAGGTGTTCGTCGCGCCCGGCAATGCCGGGACCGCCGTGGAAAAGGGCGTGGAGAACGCGGCGGCAAACACGATTACCGAGTGGCTGGCGCTGGTCGAAGGCGAGCGCATCGCGCTCACCGTCGTCGGCCCGGAGGCGCCACTGGCTGCGGGCGTGGTGGACGCGTTCCGGGCGCGTGGCCACGCGGTCTTCGGCCCGACGAAAGCGGCGGCGCAACTCGAGGCCTCCAAGGATTTCGCCAAGCGCTTCATGGCGCGGCACGGCATCCCGACGGCGCGCCATGCCACTTTCGAGTCGGCCGTGCAGGCGCACGCCTACGTTGAGCGGGAAGGCGCGCCGATCGTCATCAAGGCCGACGGCCTCGCCGCCGGCAAGGGCGTGGTGGTGGCGGCGACGGCACCCGAGGCCCACGAGGCCATCGACCGCATGCTCGCGGGCAACGCGCTGGGTGAGGCGGGCCATCGCGTGGTGATCGAGGAGTACATGCCGGGCGAGGAAGCCAGCTTCATCGTCATGGCCGACGGCCGGCACGCGCTGGCGCTCGCGTCGAGCCAGGACCACAAGCGGCTGCTGGAAGGCGATCGCGGCCCCAACACGGGTGGCATGGGCGCGTACTCGCCAGCGCCCGTGGTCACGCCTGAGGTGCATGCGCGCGTGATGCGGGAGATCATCTACCCCGTCCTGAAGGGCATGGAGGCGGACGGTGTGCCGTATTCGGGCTTCCTGTATGCCGGCCTCATGATCGACGCAGCAGGCAACCCGCGAGTGGTGGAGTTCAACTGCCGCCTGGGCGACCCGGAGACGCAACCCATTCTCATGCGCTTGAGGAGTGACCTCGTCGATCTCGTGCAGCGAGCGCTCGCCGGGCAACTCGGCGAGACGGAGGCGGAGTGGGACCGGCGCGCAGCCCTGGGCGTGGTGCTCGCTGCTGCCGGCTACCCGGACGCGCCGAAGAAGGGCGCGCATCTCACGGGATTGCCGCCAACGAGCCCCGAAGACGCGCACGTTTTTCACGCCGGCACGGCCAGGGATGGCACGCAAGTCGCGGTGAGTGGCGGGCGGGTGCTCTGCGTGACCGCCCTGGGCGAGAACGTGAAGCTTGCGGCCGAGCGGGCATACCAGGCCATCGGTGACATTACGTTCGACGGCATGCAATATCGCCGTGACATCGGCTATCGGGCGCTGCAGCGCCGCTGACCCCATGAACATCGACGCCGTTCGCGATTACCTCACCGGCTTGCAGGATCGCATCGTCGCGCATTTCGGCGCCCTGGACGGCAAGCCGTTTCTGCGTGACGTGTGGCAACGGCCCGAGGGCGGCGGGGGTGTCTCGCGCCTGGTCGAGGAAGGCAACCTGCTCGAGCGGGGCGGTGTGGGCTTTTCACATGTGCTGGGCACGAAGCTTCCGCCCTCGGCCACCGCCAGCCGCCCGGAGATCGCGGGGCGCCCGTGGGAGGCCATGGGCGTCTCCCTCGTCTTCCATCCGCGCAACCCGCATGTGCCTACCGTGCACATGAACGTTCGCTTCTTCGCCGCGAAATCAGCCGACGGCGACCCCTCGAAGGCGGTCTGGTGGTTCGGCGGCGGCATGGACCTCACGCCCTACTACGGCATCGAGGAGGATTGCCGGCACTTTCACGCCGTGAACCGGGAAGCCCTGGCGCCGTTCGGCCCCGAGTGGCATCCGCGCCTGAAGCAATCGTGCGACGAGTATTTCTTCCTCAAGCACCGGTCCGAGCCCCGCGGCATCGGCGGCACGTTCTTTGACGACCTGAGCGAGCCCGGCTTTGACACGAGCTTCGCCATCATGCGCGCCGTGGGTGACGCCTTCATCCCCGCCTATTCGCCGATCACGGAACGGCGCCGCGACATGCCTTACGGCGAGAGAGAGCGGGATTTCCAAGCCTATCGCCGCGGCCGGTACGTCGAGTTCAACCTCGTGTGGGATCGCGGCACGCACTTCGGCCTGCAGTCGGGCGGGCGCACCGAGTCGATCCTCATGTCGCTTCCGCCGATCGTGAAGTGGCGCTACGACTGGAAGCCCGAGCCCGGCTCGCCGGAGGCGCGCCTTTACGCGGACTTTCTCAAGCCGCGGGACTGGTAGGCGCTCGCCGCCGAACTAGCCCTCGATGCCGAGGTAGGCGGCCTGTACTTTCGGGTTGCCGAGCAGGTCGGCCGCCGAGCCCGATATCGACACCTCGCCGTTTTCCAGCACGTAAGCGCGAGAGGCCACCTCCAGCGCGAGGTTGGCGTTTTGCTCCACCAGCAGCATCGTCACGCCTTCGGCGGAGACGCGCCGGATTACCTCGAAGATCCGGTCGACCAACAGCGGAGCGAGCCCCATGCTGGGCTCGTCGAGCAGCAGGAGCCGGGGCCGGGAGAGCAGCGCCCGCCCGATGGCGAGCATCTGCTGTTCCCCGCCGGAGAGCGTGCCCGCCGTTTGCGTGAGGCGCTCGGCGAGGCGAGGGAAGAGCGAGAGCACATGCTCGCGATCCTTTTCGATCGCTGCCCGGTCGCCACGAGAGTAGGCGCCCATCGCGAGATTCTCGTCGACGGTGAGCTGGGCAAATACGCCACGGCCCTCGGGGACGAGGGCAATGCCCGAGCGCGCGATTGCATGCGGCGCCTGCCCCAGCAGCGACTGCCCATCGAAGCGGATGCCGCCGGTGGCGCGAGCGAGCCCCGCGATGGCGCGAAGCGTCGTCGTCTTTCCCGCGCCGTTGGCGCCGATGAGCGCTACCAGCTCGCCTGCGCGAACCTCCATCGAGACGCCCTTCAGGGCCCGGATGCCGCCGTAGTGCACCTCCACCTGCGAAAGCGAGAGGAGGCTCACGTCGTCGCGGCTTCCCGATGGGTGCCGCCGAGGTAGGCTCCGATCACCGTCGGGTCGCGCTGCACGTCGGCAGGCGCGCCTTCGGCGATGCGCCGGCCGTGGTTGAGCACCAGGACCCGGTCGCACAAGCCCATGACCAGGCGCATGTCGTGCTCGATGAGGAGAATCGTCGTGCCGGATGCGCGGATGGTTTCCAGCAGGCGGCGCAGCGATTGCTTCTCGGTCGCGTTCATGCCGGCGGCAGGCTCGTCCAGCGCCAGGAGCTTGGGCTCGGTGGCGAGCGCGCGCGCGATCTCCAGGCGCCGCTGCGCGCCATAGGGCAGGTTGCGGGCCATGTCGTTGGCGCGCTCGCCGATGCCGACGAATTCGAGGAGCGCATGCGCCCGCGCTTCAGTTTCCGCCTCTTCCGCCCGCGTGGCCGCCGTGCGCATCACGGCGCCCCAGACGCCCGCGCGCGTACGCAAGTGGCGGCCGATCATCACGTTCTCCAGCGCTGACAGGTTTCCGAACAGGCGGATGTTCTGGAACGTGCGCGCGATCCCGAGCGTGGCCACCTGGTCTGGCATGACGCTGCCCATCGTCTTTCCATCGAGCCGGAACACGCCCGCATCGAGGGAATACAACCCGGTGAGCACGTTGAAGAGCGTTGTCTTCCCGGCGCCATTGGGGCCGATGAGCCCGTAGATCTCGCCGCGGCCGATGCCGAAGCTCACGTCCGTGAGCGCCGCCAGGCCGCCGAATCGGCGCGTGATGCCCTCCGCCGCAAGGAGTGGCGCGGCGGCCTCAGGCATTGTCGTCCTGCGCGAGGCGCGCAAGCTCGCGCTTGCGGACGGCCGAAGGCAGCAGCCCCGCCGGCCGGAAGCGCATCATGGCCACCATGGCCGCGCCAAACAGAAGCATGCGGAGCACCTCGGAGTCGACGAGCGATTTGCCGAACAGCGCGCGCTGCGCAGGCTCGATGGTGTAGCGCAGCAACTCCGGCGCGAACGACAGCAGCAGCGCGCCGAGCACCACCCCCCACACATTGCCCATTCCGCCGAGCACGACCATGGCAAGCACCATGACGCTTTCGTTCAGCACGAAGCTCTCCGGGCTGATGAAGCCCTGGATGGCAGCGAAGAGGCCGCCAGCCACGCCACCGAAGGCGGCGCCGAGGGCGAAGGCGAGGAGCTTCACGCGCGTCGTGTCGATGCCCATGGCGCGGGCGGCCACTTCGTCCTCGCGGATCGCTTCCCACGCTCGCCCAATGCGCGAGTTCTGCAAGCGCAGCGCGACGACGATCACCGCCACCAGCAGCACGATCAGCAAGAAGTAGTACTTCACCGCGTCGGGGATGGCAAAGCCGGCGACTTTGGTGGTACCGCCCAGGCTCAACCCGAACACGCTTACCGGGTCGATGGAGGAGATGCCCTTCGGCCCGTTGGTGAGGTTGAAGGGCTCGGAGAGGTTGTTGAGCAGGATGCGAACGATCTCGCCGAAGCCCAGCGTCACGATGGCGAGGTAGTCGCCTCGCAGCTTCAGCGTCGGCGCCCCGAGCAGCACGCCGAACCCGCAGGCGACGAGTGCGCCGATGGGCAGGATCGCCCAGAACGGCCAGTGCAGCCCGAAGAACGGGGAGGCGAGGAGCGCGTAGACGTAGGCCCCGACCGCGTAGAAGGCGATGTAGCCCAGGTCAAGCAGGCCCGCGAAGCCAACCACGATGTTCAGCCCGATCGACAGGATGACAAAGAGGATCGCGAAGTTGGTGATCCGCACCCAGGCGGTGCCCGCCTGCATGAGCGCGAAGGGAAGCGCCACCAAGGCGATCGTCACCAACACGACGCCTACCCAAGGAGGGAAGCGTCGCCCTTGGGCCCCGCTCATGCGCGATCTCCCACGCGCTCGCCCAGCAGCCCCGAGGGCCGGAAGACGAGCACGAGGATGAGCACGATGAACGCGTAGACATCCTTGTAATTGCTGCCGAGGAGGCTTGCGTCGGGATTGCTCGCGCAGGCTTCCGCGAAGCCTGGCAGGAGGGTGTCCAGGGTGCAGACGCGGGTGAAGTCACCCATGTAACCGGCCCCCATGGCCTCGATCAGCCCCATCAGGAGGCCGCCCAGCACGGCGCCCGCGAGGTTGCCGATGCCGCCCAGCACCGCGGCGCTGAAGGCCTTGAGCCCCAGCATGAAGCCCATTTGATAGTGGGCAATGCCGTAATAGGCACCCACCATCACCCCCGCTACGGCGCCGAGAGCCGCGCCGATGAGGAAGGTCTGCGCGATGGTGCGATTGACGTCTATGCCCATCAGGCCCGCCACGGCGGGGTTCTGGCTCGTCGCCCGCATGGCGATGCCCATGCGGGTTCGATACACGAGCGCGAGCAGCGCGGCCATCATCACGGCTGAAGCGACGACGATCGCGATCTGGACATTGGATATCGTGGCGCTCGTCTCGGCGTTGCCCAGCCGGTAGAGCTTCACCTCGATGATCTGCGGAAAGGCGATGTAGGAGCGGCCCCAGACGAGGAGGGCCAGATGCTGCAGCACGATCGACAGGCCGATGGCGGTGATCAGCGGAGCCAGGCGCGGGGCGTTTCGCAGCGGGCGGTAGGCGACGCGCTCGATGCCATAGCCCACCGCCATGCACACCGCGATGGCGGCGAGCGCCCCGAGCGCGAGCACCAGCATCGGGGGAAGTCCGGCGCTGGCAAGCGCCACGATCACCGTGAAGGCCACCATGCAGCCGATCATCACCACTTCGCCGTGCGCGAAGTTGATGAGCTGCACGATGCCATAGACCATCGTGTAGCCGAGCGCCACGACGGCATAGACGGCCCCGAGGGTGAGCCCGTTGACGACCTGCTGGAGAAAGGTGTCCACGGGCGCCGGGCGCGGTTACTTCCTGGCAGTCTCGGGCTGCGGCGGTGCGGCTGCTGGCGGGGGTGGCGTGTAAGCCGTCGCCATGCCGCCCTTCACCACCGATCGCGGCACGAGCTTGCCCCCCTGCATCGCGTAGATGGTGATCTCGGCATCGCGGCGGCCGCCGCTCGCATCGAAGGCGACCGTGCCGGTGGCCCCGGCGAAGGAGACGTCGTGCAGCACGGGGCCGAAACGCGCCGGGTCGACCGAGTTGGCCTTCACCATCGCCTCGACCACGGCCAGGGCTCCATCGTAGAAGTACGGCGCGTAGAGGCGCACCTCCCCGAAGCGCGCCTGGAACCGCTCGCGGAACTCGCGCGAGGTTGCCTCCAGCGGCAGGCCTGCCATGGCGCAGACGAGCCCGTCGGCGGCTGCGCCCGCAAGCCTTGGCATGGCATCCGAGCAGCCGCCATCGCCAAAGGCGAACGACGCACGAATGCCAAGCTCGCGCGCCTGCTTGAGGATCGGGCCGGCGGTAGCGTCCATGCCGCCGTGAAAAATGGCGTCAGGCTGCTTCGCCTTGATGCGGGTGAGCGGCGCCTTGAAATCCGTGTCCTTGTCCGTGATGCGTTCGCGCGCGACGATGGCGACGTTGGCAGCCTTGAGGGCCTTTTCCACTTCGTTGGCGAGGCCCTCGCCGTAGGCCGTCTTGTCGTCGATGATCGCCACGCGCCTGGCCTTCCGCTCCGAGGCGAGGTAGGCCGCCATCGCCGGGCCCAGCTCGGCGTCACTGCCGAGCGTGCGAAAGACGCCCTTCAATCCGCGCGTGGTGACCAGCGGGCTGCTCGATACGGTCACCACGGGCACGCCAGCGCGGCTGTAGATTTCCGAGGCGGGAAGCGTCACGCCCGAGTTCAGGTGCCCGATCACGGCGGCGACTTTCGCGTCCACCAGTTTCTGGGCGACCGTCGTGCCGACCTTCGGGTCCGCCTGGTCGTCCTCGCTCTGCAGCTTGAAGGTGACGGGCGTGCCGTCGATCACGAGCTTCCTCGCATTGGCGCGCTCGATGGCGAGCGCCACGCCGTTCTCGTCATCCTTGCCCAGGTGCGACAGCGCGCCGGTGAGGGGCCCGGCGTGGGCCAGCGTGACGGTGACGCCGGCGGGCTCGCCTTTCTTCGCCGGCTCGGGCTCGGGCTTGCCGCACCCGGTGGAGAGGAGCGCCAGGACGACAAGTGTGGGCCAGGCAAGGGGGCGGATGGGCATGGGCGGGGTCCGAAGAAGCGTCGCCGGCGATTCTACTGAGTCGGCGCGGAAGAGCGCCGAAAAACAAAACGGCACCCGAAGGTGCCGCTTGTCAGGGGCTCTCGATGGCGTTATTTCCTTGCCGGCTCAGGCGTGGGCGCCGGGGTAGCGGGAGCGGTTACGGTGAACGGCGTGGACACGCCCCCTTTCACGATTGCCTGCGGGACGACCTTACCGTCCTTCATGCGGAAGATGGTGATCTCGGCATCCTTGCGGTCGCCCTTGGCGTCGAACTCCACCTTGCCGGTGGCGCCCGGGAAGGAGACGTTGAAGATCTCCGGTGTGAACTTGGCGGGGTCGACGGAATTGGCTTTCTTCATGGCTTCCACCACCGCCATGGCGCCGTCGTAAAAGTACGGTGCGTACTGCTTGATCTCGCCGAACTTCGCCTGGAACGCCGCCTGGAACTCGCGACTGGCAGCCGAGGCCGGGAGCCCGGCGTTGGCGCAGGCAAGCCCCTCGGCAGCAGTGCCCGCGAGGCGCGTGACCTCGTCGGAGCAGACGCCATCGCCGAAGGCGAAGGTGGCCTTGATGCCCAGCTCGCGCGCCTGCTTCATCATCGGGCCGGCGGTTGCGTCCATGCCGCCATAAAAGATGACGTCGGGGTTGCGCGCCCTCACCTTGGTGAGGATCGCCTTGAAGTCCGTTTCCCGGTCCGTGGCGCGTTCGCGGGCGACGATGTCGACCTTGGCCGCCTTGAGTGTTTTTTCCACTTCCGCGGCGAGTCCCTCGCCGTAGGCGGTCTTGTCGTCGATGACCGCGACCCGCTTGGCGTTGAGCACCGAGGCGATGTAGGAGCCGATCGCCGGGCCCTGCTGGTCGTCACGCCCCACGGTGCGAAGGACCGTCTTCAGGCCCCGTTCCGTGAGGGTCGGGTTGGTGGAGGAGCCCGAAATCATCGGGATGCCGGCGCGCGCGTAGACCTCGGAGGCGGGAATCGAGACGCCCGACGTGGTGTGGCCAATGACGGCGACCACCTTCGCGTCGACCAGTTTTTGGGCGACGGTCGTGCCGACCTTGGGGTCCGCCTGGTCATCTTCGCTCAGCATCTTGAATGTCACTGGCTTGCCGTCGATCACCAGCTTCCTGTCGTTGGCATGCTGGACGGCGAGCGCCACGCCGTTTTCATCGTCCTTGCCGAGGTGGGAAATCGGCCCGGTGAGCGGTCCCGCGTGCCCGATGGTGACGGTGATTCCGGCCTCGGCTTTCTGGGCGGCCGGGGTGTCGTTCTTGCCGCAAGCGGCGAGAGCCATGGCGACGGCCGCAGCGAGAGAGAGTCGTTGCAGGATGGTCATGGGCGAGGGCTCCTGAAAAAATGAAGAGGGGGCGCCTTGGCGCCCCCTTTTTCCGGCGTGATGTCAGGTTACTTGATGGCGAGGATCCACTTGACGAGCGTCTTGGCGTCCTCGTCCTTGAGGCTGGCATTCGCGGGCATCGGGACCTGGCCCCAGGTGCCGACGCCACCCTTCTTCACCTTCTCGACCAACATGGCCTCGGCCTTCGCGTTGCCCTTGTACTTGGCGGCGACGTCCTTGTAGGCGGGGCCCACCAGCTTCTTGTCGACGGCGTGGCAGGCCGTGCAGGCGTTCTTCTGGGCGAGCTCCAGGCTGGCAACGGCCGGCAAGGCGAGGGAGGCAATGGCGAGAGCGAACAGGGCATTTTTCATGACAACCGATCTCCTAAGGGGCTATTAAGTCAGGACAAACCTCGGACAGCCCGTATTTTCGGGGGTTCCGCGCCATCGTGCAAATCCCGCGCCCGGTCAGGCGGATGCCGCCGCCCGCCGCCGGGCGGCAAGCCAGAGCGCCGCGCCGCCGGCGACGCAGAGAATCGGCAGCGCCACCACGTTGAGCGTGTTCCACCCGGCCGCGTTGACCAGCACGCCGGAGGCGACCGATGACACGGCGACGGTGCAAAAGACGAGGATCTCGTTCATGCCCTGCGCCTTGGCCTTCTCGCTGGGCCGATAGGCTTCCGTGAGCAGGGTGGTGCCGCCCACGTACATGAAGTTCCATCCCACGCCCAGTAGCGTGAGGCTCAGCCAGAAGTGCGCCACCTGCTGGCCGGACAGTGCGATGGCCACGGCGCCGAACATGGCGACGACGCCGGTGAGGATCACCCTCAGCACGCCGAAGCGCTGAATGAGGCTGCCGGTGAAGAAGGAGGGCCCGAACATCGCCACCACGTGGGCCGCGATGACGCTCGCCGCGGCGGCGTACGGGTGGCCGCAGAACCCCATGGCCAGGGGCGTGGATGTCATCAGCAGGTTCATGACGCCATAGCCGAGGGCCGCCACGGCCATCGCAACGACGAAGGCCGGCTGGGCGACGATCTCACGCAGGGGGCGCACGGGGCCGCCTGCCTCCTCCGGCTTGGGATCGGGGATGCGCAGCATGGACTGGATTGCCATGGCGATGAGGCAGAGCGCCATCAGCGACGCGTAAGAGGCGACGAACGTGGGCTGCATGAGCTCACGCGTGTGCTTCGACATTTCCGGCCCGATGAGACCCCCGACGAGCCCGCCCGCCATCACCAGCGAAATGGCGCGTGCCTTGTTGCTGCCGGGAGCGGCATCGGCTGCCGCAAAGCGGTAGTACTGCCCGAAGGCGTTGTAGGCGCCCAGGACAAGCGTGCCGGCTATCAGGGTGGCGAAACTGCCCAAGGCGACACCGAGGGAGGCGATCGCCGCGCCGAGGATGCCCAGCACAGAGCCGACGAGAAACCCGGCACGCCGGCCTACGCGCCTCATCCAGAGCGAGGCGGGATAGGTGAAGATCGCCGCGCCCACCACGTAGCCGGTGACGGGGAGGGTGGCAAGCGCCTTGTTGTCGGCAAGGGCATGGCCTGCCAGCCCGTTGACCGAGATGAGCGTCACATTGTTGGTGAAGAGGAGCACCTGGCAGCAGGCAAGCAGCAGGACATTGCGCGCTTCGAGCGTCATCGGCACATTCTATCGGTCGCGGCGGCGCGGCCCGGGGCAATCCGCCATAATTTCCCATCCCGCAACGCACGAGAACCAACGATATGCGCTATCGGCGACTTGGCATGGCCGGCCTCAAGGTGAGCGAGCTCTCCTTTGGGTCCTGGGTCACGTACGGCAACCAGATGGACGCCAAGGCGGCGCGCGAGTGCATGGCTGCCGCCTGGGACCACGGCGTGAATTTCTTTGACAACGCCGAGGTGTATGCCGCCGGAGAGAGCGAGCGGCTGATGGGGGAGGCGCTGAAAAAGCTCGCCTGGCCGCGCCTGAAGTACGTCGTATCGACCAAGTTCTTCTGGGGCATCACCGACGGGCCCAATGAGAAGAACACGCTCAACCGCAAATACCTGATGCAGGCGATCGACGGCTCCCTCGCCCGCCTCAAGCTCGACCACGTGGACCTGGTGTTCTGCCACCGCCCGGATCCGCAGACACCCATCGAGGAAACCGTGTGGGCGATGCACGACATGATCCGCCAGGGCAAGGCACTTTACTGGGGCACGTCCGAGTGGAGCGCCGCCGAGGTGATGGCCGCCTGGCAGATCGCCGAGCGCCATCATCTTGCCAAGCCGGTGATGGAGCAGCCGCAGTACAACCTCCTGCATCGCCACCGCGTCGAGCAGGAGTATCGGCGCCTCTACGAGGACATCGGCCTGGGACTCACGACCTGGAGCCCGCTCGCCTCGGGACTGCTCACCGGCAAGTACCGCAAGGGGGTGCCGAAGGGCAGCCGTGGCGCCATCCCGCGCATGGCGTTTCTGGTCGAGGGCCTCACGGACAAGCGCAAGAACGCCGCTGTCGAGAAGCTCGAGGCGATCGCCAAGTCGCTCGGCTGCACGCCCGCACAGCTATCGATCGCCTGGTGCCTCGGCAACCCGCGCGTGTCGACGGTGATCACCGGGGCCTCGCGCGTTGCCCAGGTGAAGGAGAACATGAAGGCGGCGGAAATCGCCGAGAGAATTGACGCTGATACGCGCGGGCGCATCGAGGCGCTCTTCGCTGCACTCGGCGAGTAACCCTCCTCACGCACTGCAAGGCTTTGACGATGACCCAGTGGATTCGGTTTGAGCAGGACGGGCGCGAGCAATTCGGCGCGCTCGAGGGGCAGGACATCCAGGTGCACGAGGGGAGCCTGTTCGATTCGCCGCGCGCGACAGGCCGCTCGGTCCCGCGCGCCTCCGTGCGGCTGCTCACGCCGTGCCAGCCCACCAAGATGGTGGCGCTGTGGAACAACTACCGGGCGCTCGCGGCGAAACTGGGCCAGTCCGAGCCCAAGGAGCCGCTCTGGTTTCTCAAGGCGAACAGCGCCTTTCACCCCGGTGAAGCGCCGATCCGCGTGCCGCCGTCTTATGCCGGCAAGGTGGTCTACGAAGGCGAATTGGGGATCGTCATCGGCCGCCGGGCGGCTCGGGTCTCGGAGGAAGAGGCGAGCGCGTACATCTTTGGCTACACCTGCATCAACGACGTGACCGCCGTCGACCTTCTGAAGAAGGACGTGACCTTCGACCAGTGGTCCCGGGCCAAGAGCTTCGACACTTTCGGCGTCTTCGGGCCAGTGATTGCCACTGGGCTCGACCCTTCGACGCTCGTGATTCGTACGGTGCTTAACGGCGACGAGCGGCAGAATTATCCCGTCTCGGACATGTTCTTCCCGCCGGCACGGCTGGTCTCGCTCCTGTCGCAGGACCTCACGCTCGAGCCGGGCGATGTCATCGCCTGCGGCACTTCCGTGGGCGTGGGGTCCATGAAGCCGGGCTCCGAGGTGGCCGTCACCATTGACGGCATCGGCACGCTCGTCAACCGTTACGATTAGCAGCCGGCTTCAGGAAACCTTGCCGCCGGCCTCCTGCACGCGGCGGCGAATGTAGTCCCGGGCCTCGGCAGGCAGCTGGTCGCTGGGCAGCGTGCTGTAGACATCGCGCCCCCAGATGAGCAGCCACAGGTCCGGAAACTGCCACAGCTGCTGGACTGCGCTCCAGGCAATGGCGCTCTCACCGAGGTTGCTGCGCTGGGCGATGGAATTCTCTGTGAGAAGCCAGGTGCTCTGCGGTGGGTCTAGCGCCTTGAGGCCCAGGCGCGCGCGTTGCCAGTGCAGCAGAAACACACCCGCGCCGACAAGCGCGAACGCCCCGACCACGATCAGCAACGCGACCTCGACCCAGCGGTAGGGGCCCTGGCGCGCGAGCACGTAGAGCCCTGCGCCGATGGCGAGCTCCAGCGCGTAGCGCTTGCCGAGCCGCCGTTGCCAGTAGCGCCAGGCCGAAGCGAGGCAATGGCCCTCGGTGTAGCGAACCGTGAAGACGACCAACGCCTCGGCCACGGGCGATCTCGGAGCCCTGTCAGCCCGCCGGGTCGTCGGGCGGCGACGGGCGCTGGGCCTCGAGCATCGCAACGCGCTGGTTGAGGCGGCGCAGGTCCCGCTTCAGGCGCGTCATGGCGATGTCGCCCAGCAACGCCTTTACTACCAAGGCCACGATGGCGACGAGCAGCAGCAGAATCGGCGGGTAACCCACGCCGAGCGCGGCGCCGATTCCGTCGACCAGGAAGGGCCAGGCGCCGAAAACCAGCGAGGCCATCGCCACGGCGATCCAGAACAGGCCCTGCCGGATGTAGAGGTGGTCGCGCCGCACCAGGGCGAGGATCCCGAAGGCGAGCCCGAAGCCCACCACGAGCGCGATGAGGTGATAGGTCTTCAACGTTGCCGGGGCCCGGCCTGGCCCCACCGGGCGAGGCAAAGCAGCGTGGTATCGGCCATGTAGCGGCAGACCGTCCACCAGGAGGAGAAAACGCGGGAGATGCCGAAGGCGCGCGGGTTCATCGGGACGGGAATTTCAGCGACCCGCAGACCAGACCGCCGGATCAGCAGGAGCACGCCGAGGTCCTGGTAGTCGAGCAGGGTCGCTTCCTCGCCGGCAAGCAGCCGGCATGCCGCGACATTGTAGTAGCGAAAGCCCGAGGTGAGGTCGCCGATGTCGAAGCCGGTGAGCAGCCGGAAATAGCCCCACGCCACATGGCGCCAGAAGCTGCCGCGGCTTGGGCAGGCGGCGATGACCACGTCTGCCGTTGCCGCGCCGCTGACCAGCCGGGGCAGGTGCGCAGGCTCGTGCTGGCCGTCGGCATCCATGGTGACGACGCCGGCGTATCCATGCCGGAGCGCGAAGCGAATGCCAGTCTGGATCGCGCCCCAGGCGCCCTGCCAAAGCGGCGCGCGCAGCACGATGGCTCCAGCGGCGAGCGCCTCGCCGCGCGTTTCGTCGCGGCTACCGTCGTCGACCACCACGACATCGGCGCCGCTCAGGGCGCGAGCCCGTCGAACCACCTCCCCGATGGTGGCGGCCTCGTCGAGCGCCGGGATCACGATGAGGTACTGGCCTGCGCGCGCGCGGTTGAAGTCGCGCACGAAGTCGACCGGCAGGTTGTCGGGGTCGTCGTTGTCAGTGTGGGCGGCGACGTCGGCCATGGCCAGCACGCTGCGCACGCGCCGTGCGACCCTGCCGATCTCGTATTCGCGCTCGAACCGCTCGCGGCCCCGCTCGCCCAACGCGTGAAGCCGTTGCGGATGCGCTGCGGCGGTGGCCAGCGCGCCTCGCCAAGCCTCGACGTCCTCCGGCGGCACCAACATGGCGTTCACGCCATCGCGCGCGACGTGGGTCACGCCGCTGCCCGGCAGGCGACTGACGAGGAGCGGCTTGCCATAGCGCATGGCCTCGAGAAGGATGACGCCGAACGCTTCGGTTCTTTCGCACGAGGGCAGCGCCACCAGATGGCACGAGGCGAGCAGCCCGCAGAGCCTGTGATCGTCGATTTCGCCCAGCAGGCGAATCCGCTCTGGCGCCCCTGTGGCGGCGATGCCGTGCTCGAGCCGGCGTCGCTCCTCGCCGTCGCCGGCGATCAGGACTTCCACCGCTGGCGTAGCGCCGGCGGCCGCGATCAACGTTTCGAGGCCCTTGTAGTAGGTGAGGCGGCCGACGAACAGCACGCGAAGCCCTGGGGTGCGCCACTCGGCATCGCAGGGTGTGGGCACGGTGGGCAGGCGATCGCGATCCACGCCGAGAGGCACGACGTGGCACTTGCGGCGCCATGGGCCCAGCGGCGCGCTTGCTTCCAGATAAGCCCGGGAGGTGACGATGATCGCGTCGGCGCGTTCGAGCAGCGCACGCTCGAGAAGCCGGTAGAAGGGATAAGCCAGGCGCAGCGCGGGGCGGAACCGCGAGGCCTCGACGTCGGCGTGCCAGTACACCACCCACGGAAGTTGGCGGGCCGACCGACTGACCAGGGCCCCAAAAGCGCTGACATTGGGCACGTGCAGGCAAAGCACGCCCGGCCGATGCTGGTGGATGGCGCGCGCAAGCCGCGAGGGGAAGGCCGGGCTGAGTGGGGTGAAGAGCAGGCGCAGCCACACCGGCACGCGATCGAGCCAGGGCGGGTCGCCGCCGCCCGGCCGAAATCCCGCGTGCGCGTGAACAAGAACAGCTACCTCATCGCCCGCACGCTGCTGGGCCCCGACGAGGTCAGCGAGGTAACGCTCGATGCCGCCGTGGGCGGGCGGGTAGTACTTTCCGACGTGCAGCACGCGCACGGGCGTGCTCACCGCATCGCCTCGATTTTCTTTTGCCACTCCCGCACGGCGGGGTTGTCGAGGCCGAGGCGCAGTGCTGCCTCGATGTCCGCTTGTGCGGCTGCCTTCTGCTGCAGCCCGAAGAGGGCCATGGCGCGGCTCAAGTGCAGCCCGCCCGTCGGGGACTCGGCGATCATGATCGAGAGCAGTCGCGCGGCGGTCTCGAATTCACGCTTGGCGATGAGCGACGTGGCCATCAGGTAGCCCGCCTCCCGGTTTCGCTTGTCCTCACTCAGGATCGCCTTGGCGTGGGCGATGGCCTCGTCGTGGCGGCCCAGCTGGAAGGCGAGACGGCCCATCTGCCGAGTCATGAGCGTGCGCGCCTCGGCGGTCGGATTCATGGCCATGGCCGCTTGCAGCTGCGCGTAGGCCTCGGCTGGCTTGCCCAGCGCTGCGAGCGCATTGCCACGCTGCATGGTGACGTTGAAGCCGGTGTAGCCCTGTCGCTCAGCGTCGTCGAAATGCTTGAGGGCGGCGTTGGCGTCGCCCTCGCGAAGGCGCAGGCTGCCGACGTTGAAAATGCCCTGCCCACCGTCACCCAGGGCCGCCGAAGCGCGGAAATCCCGCTCAGCGAGCTGGTATTGCTTGGCGTCGAAGTAGATGTTCCCGCGGTTCAGGTAGGGGAACCACCGGCCGACGGCGCGCGGGTCGTCGGGCAACTTGGCGATGGCATCGGAATAGAGCCGCTCGGGGGTGGACATCGAGAAGACGCGGTCGAGCGATTGCCAGGCCAGGAAAGTGGCAAGCACGACGGAAATCCCGGCGAGTACCCGGCCGGACAACCCGTGAAGCAACAGGAACACGACGCCCGGGATGCCAATGGCCCAGAGGTAGCTGCGGTAGAGCACGAACGGGTCCTGGACCCACACGGTGGCGAACTCGGTCGGGTACAGCAGGGCCGGCAGCAGCAGGCAGACGCCCAGGAGCGCCCGGCCATCCCGGTAACGCAACAGGAGGAACGCCCCGGCCCCGATCAAGGTGACGTAGCCGATGGGGCCCAGCGCCTGAGGAAAAGACAGGACGCTCACCGGGAATGGTGGCCGCAGGTCGACTGACATCCCCCCCGACCACGGCAGCATCCAGCGCACGCCGTACTCGAAGAAGAGATAGGACTGATTCAGGACGCTCAGGGGCCATGCCAGGGCTTGGGTGTCCGGGGAAAGCTGGCTCAGCTGGCGCAGGTAGATGAGCGAATACTCGTCGAACGGCTTCCCAATGAGGTGGCCGTAGCGAAAGATCACGAGGCTGGCCACCAGCGCGCCAAGCCCCAGCGCCGCGGCGATGAGGGCGGCCAGCTGCCGAGCCGTCGGGCGACGCACGAGGATAAAAACGGGAACGGCTGCGAGCGGCGCGAAGACGGCGTATTCCTTCGACGCCACGGCAAGGAGGTAGGAGGCAATTGCAGCGGCGAACCATGCGACCCTACGGGCGACCAGCCCGCGCGTGAAGCACCAAAGCGCGACCACCACGAACAGCGTGGCCATGACGATGGAGCGCTGGATGAGGTAGGCCACCGCGTAGACCGCCACGGGGTTCAGGGCGTAGAAGGCGACGGCGATGGCCAGCGCCGGGGATTGCTCGGGAGGTGTTGCCGGGCTGGCGCCGGACTCGGGCGCGAACTCGATGCGCCGAAGCAGCTCGCGGTAGAAACCGTAGAGCGCCACCACGACCGCAAGATGCAGCAGGACGTTCACGGTGCGCTGCACCCACCAGGCATCGCCGGCGAGCGCCTTGACCCACACGAAGCTTCCGTAGGAGAGGGCGCGCTCGCGCAGCTCCAGCGACTGGTGCAGCCGAAAGAGCTCGCCGCTCGCCAACAGTTCGTCGTCGAAGAACAACGGGCTGCCGAGGCTCGGCGCGTAGATGAGCGCGACGACGGCCGCGACCAGCAGGAGCCACCGAAGAGAGCGGTCTGGAGTCATGTCGGGACGGGCGGCGGCTCCATGCACGGGGCCTCGCCGCCGCGATTATCCCACCCGCGCAGGCGTGGTGTCGCGAAGAATCGAGTGCATGCGCCTGACAAAGGTGTCGCGGCCGAAGCCCTGCGCCTGTCGCTCGCAGGCCGCCCGCAGGGAGCTCGGCCCAAGCCGCTCGAGCGCCTCGACCGCTGCCTGCACCTTCATGGCGTCCGGGGCGCCCTCGATCAGCACGCCCGTCTCGCCGTCCAACACGGTCTCGAGCAGCCCGCCTTCGGCAACGCCGACGACCGGCTTGCCCGCGGCCATGGCCTCCACCGGCGACATGCCGAAATCCTCGTCGACGGGGATGTAGAGCACCGCTCGGCAGCGACCGACGAGCTGCTGCAGCGCCTCTTCCTCGAGCCAGCCCGTGAAACGGATGTTGGCGGCCCCCGCCGCGCGCTGGCGAAGTTGCGTGGCTTCGCTTCCGCCCGAGGCCACCACGAGCTGGCGATTCGGCATGCCACGGAAAGCGTCGATCAGGAGGCCCACCCGCTTCAGGGGCTCCAGTCGGGCCACCGAAAGGTAGAAGTCGCCGTCCTCCTCCCAGCGATAACCCGACGTGTCGATCGGGGGATGCACGATGACGGACTCGCGCCCCAGATATCGCGCCAGCCGGGACTGAACATTTTGGGAATTGGCGACGACGACATCCATGCGGTTGACTGCCTCCCGGTAGCGTGGCTCGAGGTAGGCCACCAGGGCATCGAGCGCCGGGCGAAGCAGGATCGACGCCTGCGAGCGGTAGTGCTCGCGCAAGTCATAGCAGAAGCGTGGCGGCGTATGGCAGTAGAGGACGTTCCGGCGCGCGCGGGTGCGCAGGGCCGCCAGAGGCGCGTAGCTGCCGCTGAAGAGGGCCCAGTCGTAGGCCTCCAAGCGGGGCGAACGCCGGGAAAAGGCACGGATGACCTTCGCGATCTTGAGCGCCGGGATGGCCGAGTACGCGCGCAGGTCGATGAGCGGGCCATCGAGTCGGCGCACGAGCCACCCGGCTTCCGGCAGGACGAACCCCGTGCACAGGGCGGTCCCGGGGTTGGCCTGGAGAAGGGTGCGCGTCAGCTTCTCCGCACCCCCGGGAACCCCCATGAAGTCGTAGAGGACGATGCCGGTGGCGCTCATGCCCGATGCACTACGCCAGGGCGCGCCCGCATGGGGTCAATCCGTCACGGCGCCCTTGCTCGCCGTGCCCACGAGCCGCGCGTATTTCGCCAGCACGCCTCGAGAGTAGCGAGGCTTGGGCTGCTTCCACGCGCCCCGGCGACGCGCAATCTCGGTATCGTCGACATTCAGTTGAATGAGCAGCTGGTGGGCGTCGATGGTGACCGAGTCGCCCTCCTCGATCAGGGCCAGCGTTCCGCCCTCGTAGGCTTCAGGCGCCACGTGGCCCACCACCATTCCCCAAGTGCCGCCCGAGAAGCGCCCGTCGGTGATGAGACCCACGGACTCGCCCAGGCCCTTGCCGATGAGCGCGGACGTCGGCGAGAGCATCTCCCGCATGCCCGGGCCGCCCTTGGGCCCCTCGTAGCGAATGATCACGACATCTCCTGCGCGGATGCGGTCATCGAGGATGGCGGCCATGGCGTCAGGCTCGGAATCAAACACGCGTGCAGGCCCCGTGATCACGGGATTCTTGAGCCCGGTGATCTTGGCCACACAGCCTTCGGGCGCGATGTTGCCCTTGAGGATCGCGAGGTGGCCCTGCGCGTACATCGGCTTGGACCAGGGGCGGATCACGTCCTGGTCCTTGCGCGGCTCGGCGGGAACGTCAGCCAGCGTCTCGGCGACGGTCTTGCCCGTGATCGTCATGCAGTGGCCGTGCAGCAGGCCGTGGGCGAGCAGCATCTTCATGACCTGTGGCACGCCGCCAGCCTTGTGGAAATCGGTCGCGACGTAGCGGCCGCTGGGCTTCAGGTCGCAGAGCACCGGCACCTTGCGACGGATGCGCTCGAAGTCGTCGATAGCCCATGGAACGTCGGCCGCGTGCGCAATCGCCAGAAAATGCAGCACGGCGTTGGTCGAGCCGCCCACGGCCATGATCACGGAGACGGCGTTCTCGATCGCCTCGCGGGTGACGATGTCGCGCGTCCTGAGGCCTTTCATCACGGCCTGCACGAGCACGCGCGCGCTTTCTTCGGCACTCGTGACTTTCTCCGCGTCTTCGTTGGCCATCGTGGACGAGTGGGGCAGCGACATGCCCAGGGCCTCGAAGGAGGAGCTCATGGTGTTGGCGGTGTACATGCCGCCACAGGCCCCGGTGCCGGGCAGCGCACAGCGCTCGATGCACTCGAAGTCCTCGCGGGTCATCTTGCCGGCGTTGAGCGCGCCCACTGCCTCGAACACGGAGACGATCTGCAGGTCCTCGCCCTTGTGGTGCCCCGGCTTGATCGTGCCGCCGTAGACGAAGATGCCCGGCAGGTTCAAGCGGCAGAGCGCGATCATCGCCCCGGGCATGTTCTTGTCGCACCCCCCGATGGCCACCACGCCGTCCATGAACTGGCTCTGTACGGCCGTCTCGATCGAGTCGGCAATCACCTCGCGCGAGACGAGGGAGTACTTCATGCCCTCGGTTCCCATGGAGATGCCGTCGGTGACAGTAATGGTTCCGAACATCTGCGGCATGCCGCCGGCGGCGCGAATGGCGCGGTCGGCGGCATCCGTGAGCGGCTGGAGGCCCGCGTTGCAGGGGTTCAGCGTCGAGTGCCCGTTCGCCAGGCCGATGAACGGCTTCTGGAAGTCCGCGTCCTGGTAGCCGATCGCGCGCAGCATCGAGCGATTGGGCGAGCGCGAGTCGCCCTCGGTGATGGTGGTGGAGCGGAATTTGTTTGCCATGGCGGTTGGCCATCCTTGTTCGAAGGTTGCGCCTATTCTATCGAGCCCGTGCGGGCAGGCCGCGAGATAATGAGGCCTGACAACGACACCGAGCGGCCCCGACCTTGCTGACCCACCCGCAGTTCGACCCCGTCTTTTTCAGCATCGGCCCCGTGGCCGTGCGCTGGTACGGCCTGATGTACGTGGTGGGCTTCGTCGCGTTCGTGATGCTGGGCAAGTGGCGGGTGCGGCGCGGCCTCGGCCAAGGCATGACGGAGGCGGGCGTAGACGACCTCCTGCTCTACGCCGTCATCGGCGTGATCCTGGGCGGGCGACTGGGCTACGTGCTGTTCTACAAGCCGGCCTATTACCTCGCCAATCCTGCCGAGATCCTGCAGGTGTGGGCGGGGGGCATGAGCTTTCACGGGGGCTTTCTGGGTGTGCTGGCAGCCGTGACGTTTTTCTGCTGGCGCCGCCGACTCAACTGGCTGGCGACGACGGACTTCATCGCGCCCCTCGTGCCGCTGGGCCTCGCCGCAGGCCGCCTCGGAAACTTCATCAACGGCGAATTGCCGGGCCGGGCGACGTCGGTGCCCTGGGGCATGTGGTTTCCGCAAGTGGACACGACGCCCCTCGCCCGTCATCCGTCGCAGTTGTATCAATTCGCGCTCGAGGGCGTGGCGCTCTTTGCCCTGCTCTGGTGGTTTTCTTCCCGCACGCGTCCCGCCGGTGCAGTGTCGGGCCTCTTCCTCGTGGGCTACGGCGTGCTCCGGTTTGCCGCTGAGTTTGCGCGCCAGCCGGACGATTTTCTCGGCCTTCTCGCGCTGGGCCTCACCATGGGCCAGTGGCTCTCGTTGCCCATGATGCTGTCGGGCGTGGCCTTGCTGGCCTTCGCGTACCGCGCGCGGTGACCCGCTTGCCCTACCCCGGCGAGCAGCCCGACTACCCAAGGGAGCGGCTTGACAGGGATACCCCCTCCCCTTAGGTTTTCAGACAGGCGTTTGTAGTTCTGCCGCGGCCCGGGGGTCATTCGCCTCGCCCAGGTTGCACACACAAGTCAGGGGTCGTTCATGCGGTACTGCATCGTGGGCGCGGGAGCCATCGGAGGGTTTGTCGGCGCGAAGCTCGCCCTGGCCGGGGAAGAGGTCGTCTTCATTGCGCGCGGCAAGAACCTGGAGGCGATCAATGCCAACGGCATGAGCGTCTTCTATCGGGATGGCCGCGAGGAGCACGCAACCACTGTCAGCGCCACGGGCGACTACGCCGCGGCCGGCAAGTTCGACGTCGTGGTCCTCGCGCTCAAGGCCCACCAGGTAGCCGCCGTGGCGTCGAGCCTCGAGGCTCTGTGTCACGCCGACACGGTCATCATCCCGATGCAGAACGGCATTCCGTTCTGGTATTTCCACGACCACGGCGGGTCGCTCGCCGGGCGCGCGGTTCAGACGGTGGACCCGGGCGGGATGGTGATGAAGGCGATTCCCAAGGAGCGCATCGTCGGTTGCGTGGTGTACCCCGCCACCGAGCTGGTGGCCCCGGGCAAGGTCGTTCACATCGAGGGCGACCGGTTTCCCATCGGCGAGCTGAGCGGCGCGCCGACGCCTCGAGCAACGGCCATCTCCGAATCATTCACCAAGGCGGGGCTCAAGTGCCCCGTGCTCGATAACGTGCGAGCGGAGATGTGGCTGAAGCTTTGGGGAAACCTCACCTTCAACCCCATCTCGGCGCTGACCCAGGCCACGCTGCAGGACATGTGCGAGCACCCGCACGGCCATGCCCTTGCGGCGCAGATGATGAAGGAGGCCCAGGCGGTGGCCGAATATCTGGGCATCACGTTCCGCGTGCCGCTTGATCGGCGCATCGAGGGTGCCCGAAAGGTGGGCAAGCACAAGACCTCGATGCTCCAGGACGTGGAGGCCGGCCGGCCCGTGGAGGTGGACGCGCTGGTGGGCTCCGTGGTGGAGCTGGGCGATCTGACCGGGATACCGGTGCCCACCGTTCGTGCGGTGTACCAGGCGGTGAAGCTGCTGGAGTCGACTTACCTCGGGCCGGTGCTGAGCGTGCGCCTCGTGCAGGTGGACGGCAGCTGACATTGCCCGCGATGCGGGCGCGAGTTGCTGCCTAGCGCTCGGCCTCCGTCTGCTGGGGATACAGCCCCGCGAGCCGTGCAATGAGCACGGTCATGAAGAAAAGCCCGAAGAGTTGCTCGAGGATGGCGAGCGACCTTGCTTGGTCCGTCACGGGCGTGATGTCGCCGTAGCCCACCGACGTGATCGAGGTGACGCTGAAATACAGGAAGTGATAGAACGCCGGGGAGGTATTGTCCGGTGGCCGATTGGCAAAGACGAAGGCCTGCGGGTCGGCCCAAAGCACAATGCTGTAAGCCATGGCCCATGCGATGGCGGCAAGCAGGTAGATCGAGATGGCGGCGTGCAGCCGGTCGGCCGTGATCGCCCCCTTGCGCAGCAGGTAAACCATGAGCCGCGCGATGATGATCAGGTAGAAGGCGATGTTCAGTGCGTACCGCAGGCCGTAGAGGAAATCGGGGCCGCTCGTCACAATCCGGTGGACGTAGAAGCCCAGCACGGTGGCCGCAAGCAGCACGCCCAACTTGAAGGACGTGCCCCTTCCTGCGACGGCATACAGGCCGATGAGAATCGTGGTGAGCTGCAGGACCTGCAGCACCAATCGCCCGAGGTGCCAGGTCTGGAAGTACGGATAGATCGCGAGCAGCCCGATCAGCAACGCAAGCAACACCGTGCAGCGTCCGTAGCCGACCAACAGCTGGGCAATCTGTTCCTCATGATCGTGGGCCGGTGGTGTCACTGCGCTTCTCCTC
>Ga0075471_10000164_pt1 | contig 35758 bp, 35 predicted proteins | sample DEB19_08_DNA_2_FD_74787 | JGI IMG/M metagenome (GOLD analysis project Ga0075471, IMG submission 74787) | Aqueous microbial communities from the Delaware River and Bay under freshwater to marine salinity gradient to study organic matter... | ecosystem: Environmental > Aquatic > Marine > Coastal ...
GCGCTCATCATGGCCGAGGTCCCCGGTCTCGACCTCGCCCGCACCGATGAACCGCGCATCGACGGGCTCGGTCGCGCGCTCCTGCCGGACTCGCCGGTCATGGTCATCGACGCCGATACCCGTGAGCGGATCCCCGTGTTCGCGGAGATCGACCAGGCCAGCCTCGGCCGCACGCCCCTGCTCCTGGTCCGGCCGGTGCGCAACCTCGAGGAGGGTCACCGCTACGTGGTCGGGCTCCGCAACCTGCGCCGTGCGGACGGCTCCCTCATCGAACCCGACCGGGCGTTCCGCGTGTACCGGGACAACATCCCGACCTTCATCCCGGAGATCGAGGCCCGGCGCGCCGCGGTCTTCCAGAACATGACGGTGCTGGCCGAGGCCGGGATGGTCGTGGAGGACATGTACCTCGCCTGGGACTTCACGGTGGCGAGCCGGCGCGGCCTCACGGAGCGGTCGCTGTCGATCCGCGACCAGACCTTCGATCCGCTCGGCGCCGAGGGCACGCTGCCGTTCACGATCGATGCGGTGACCGAGACCCCTGACGCCAACACGCTGCGCCGGATCACCGGCACCTTCACCGTCCCGAACTTCCTGAACGGCGACGGTGGTCCGGGGAACTCGTTCCACTACGACGACCCGTCGGACCCCGACGCGTTGCCGTCGCCGAACGGGACCTACGAGGCGAACTTCATCTGCAACATCCCGCGGGCCTCGGTCGGCGCGGACGGGACGGCGGTCCAGGGGCGGAGCCTCATCTACGGCCACGGACTGCTCGGGGAGGCGAGCCAGGTCAACGGGTTCGCCGCGCTCGGCAGCCGGTACAACTACACGATGTGCGCCACCGACTGGATCGGCATGGCGAACGAGGACCTGCCGAACGTCGCCCAGGTGCTCGGTGACCTCTCCCGCTTCACCACCATGGCGGATCGGATGCAGCAGGGGATCCTGAACTTCCAGATCCTCGGTCGACTCCTGAACAGCGAGGAGGGCTTCGCCGTCGATCCGGCCTTCCGGGTCGGCTCCGACGACCGCGCGCCGTACCGTCCGGACTCGCTCGTGTTCAACGGCAACAGCCAGGGCGGCATCATGGGTGGCGCGCTCACCGCGCTCTCGAACGAGTTCGAGCGCGCGGTACTCGGGGTCCCGGGCATGAACTACTCCACCCTGCTCTCCCGGAGCATCGACTACGACCCGTTCTCGGCCATCAATGGCGTCGCCTACCCCGATCCGTACGACCAGACCTTCGGGCAGGCGCTCATCCAGATGCTCTGGGACCGGGGTGAGAGCAACGGGTACGCGCACCACGTCACCGAGGATCCGCTCCCCGGGACGCGGGCCCACGAGGTCCTGCTGATCGAGGCGTTCGGCGACCACCAGGTGACGAACATCGCGACCGAGAACCAGGCCCGGACCTACGGCGTCGCCACCCGGATGCCGAACCTCGATCCGGGTCGCTCCTGGGACCTCACCCCGATGTGGGGCATCGATCGCATCACCTCGTTCCCGTACTCGGGTTCGGCCCTCGTGGAGTGGGACTTCCCGTTCGCCACGGGAGCGCCGCCGATCGTGAACCTGCCGAACCGTGCCGGGACCGACCCGCACGGTCTCGGGGGACGCGAGCCGCGCCTCGGCATCCAGGTGGCCTACTTCTTCGAGGGTCTCGTGGTCGACGTGTGTGGCGGACCCTGCGTGAGCCCGGTCCGCTGACGCCGGTCCCACCCGGGCCGGATCAGGCGCGGGCCCAGAGTGCGGTGAGGGCCGCAGCGACCTCGTCGACCCGCGACCACGGCCACCAGTGGGGGCACCCCTCGAACACGGCGAGGTCCGCTCCCGTGCGCGCGGCGACGCGCTCGCCGAACTCCGGCGGCGCGTACGTGTCGGCCCCACCCCAGAGGACGAGGGTCGGGCAGCCGAGGGGACGGTCGAGCTGGGGCCAGACCGAGGCCGGGTCGATCGCGGAGCGGTAGAGCCCGAGGATCGCGTCGCTCATGCGTCGGTCCCAGGTCCGGGCCTGCTCGGCCGAGAGGTCCGGATCGGCCCCGCCGGCCTGCAGGATGCCGGCCCGCTCGGCCTCGGTGAGGGCGAGGATGCCGTCCATCACCGCCTCGCCGACCCCGGGGGTCTGCCAGGCCTGCGCCGTGTCGTGCCAGATGTAGGTGTCGTCGAGCGGCCCGCTCCCGAAGGCGAGGGTCCGCAGCAGATCGGGGCGCAGGGCGGCGACCCGTTGGACGAGCAGCGCACCCCAGTCGTGGCCGACGAGGTCGACCGGCGCGCCCACGGCCTCGATCGTCGAGATGAGCCAGGCCGCGTACGCGTCGCGCGTCCCGTCGAACCCGTCCGGCACGTCGACGCCGAAACCGGGCAGCGCGGGGGCGAGGACCTCGCGGGCCCCGAGGCGCGCGCGCAGCGGGGACCAGACCGCAGGGGTGTCGGGGACCCCGTGGACGAGCACGACCGTCATGGTCGGATCATCGCGCGCCGCGGCGTGTCGGCGCCCTCCGCCCGTGCGTCGCGGAATGCCGCGTCCTCCGGGGTCGCGTGCGCGATGCTGACCCGCGCCGAAGCCGGTGAGGAGTGCACCGGCGAGGATGAGAAGGACTTCCCCACATGGCGAAGCGGATCGTTCGGACCGCCCCCATGGCCACGCACCCGAAGGACCGCGCCCTGTTCGAGCGCATCGATGCGGTGCTGGCCGAGTACGAGGCCCAGATCAGGCCCCCGCAAGCGCCTCGACGACGTAGTCGACGCACGCGGTGAGCGCGGCGATGTCCTCGGGATCGATCCCGGGGAACATCGCGATGCGCAACTGGTTGCGCCCCAACTTGCGGTACGGCTCGGTGTCGAGGATGCCGTTGGCCCGGAGGGCCGCGGCGATGGCGGAGGCATCCACCGACTCGACGAAGTCGATCGTGCCCGTGACCGGGCTCCGCACGCTCGGGTCGGTCACGTACGGCGTCGCGTACTCGCTCGCCTCCGCCCAGCCGTAGAGGATCGCCGCCGAACGGTCGCTGCGGCTCGCCGCCCACTCGAGGCCGCCCTCGCCGAGCATCCACTCGACCTGTTCGGCCAGGAGGAACAGGGTCGCGAGCGCCGGGGTGTTGTAGGTCTGGTCGGCCCGGGAGTTCTCGAGCGCGAGCGGCAGGCTCAGGCTCGGCGGCATCCACCGTCCGGATGCGCCGATCCGCTCGATGCGACGGATCGCGCGCGGGGACACCGTGGCGATCCACAGCCCGCCGTCCCCGCCGAAGCACTTCTGCGGTGCGAAGTAGTAGACGTCGGTCGCCGCCGGATCGAAGCGCACGCCGCCCGCGGCCGAGGTCGCGTCGACGAGGACGAGCGTGTCGGGGTCCGGACGCAGCACCGGCAGCGTGACGCCGGTCGAGGTCTCGTTGTGCGGGTAGGCGTGGGTGTCGACGCCGGCGACCGGGGCGAGACGCGGTGGGGTGGAGCCCGGCGCGCACTCGACCACGACGGGGTCCTCGAGGTGCGGCGCGTCGGTGGTGACCTGGGCGAACTTCGACGAGAACTCGCCGACGACGAGGTGCTGGGCCCGCCGCTCGATGAGCCCGAAGGCGGCCGCGTCCCAGAAGAGGGTGGAGCCGCCGTTGGCGAGGAGCACCTCGTAGCCGTCGGGCAGTGAGAACAACTCGGCGAGCCCGGCCCGCACGCGTCCGACCACGGACTTCACCGTCGGCTGACGGTGGCTCGTCCCCATGAACGCCGGCGCGGCGGCGGCGAGGGCGTCGATCCCGGCCTGCCGGACCTTCGAGGGGCCCGATCCGAATCGACCGTCGCCGGGCAGCAGGTCGGGCGGGATGCGGATGGCCTTGGGGTCGGTGCTCACCGGGGCGAGCCTACGCAACGCCCGGGTCCGGGTCCGTGTCGAAACGCCTCAGCCGAGGGCGAGGATCTCGTCGAAGCCCTCGCGCAGGGCCAGCAGCAGCGACTCGAGGTCCGGGACCGCCACGGCGTCGACGTTCACACCGATGCAGGCGGTGCCGCAGTGCGACAGCAGCGTGATGTTCACCGCGGCTCCGGAGAGTGGGCCGAACGCGTACATCCGCTCGAGTTCGGCGCCCGCGGCGTACAGCGGGATCGGCGCACCCGGGACGTTGCTCGTCACGAAGTCCGCACCCTTGAGCATCGAGCCGAACAGCGCGGTCGACACGGTCGTGGGCAGCTGGTTCAGCACGCCCGCGAGGGCGTCGGTGAGTGCGATGGCCGGCTCGCCCTGGATCCAGCGGCTCAGTCGGCCGACCTCGGCGATCCGTTCGGCCGGATCGGCGATGGCCATCGGCACGAGGAACCGGGCCGGGGTGAAGTGGTTGCCGCCGAGCGCGGCCCCCTCGGAGCGCACGTTGATCGGCATGACCATGCGCAGGTGCTCGGGAGCCTCCCCGTGGAACGCGTGGTACCGCATGAGGCCGCCGAGCACCGCCGACACGAAAGCGTCGTTGAGCGAGCCGCCGACCGCCTTGGCCGCCCGCTTCAGGTCGTCCATCGGGACCTCGACGGTCCCGAGCGATCTGGCCAGCGTGCGGGCCTGCATGATCGGTGAGTGCGGCGTGGTCGCGGGTTCGAGGAACCGCGCGATGCTCCCCGCGGCGCGCCCCGCGTCGCCGGCGGCGCGGGCCGGGTTCGCGAGCACCGAGCGACCGGCGTCCCGCAGCGTGCCCACCGAGCGTCGGGCGATGCCGAGCGCTCGCCGGCGCCGGTGGTTCAGCGAACGCGTGATGAGGTCGACCGAGCCGAACGCGTCGAGTTCGACCTCCTCCTCGGCCGGCGCGATGGGTTGCCCCTCGCGATCGAAGTCGAAGAGCATCATGAGCAGCTTCATGCCACCGACGCCGTCGGTGAGCGAGTGGTGCACCTTGAGCACCATGGCGGAGCGTCCGCCCTCGAGGCCCTCGACCACCGTGTACTCCCAGAGCGGCCGGGCCCGGTCGAAGCCGGCCATCGCCGCGTTCCGGGCGATGTCGAGGACCGAGTCGATCGTGCCGTCGCACGAGGCGACCCGGTGCATGTGGAACCCGATGTCGAAGTGCGGGTCGGCCGACCAGATCGGCGGTCCGACGCGCAGCATCGGGGTGGCGACGCGCTGGCGCAGCCGCGGGATGACCCGGGTGCCGGCCTCGACCCGCTCGACGAGCGCGGCCCAGTCGGGCGCCCGATCCAGCAGGAGCACGGTGACGATCGTGGACCGCAGGAGGGGGTCCTTCTCGATGTTCCACATGAGCGCGTCGGCGTCGCTCATGTGGATCTCGAAGCGTTCCTCCGTCATGCCCGGCCTCCTGGTCCGGCCGCAGGCTACCCCTCCGTCCGCGGCGGGCTCCGGGCCGGCTCAGGACTGCTGGTGCCGACCCCGGTCCACCACGCCGGCCCGGCGCCGCTCCACCTCGCCCGGATCGAACCGCCACGCGGCGAAGGTGCGCAACTCGTTCGCCACCGCCTCGGCGCCGGTGAGCTTCGCGTTCTCGTCGTAGAGGCGCTTGAGTGCGCGCACCGCGGCCTGGTCGTTGCCGGCGATGTCCGCGGCGAGCCGACGCGCGAACGGGAGCAGCTCGTCGTGCGGGACCACGTGGTTCACGAGCCCCGCGGCCCACGCGTCCCTCGCGCCGAGGAAGTTGCCGGTGAGGCTCATCTCCTTGGCCCGGCGGTACCCGACGGCCTCGGGGAGGAACGTGCTCATCCCGCCCGCCGGGAGCAGTCCCACCCGGGCGTGGGTGTCGGCGAAGGTGGCACGCTCCGAGGCGACGAGCAGGTCGCACGCGAGTGCGAGTTCGAATCCGCCGGTCACGCACGGACCGTTGACCGCGCCGATGACCGGCTTGGTCATGCGCCACAACGCGGCGAACGGGCTCAGCGAGATCGCGTCGGCGCCGCCGCGCAGGTTGGACCCGGTGCTCCCGAGTTCGCGCAGGTCGAGTCCGGCGCAGAACGCGGGATCGGATCCCGTGAGCACCACGACGTCGGTGGCGTCGTCGGCCTCCGCATGGCTGAGGGCACCGGCGAGTTGCTCCATGAGCGCGCGGTTGAGCGCGTTGCGGGCCTCGGGCCGGTGCAGCGTCACCGTCGTGACGCCCGAGTCGGTGGAGACGAGGACGAGGTCGGTCATGGATGCCGACCGTAGCGGTCGCGCATCACCGGGGTCCGGGCCCGGTGCGCGCCCGTGGGGCGCGCGTCGAAGACCTAGCGGCGGCCGACGAGGGGGCGCTTGCCGTGGTTGGCCTTGCTGCGACGGGCTCGCAGCTTGCGCTTCTTCGACTTCTTGCTCACGGCGGGGCTCCTCGGACTGCGGGAGCGAGGATCGTAGACCAGCCGCGCCTCGATCGCCCCCTCGGCGGACGACCGGTGCCGGCGGCCCCGATCGACGGCTCGGCGGCGGTGTCGCCCCGGGGCTGCGTCTGCGGGCGACCGCCGATCCGGTCGACGGCCGGTCGGCGAGTCGCACGGCGGTGCCGGACGGGGAGCGGGGGCGGACGGGCCGCGGGACCTGCGCGGCCGGGCCGATACCCTCTGGCCCGATGGAGCACCTCGGCCTCGTGGGCCTCGCCGATTCCGGGCACGACCGCCTCTTCGCCGCCCTCACCGGCATGGAGGTCGGTGGGGCGGCGGAACGGACGGTGGGGGTGGTCCGACTGCCGGACGAACGCCTCGACCGTCTCGCAGCGATGTCCGAGTCCCAGAAGGTCGTGCCGGCCACCTTCGAGATCGCCTACGTGCCCGGACTGGCCCCCGAGCCGGGCAAGGGGCTCGGCAGCCGACTGCTCGGGACCCTGCGCGACTGCGACGCGATCCTCTTCGTGCTGCGGGCCGACGGCGTCGATCCGGCGGACGACCTCGCGACCATCGAGTACGAACTCGTGCTCGCGGACCTCGCATCGGTCGAGCAGCGGCTCGGCAAGCAGCAGCGTCTCGCCAAGGGGGACAAGTCGCTGCTCCCGGAGATCGCCGCCCTCGAACGGGCGCTCGCGGCGCTCGGCGACGGCACCCCGGTGTGGCGCTCGGATCTGTCCGAGGATGAGCGGGCCCACCTCGCACCGGTGTTCCTCCTGACCAACAAGCCCGTCCTGCTCGTGGTCGACGTCCCGCTCGACCGCATGGACGAGACCGCGACGATCGCCGAGGGGCTCGGCGAGGGCGCGCTCGGGTGCTGCACCGAGATCGAGGGTGACCCGGACGTGGTCGCGGCCACCGGGGAGGAGCGCGCGTCGCTGCTCGCCGACCTCGGCGTCACCGAGTCGGTGGTGCCGCGCCTGGCCCGCGCGGCGTACCTCATGCTCGGGCGGCGCACGTTCTTCACGACCGGCGACAAGGAGAGCCGGGCGTGGACCTTCCGGGCCGGGGCCCGGGCCCCCGAGTGCGCCGGCGTCATCCACTCGGATCTGCAGCGCGGCTTCATCCGGGCGGAGGTCATCCACTGGGACGAGCTGCTCGAGATCGGCGGTTGGTCCAAGGCCAAGGACGTCGGGAAGCTGCGGGTCGAGGGCAAGGAGTACGAGGTCGCCGATGGCGACGTCCTCGAGATCCGCTTCAACGTCTGAGGTCCTGACGTCGTGTGGTTGGTCCGGGACGGTGCGGTGCTCGCCAGCGCCGAGGCCGCGTCGGGCCGCCGGGCCCGACGGCGTGGACTGCTCGGCCGACCGGGGCTCGACGGCGCGCTCGTGCTGCGCCCGTGTCGGCAGGTCCACTCGATCGGGATGCGGTTCGCCATCGACGTGGCCTTCTGCGACCGGGAGGGACGCGTGCTGCGCACCGCAACGCTGCGCCCCGGACGGGTGAGCCGTCCGGTGCTGCGCGCGGCATGGGCGGTCGAGGCCGAGGCCGGGGCCTTCGCACGCTGGGGCCTCGCCACCGGCGATCTGATCGAGGTGCGCGGGTGAGCGGCGCGCTCGTCGTCGTGGCCACCCCCATCGGCAACCTCGGTGACCTCTCGCCGCGTGCGGTGGAGGCGCTGTCCTCGGTCGACGTGGTCGCGTGCGAGGACACGCGCCGGACCCGCGGGCTGCTCACCCACGCCGGGATCCCGGGGTCGGGGCGGCTCGTGGCGGTGCACGCCCACAACGAGGTCGAACGGGCCGAGGACCTCGTGGCGCGCATGCGAGAGGGCGCACGCGTCGCGTACGTGAGCGACGCGGGCACCCCGGGCGTCAGCGATCCGGGCGCGCGGCTCGTGGCGGCCTGCGTCGCCGCCGACATCCCGGTCGAGGTCGTGCCCGGCGCGAGCGCGGTGCTCGCGGCACTCGTGCTCTCGGGGTTCGTGGGCGATCGCTTCGCGTTCGAGGGGTTCCTGCCCCGACGGGGGCGGGAGCGCGCCGCGCGCCTCGCGGCCGTCGCGGCCGACGACCGCATCCAGATCCTCTACGAGGCGCCGAGCCGGGTCGCGGCGACGGTGGCCGATCTCGTCGACGCCTGCGGACCGGACCGGCCGGTCGCGGTCGCGCGCGAGATCACGAAGGTGCACGAGGAGGTGGTCCGTCTGCCGCTCGCCGCCGCCGCGGCCCACCTGGCCTCGGTCGAGGCCCGTGGTGAGTACGTGATCGTCCTCGGTCCCCAGGCCCCCCGGGAGGTCGAGGTCGACGACGCGGTCCTGCTCGCAGCGGTGCGGGCGGCGACGGCGGCCGGCGCTTCCCGTCGCGACGCCGCCGCCGCGGTGGCCCGCGAGCACGGCGTGGCCCGGAGGCGGGTCTACGAACTTGCCCTCGCCGCCGACCGCTGACGCGGCGACGTCGGCTCAGATCGAGGGGCGGGCCTGGCCCTCGGTGAGCCGGGCGATGCACGCCTCGCACACGAGCCGTTCGGCGAAGTCGCGCAGGGCCTCCTCGCCTCCGCAGAAGGTGCAGCCGCGCTGGACCTTGCGCAGGACGACGTGGCCGTCCTCGACCGCGACGTCGACGAGATCCCCCACGTCGATGCCGAGCGAACGACGGACCTCGACCGGGAGCACGACGCGTCCCAGGCCGTCGACCTTCCGGGTCACTCCGCTCGCACCCACCGGGTCCTCCCATCGTGGATCGGGTTCCGCCGTCGCGTCCGGCTCGCCCGGGACCGTCGTCGGGCCGCCGACGGCCGACGGTCGAACGGTAGCGTAGGTCCGTGGCCCAGCCGTTCTACGTGACGACACCGATCTACTACGTGAACGACGTGCCGCACATCGGCCACGCGTACACGACGGTCGCGGCCGACACCCTCGCCCGGTGGCGGCGGCTCCACGGCGATGACGTCGTGTTCCTCACCGGGACCGATGAGCACGGCCTCAAGGTGGCGCAGTCGGCGGAGGCGCACGGCGTGAGCCCGCAGGAGTGGGCCGACCGCACGAGCCAGCGGTTCCGCGAGTGCTGGACCCTGCTCGACATCACGAACACGGACTTCATCCGCACGACCGAGGCGCGCCACCGGGTCGCGGTGCAGGACTTCCTCCAGCGCGTGTACGACAACGGGCACATCGAGCTCGACGTGTACGAGGGCCTCTACTGCGTGCCGTGCGAGGCGTACTACACCGAGGACGAACTGCTCGACGGCAACTGTCCCGAGCACGGCCGACCGGTTGAGCGGGTCCGCGAGGAGAACTACTTCTTCCGCCTCTCCCGCTTCGCCGAGCCCCTGCTCGAGTACTTCGCGGCCCACCCGGACGCGGTGCAGCCCGAGTCGCGTCGCAACGAAGTGCTCGGGTTCATCCGGCAGGGCCTGCGCGACTTCTCGATGAGCCGGACCTCGATCACCTGGGGCATCCCCCTGCCCTGGGACCCCGCCCACGTGACCTACGTGTGGTTCGACGCGCTCTTCAACTACTGCACCGCGGTCGGCTACGGGGTCGACCCCGCACGCTTCGACCGGTACTGGCCCGCCGACTACCACCTCATCGGGAAGGACATCCTGCGCTTCCACGCGGTCTTCTGGCCCGCGATGCTCATGGCCGCCGGGATGGAACCGGCCCAGCACGTGTTCGCGCACGGGTTCCTCATGGTCGGAGGTGAGCGGATGTCCAAGACCCGGCTCAACCAGATCGCGCCGGCGGACCTCGTCGGGACCTTCGGCAGCGACGGGTTCCGTTACCACTTCCTCGTCGACCAGCGCTTCGGACCCGACGGCGACTTCTCGTTCGAGCAGATGGTCACCCGGTTCAACGCGGACCTCGCCAACAACTTCGGCAACCTCGCGAGCCGCGTGCTCAACATGGCGATGTCCTACTGCGGCGGCCTCACCCCGGCGACCCGCGAGGACGGTCCCCTCGCCGGCGGTTCGGCGCGCGCGCTCGAGGGTCTCGAGGCCGGGATGGCCGCGCTCGACTTCGCGGCCGGGTTCGGCGCGGTCTGGGAGTTCATCGGCGCGACGAACGCCTACATCGAGGACCGCCAGCCCTGGGCACTCAACAAGGCGGGCGACACGGCCGGCGCCGCCGCGGTGCTCGGTGACTGCCTCGAGGCCCTGCGGATCGTCGCCCTGCTCGCGTCGCCCGTGCTGCCGCGGGCGAGTGCCGAGCTGCACCGTCGACTCGGCCTCGCCGGCGACCCCACCGACGGTCGGGTGCCCGACGACGCGCGCTGGGGTGCGGTCGTCACCGCCGGGAACACGCTGGAGAAGGGGCCGGCGCTGTTCCCGCGGCTCGAGGTCCCGTCGGGGTCGGACGGGTGACGACCCGTCGCTGGGCCGACAGCCACGTCCACCTCTTCTCGATCGAGGACGGTGCGGACCCGGCGCTCGAGCGGGCCCGGGCCGCCGGGGTCGATCGGTTCGTGTGCGTCGGCACCGACCTCGGGACCTCCCGCACCTGCGTGGCCCTCGCCGAGGCGGACCACGACGTCGCCGCGGTCGTGGGGCTCCACCCCCACGAGGCCCGACACCTCGCCGAGCAGCGGGAGGGCATCGAGGCGCTGGTGTCCCATCCGGCGGTCGTCGGGGTGGGCGAGGCGGGGTTCGACCTGTTCTACGCGCACTCGCCGCACGCCGATCAGGAGGACGCGTTCCGCTGGCAGGTGGCGCTCGCCCACGCGCACGACCGCACGCTCGTGATCCACACGCGCGACGCCTGGCCCGACACGTTCCGGGTGCTCGAGTCCGAGGGCGTCCCGCCCCGCACGGTGCTGCACTGCTTCACCGGGGGCCCGGCGGAGGCGGAACGGGCGCTCGCGCTCGGTTGCCACCTGTCCTTCAGCGGCATCATCACCTTCCGCAACGCGGACGACCTCCGGGCCGCCGCCGCGCTCGCCCCGCTGGATCGGGTGCTCGTCGAGACCGACGCGCCGTACCTCGCGCCGGTCCCGCACCGGGGCCGCGCCAACGAACCCGCCCACGTGGTGCACGTCGGCGAGGCCCTCGCCGCGGCGATGGGTCGCGACGTCGACGAGGTGGCGGCGGCCACCCGGGCGACCACGCGTCGACTCCTGGGCCGGGGCTGACCGGGCGTCCACGGGCGCTGAGGAACTCCAGAGTCCCGACCTGCACCGATGCCGGCAGATTCCCAGTAACTGGATCATGGATTGCCGCGCCCGGGGGTCATCGGTACGGTCCCCCTCGTCCCGACGACGCCGCAGCGCGGCGATCGGGTGGCCCGTGCCGATCCGGTGCGGGCTCGGCGGAGCCAAGGGGTACGTCCCATCGACGGTCACTCCACCCGCGCCGGTGCGCGGGGCGGTCAGCACAACCACGAGGCCCGCGCGCGCCGGTACGCGCTGCGCTCGGTCCGGCCGTCACCGGCCCGGATCGATGCCCCGGAGCCCGCGGTCTGGCTCCCGGTGGGCGACGCCTCGGCCGCGCTCGCCGGAGGGGCCGCCACCTCGGCGCCGACCCGCGATGCACGCGGGTTCGCCCCGGCGGACCACGAGGCCCGGGACGCCCGGGCCGCGCTCGACGCCGAGCTCCTCTCGATCGAGGCCGCCTTCTGGTCGACCTCGGGGCGGGCCTTCGACGCCGCGGTGGCCGATCCGACGCCGACCCGGGTCGAACCCGTCCTCGCTCCGGCACCTCGACCGGCGCCGGCCCCTGCTCACGCGCACACGACCCGCCACCGCCTCGAGTGGGTCGGCGCGGTCGTCCTCATCCTCGCGGTGGCCCTCGGTATGGCCCACCTGCTCGGCCCGTCCAACCCGATCCGGTACGTCCCGCTCTCGGTCGACGGGATCGCCACGACCGTGCAGACCCGGGGCACCCGGGTCGCCGACGTGCTGCGTGAGGCGGAGGTGACCCTGGCGAGCGCGGATCGCGTCGTGCCCGCGGCCGACACCCGGCTCGACGGTGACACCGCGGTCCGGGTGCTGCGCGCGTTCCCGGTCACCGTGGACCTCGACGGCGAGCCGCGCACCGTGCGCACCACGCGACGAACGGCGTCGCGACTGCTGCCCGAGCTCGCAGCGGCACCGAACGCGCTCGTGACCGCGGCACCCGAGCGACTTGCGGCCGGGGCCATGGTCGTGGTCCGCACCCCCCGTCCGGTCGCGCTCCAGGTCGACGGCGCCGCACGTTCGCTCAGCGCGACGGCGCTCACCGTGCGCGAGCTGCTCGCCGACGAGGGGGTGGCACTCGGGCCGAACGACGAGGTCAGCCCGACCCTCGACGCGCGGCTCACCGACGGTCTGCGCGTGCGGGTCACGCGCCTGGCCGCCGGGCAGCGCACCGCCCTCGTGGCCGTGCCGTTCCGCGACGAGCGCCGCAGCGATCCGAACCTCGAGGTGGGTCAGACCCGGGTGGTGCGGGCCGGAGTGCCCGGCCAGAACCGCGTCGTGTACGCCGTCACGCTGCGGGACGGGGTGGAGGCCGGTCGCAGCATCGTGCGGACCGAGGTCGTGCGGGCGCCGGTGAGCCGGATCCTGGCCGTGGGCACCCGCCCGGTCCGCCGGGCCACGCAGTCCGTGGCCGGCCCCGTGCCGAGCAGCACCGGGCGGAGCGAGACGGGGCAGGGGTCGCACTACGCGTTCACGGTCGCCTCCTGCGCCCACAAGACGCTCCCGTTCGGCACGGTCGTGCGGATCACGAACCTCAACACCGGCGCCACGGCGTCCTGCACGATCCGGGACCGCGGGCCGTTCGGTCCCGGACGGATCCTGGACATGTCCAAGGACACGTTCAGCCGGCTGGCCCCGTTGTCCCAGGGCGTCATCCCGGTCCGCATCGACTGGTAGCGCACCGCCCGGTGGTCGGCGCCGGTGCGCGCGACCTGCGACGATCTCCCACGTGACCGTCCCGACCGCGACCTCGATCCGTGCCCTGCTCGCCGAGCACGGCAAGGCCCCGAGCCGGGCCCTGGGGCAGCACTTCCTGGCCGACCCGAACACCTCGCGCCGCATCGTGCGCCTCGCCGAGGTCGGTGACGGGGACCGCGTGCTCGAGATCGGACCGGGTGTCGGATCGTTGACCGCCGCGCTCGTGGAGGCCGGGGCGCTGGTCACCGCGCTCGAACTCGACCGGCACGTGCTGCCGCTGCTCGACGCGGTCCTCGCGTCCACCGACGACGCGGCGCACGTGCACGTCGTCCACGGGGACGCGCTCACCGAGGACCTCGGCGCGCTGGTCGGGGAGGAACCGGTCGCGTGCGTGTCGAACCTGCCCTACAACGTGGCGACCCCGATCGTGATGCGGATCCTCGAGGAGGTGCCCGCCATCACCCGCCTCCTCGTCATGGTGCAGCGTGAGGTGGGGGAGCGCATGGCCGCAGGGGTCGGGGGCAAGGAGTACGGGTCGGTCTCCGTGCGGCTCGCGTTCCACGGGCGGGCCCGGATCGTCGGGACGGTGGCGCCGAGCGTGTTCCTCCCGCCGCCGAAGGTCGACTCGGCCCTGGTGCGCATCGATCGCCACGCGGTCCCGCCGGTGGCCGTTCCGTCCTACGCCGCGCTGGCTGCGGTCGTCACCGCCGGGTTCGCGCAGCGGCGCAAGATGCTGCGGCGTGCCCTCGTCCCGTTGCTCGGTGACCGCACGATCCCGGTGCTCGAGGCGGCGGGCATCGATCCGGCGGCCCGGGCCGAGACCCTCGACCTCGCGGCGTTCGCCGCGCTGACGCGGGCGGCCGCATGATCCGCGTCGACGCGAAGCTGACCCTCGCCCTGCGCGTCACCGGGACGCTCCCGGGCGGGTACCACGCGCTCGACGCCCTCGTCGTGGCGGTCGACGCCCCGGCGGACCGCCTCACGCTCGAGTTCACCCCCGGCCCGCGAGCGGTGCACGCAGTCGTGCACGGTCCGGCCGCGGTCGGGGTGCCCGCCGACGACACGAACCTCGCGGTGCGCGCCGCGTACGACCTGCTGCCCGTGGGCGCGGGTGTGCACCTCGACCTCGAGAAGCACATCCCGTCGGGGGCCGGTCTCGGCGGCGGATCCTCGGACGCCGCCGCGGTGCTGCGCGCGCTGCGCGCCCGGTTCGACCTCGATCCCGGGCGGATCGACACGGTGGCGGCGGCGCTCGGGTCCGACGTGCCGGTGTGTGTGCGCGGGGGTGTGCACCGGATGGAGGGGCGGGGCGAGGTCCTCACCCCGCTCGACGCGGGCCCGCCGCTCGACCTCGTGATCGCCGTGCCGGCCTTCGGGTGCTCGACGCCCGCGGTCTACCGGGCCTATGACTCCCTCGGCGGACCGACCGCCACGCGCACCGTGCCCGCACCGCCCGGCTGGGCGGAGGTGTGGGGTCCGACCTGGGCGAACGACCTCGAGGCGGCCGCCGAGGTCGTGGCCCCCGGCCTCGCGCACTTCCGCGACCGGGTCGAGGCGGTCTGCGGCGTGCCCGCGCTGCTCGCCGGGAGCGGATCGGCCTACGCCGCCGTCCTGCCGGACGCGGCCGCGGCGCAGGACGCGGCCGACGCGCTCGGCCGGCTCGACGGGGTGCGGGCCTGGGCGGGTCGCGCGCCGGTCACGCCCGGGGCCTGATCCGACGCGTCCGGGCCCGGACGCGGGAAGGACCGCTCCGGAGAGCGGTCCTTCCCATCGAGCGGGTTCGGGCTAGCGACCCTGGTTCCGGCGCTGCCAACGCGTCTTCTTCAGCAGCTTCTTGTGCTTCTTCTTGCGCATGCGCTTGCGGCGCTTCTTGATCAGGGAGCCCATGAGGCCGCTGAACCTACACGGGGCCGTCCGGGGCCGTCACATCGCGCCGGCGCGCGGGGGACCCCGAAGTCCCGTGGGCGGTGCGGGCGGTTCGGGGTAGGGTCGCCCACGGGGCCGTGTCGGGGGTGGTGTAACGGCAGCACGGGGTCCTTTGGAGTCCCAGGTCGGGGTTCGAAACCCTGCCCCCGAGCCACCCCGCAGCGCGTCGATGCGACCCGGCCCACGGCCACGGCACAGGGAGAGGAGCGAGCAGCACTCATGGCGGTCCAACGGCCCCTCGCCGCGATCGTCCTCGCCGCCGGCGAGGGCACCCGCATGCGTTCGGCGACCCCGAAGGTGCTGCACCCGCTCGCCGGGCGGCCGATGCTCGCCCACCTCGTCGACGCCCTCGTCGCCCTCCCCCTCGAGCGGGTGGTGCTCGTGGTCGGCCACCGGGCCGAGCAGGTGCGCACCGCGATGCTGGACGCGCTCGGCACCGCGACCCCGGTCGACTTCGTGGAGCAGCGGGTCCAGCGGGGGACCGGGGACGCGACCGCGGTGGCGCTCGGCGCGTTCCCGGAGGACGACGGTCTCGATGAGGACGACGTGCTCGTACTCGTCGGCGACGTCCCGCTGCTGCGGACCGAGACCGTCGAGGCGCTGCTGGCCCACCACCGGCGCACCGATGCGGCCGCCACGCTGCTCACCACCCACCTCGCCGATCCGGCGGGCTACGGGCGCATCGTCCGAGACGCCCGTGGTGGGGTCGTCCGCATCGTGGAGCAGGCCGACGCGACCGATGAGGAGCGGGCGATCACCGAGATCAACCCGGCGATCTACTGCTTCCGGCGCTCGTTGCTCGCGCCGGCGCTCCGGCGTCTCACCCCGGCCAACGCGCAGGGCGAGTACTACCTCACCGACGTGATCGCGGTGCTGCACGACGCGGGCCACACCGTCGCCGCGATCGCGGTCGATGACCCGTTCGAGTGCATGGGGGTCAACGACCGGACCCAACTCGCGCTGGCCGAGGCCGCGTTGCGCGACCGGATCAACCTCGCGTGGATGCGGGCCGGCGTGACGATGGTCGATCCGGCGACCACCTACGTCGACTCGGGCGTGGTGCTCGAGTCGGACGTGCGCATCCTCCCGAACACCATCCTCGAGGGCTCCACGACGATCGCGACCGGTGCGATCGTCGGACCCGACGTCCGCCTCGTGGACACCGAGGTCGGCGCCGGGGCGACCGTGTCCCACACGGTCGCCCGGGGGGCCACGATCGGATCCGACTGCACGGTCGGTCCCTACGTGTCGCTGCGCGTGGGCACCCGGCTCGCCGCGGGCGCCCACGTGGGCACCTTCGTGGAGACCAAGAACGCGCAGATCGGCGAGGGTGCCAAGGTGCCCCACCTGGCGTACGTGGGCGACGCCAGCGTCGGACCCCGGGCCAACGTCGGCGCGGGCACGATCACGGCGAACTACGACGGCCGGTCCAAGCACCGCACCGAGATCGGTGCTGACGCCCGGATCGGCTCGAACACGGTGCTGCGCGCACCGGTCCGGATCGGCGACGGTGCCTACACCGCGGCAGGATCCGTGGTCACACACGACGTCCCGCCCGGCGCCCTCGCCAAGGGCGTCCCGGCGGAGATCGACGAGGGCTGGGCCGACCGGCTCGACGAAGGGAACTAGGAACGATGGAGCTCGTCCCCACCAAGCGACTGCAGCTGTTCGCCGGCCGCGGGAACCGGGACCTCAGCGAGGAGATCGCGCAGGCCCTCGACGTCCCGCTCGGCGAGGTCGTCCTCTCGACGTTCGCCAACGGCGAGATCTACTGCCGGTTCGGCGAGAGCATCCGTGGCTCCGACGTGTTCATCATCCAGAGCCACTGCGAGCCGATCAACGAGCGGGTCATGGAGATGCTCATCATGATCGACGCGGCCAAGCGGGCGTCGGCCAAGCGCATCACCGCGGTGACCCCGTTCTACGGGTACGCCCGTCAGGACCGGAAGGCCGAGGGCCGCGAGCCGATCACCGCCCGACTCGTGGCCGATCTCATCACGGTCGCCGGTGCGGACCGGGTCGTGACCGTGGACCTCCACACCGGCCAGATCCAGGGCTTCTTCGACAAGCCGGTCGACCACCTCACCGCGGTGCCGCTGCTCGCGGAGTACGCGGCGAAGCTGTTCGGCGCCGGCGCGGATGTCACCGTGGTCTCCCCGGACGCGGGCGGCGGCAAGCTCATGCGGCGCTTCTCGAACTACCTCGCCGAGTACGACATCGACTCCGAGCTCGCCTTCATCGACAAACGGCGTCCGAAGGGCACGCACAACGTCGCGGTCGCGAGCGAGGTGGTCGGTGAGGTCGAGGGCCGGCACTGCATCGTCGTCGACGACATGATCGACACCGCGGGCACCGTCGCCGCCGCGGCGAGCCTCCTCAAGGAGCGAGGCGCCGCTTCCGTCCGGATCCTCGCGACCCACGGCCTGCTCTCGGGTCCGGCGGTCGAGCGCCTCCGCGAGGCGCCGGTCGAGGAGGTCGTGGTCACGAACACGATCCCGATCCCGGACGAGAAGCGCTTCGACGGCCTCACGGTCCTGTCGATCGCCCCGATCGTCGCCGAGGCCCTCGACGCCGTCTTCGAGGACACCTCGGTGAGCGAGCTCTTCCGCGGCGACAACGTCTGAGGCCCGGGAGGCGCCCCGGCCCGGTCCGGCCCGGGTTCCCCGACCCGCCGATCGGCCGCGTTTGGCCCCGGGCCGCCCCACGGTCCAGAATGGGCGACCCTGTTCGTTCCCGAAGGACCCGACGCGCCATGACCGACGCCACCCTCACCGCCTCGATCCGCACCGAGCGCGGCTCCGGCCCCGCCGGCCGCCTCCGGCGCGACGGGCAGGTCCCCGCCGTGGTCTACGGCCTGGGCACGGACACCCTCGCCGTCACCGTGTCGGCCCGGGAGCTCGACCACATCCTCCACTCCGACACCGGCGCGAACAGCCTCATCACGCTGCAGGTGGACGGCGGGGACGTCCTCGCGCTCGCCCGGCAGATCCAGCGCCACCCGACGCGGGGCATCCTCCAGCACGTCGACTTCATCCGGGTGAGCCGCGACCGGGCGGTGGACGCCGAGGTGCCGATCGTCATCGTGGGCGAGGCCCCGGGGACCAAGGCCGGCGGCAAGCTCGAGCAGCAGCTCTTCACGGTGTCGGTGAGCGCGCTCCCGGACCGCATCCCGACCGCCATCGAGGTGTCGATCGCCGGGCTCGCGCTCGGCGACCAGATCAAGGTCGCGGACATCGCCTGCCCCGATGGGGTGACGATCGCCCTGCCCGCCGACGCGCTCGTCGTGCAGGTGGCGGTGCCCCGTGGCCTCACCGGGACCGACGAGGGCGAGGGCGAGCAGTCCGAGGGCGGCGAGTCGCCCGAGGCCTGATCCGTGCCGCGGCGCTCACCCGACGCCGAGCGCACCGGCACGCCGGCCGACTACCTCGTCGTCGGCCTCGGCAACCCGGGCGACGAGTACGCCCGGACGCGCCACAACGTCGGCACCGACGTGGTCGAGATCCTCGCGACGCGTCACGGCGCCCGCCTCCGCAAGGGCAAGGAGCGCGCGCTGGTCGACGAGGTGCGCCTCGGCCCGGCCCGGGTCGCGCTCGCGGTCCCGATGACCTACATGAACGACTCGGGGGACGCGCTCCGGCGTCTCGTCCACCGGTACGGGGTGGCGGTCGACCACGTGATCGTCGTCCACGACGAGCTCGATCTCCCGCTCGCCGCGCTCAAGCTCAAGGCGGGCGGTGGCCTCGCCGGGCACAACGGGCTCCGCTCCATCAAGCACCACCTCCACGACGACGGGTTCCTCCGGGTGCGCATCGGGATCGGCAAGCCGCCGAGTCGGGAGCGGGGGGCCGACCACGTGCTCGACCGGTTCTCGAAGCGTGACCGCACCGAGATCGAGGTGACGCTCGAGGCGGCCGCCGACGCGGTGGAGGCGATCGTCGCCGACGGCGTCGACGCCGCGATGAACCGGTACAACTGAGGGCGGCTGCGGATGACCGCGCCGCTCCATCCGCTCGCCGCCCTGCTGGCCGAGGACCCCGCGGTCGTCGCGGCCGCGGCCGCGGCCGACGTGGTCGCGGTGCCCGAGGTCGCCCGTCCGCTGTTCGTCGCCGCGCTCGGTCGCCTCACCGGTCGACGGCCGCTGCTCGTGGCGGTGCCGACGGTGGCCGAGGCCGAGCGCATCAGCGGTGACCTCGGTCCGGTGCTCGGTGCCGGCGCGGTCGAGCTCTTCCCGGCCTGGGAGACCCTGCCATTCGAGCGGGTGTCGCCGAACCTCGAGACGATGGGACGGCGGCTGCGCGTCATGTGGCGGCTGCGACGGGGCGACGCCTCCCTCGCCGTCGTCGTCGCCCCGGTGCGCGCGCTCGTGCAGCGCCTCGGGCCGCACGTGGAGGACGTCGAACCGATCGAGCTCGCGCCCGGTGACCACCTGGACCGGGACGATCTCGTGGGCCGTCTCGTCGCCGCCGGGTACCGGCGCGAGTACCAGGTGGAGTCCCGGGGTGAGGTCGCGGTGCGCGGCTCGATCGTCGACGTGTACCCGTCCACCGCCGACCATCCGGTGCGCATCGACCTGTGGGGGGACGAGGTCGAGCGGCTGTCGGGCTTCTCGATCGCCGACCAGCGGTCCACCCGTGATCTCGAGACGGTCACGATCCTGCCCGCGCGGGAGCTGCTCCCGACCGAGGAGGTGCGCGAGCGGGCCCGTGCACTCATCGACGAGGCACCGTGGGGTCGGGAGCAGTGGGAGCGGATCGCCGAGGGTCAGACCTTCGACGGTATGGAGTCGTGGCTGCCGTGGCTCTGTGCGGACGAGCACCTCCTCACCGACCTCATGGGCGCGGGGTCCCAGGTGCTGCTCGTCGAGCCGCGCCGGCTGCGCGACCGGGCCGCCGAGCTGCTCGACGAGGAGGAGGCCCTCGCCGGGGTGCTCGCAGGCACCTGGGGCACCGAGCCCGAGTCCCTCCGACGTCTGACGCTCGACTTCGACCGCCTCCTCGCCCACGGGCCGACGATCGTCACGAGCGTGCTCGGCGCGCCCGACGGGCCGGCGACCCCGCAGCTCGTCGCCGCCGCCTTCGACCCGGTGGTGGGCGACGTCGAGGCACTCGCTGAACGGATCCGCGCGCTCCTTGCCCGTGGTCTGCCCGTCGTGGTGGCGGCCGAGGGTGCGGCGAGCGCGCGTCGACTGTCCGAGATCCTCGCCGACGGTCGCATCGACGCGCCCGTCGTCGAGGAGCCGGTGCTGGTCGCCGGCGCGGTGAGCGTCGTCATCGCCCCCATCGAGCGCGGCGTCGTCGCGGGCCCGGCGGGCCTCGCGCTCGTGGCCGAGGCCGACCTGTCCGGGCGTCGGCGCGTGCACCGGAAGGTCCGCGGGGCCCGTCAGCAGGCCGACTTCTACGACGACCTCAAGGTCGGTGACTTCGTCGTGCACCAGGTGCACGGGGTCGGGCGCTTCGAGGGCATGGTGCAACGCGCCATCGCCGGGGTGGAGCGCGACTACCTCATGCTCGCCTACCGGGGCAGCGACCGGCTCTACGTCCCGACCGATCAGATCGGCACCGTGCGTCGGTACACGGGGGGCGACGCGCCGGCGCTGTCCCGGATGGGTGGGCCGGAGTGGCACCGCACCCGTACGAAGGTGCGCACGGCGGTGGCCCAGATCGCGGCCGAACTGGTCGCGCTCTACCGCGAGCGTCTCGCCACGGTCGGCCACGCCTTCGGACCCGACACCCCGTGGCAGCGGGAGATGGAGGACGCCTTCCCCTACGAGGAGACCCCCGACCAGCTCCGGGCCATCGTCGAGGTGAAGGCCGACATGGAACGTGCGATCCCGATGGACCGGCTGGTCTGCGGCGATGTCGGGTACGGCAAGACCGAGATCGCGCTGCGCGCCGCGTTCAAGGCGGTGCAGGACGGCAAGCAGGTCGCGATCCTCGTGCCGACCACGCTGCTCGCCAACCAGCACGGGCAGACCTTCCGCGAGCGGTACGCCGGGTTCCCGGTGCGGGTCGAGGTGCTCTCGCGGTTCCTGACGCCCAAGGCCCAGGACGCCGTGGTCGCGGGGCTCGCCAGCGGAGAGGTCGACGTCGTCGTCGGCACCCACCGCCTGCTGTCCGAGGACCTGGCGTTCAAGGACCTCGGCCTGCTCGTCATCGACGAGGAGCAGCGGTTCGGGGTCGAGCACAAGGAGCGCATCAAGCGGCTCCGGGCCGCGGTGGACGTGCTCACGCTGTCGGCCACCCCGATCCCGCGCACGCTCGAGATGAGCCTGACCGGGATCCGGGACCTGTCCCTCGTGCAGACCCCGCCCGAGGAACGCCAGCCGATCCTGACCTACGTCGGGGAGTACGACGAGCGGGCGGTGTCCGAGGCGATCCGACGGGAACTGCTCCGCGAGGGGCAGGTGTTCTTCGTGCACAACCGGGTGCAGGACATCGAGCACGTCGCCGAGCAGGTGCGCGACCTGGTGCCGGAGGCCCGGGTGCAGATCGCGCACGGGCAGATGGACGAGGGCACCCTCGAACGGGCGGTGCTGTCGTTCGCCGAGCGGGAGTCCGACGTCCTCGTCTGCACGACGATCGTGGAGAGCGGGCTCGATCTCCCGATGGCCAACACGCTGGTGGTCGACCGGGCCGACCTGCTCGGGCTGTCGCAGCTCTACCAACTCCGCGGTCGGGTCGGCCGGCGGGGCAGTCGCGCGTACGCGTACCTCCTCCACCCGCAGGATCGGGCGCTCTCCGAGGAGGCCTACGAGCGGCTCAAGGCCATCGGCGAGTTCACCGACCTCGGGTCCGGGTTCAAGCTCGCGATGCGCGACCTCGAGATCCGCGGTGCCGGCAACATGCTCGGCGGTGCGCAGAGCGGTCACATCGCGGCGGTCGGTTTCGACCTCTACTGCGAACTCGTGACCGAGGCGGTCGCCGAGTTGAAGGGCGAGCGGATCGAGCCGCCGTTCGAGGTCGTGCTCGATCTGCCGACCGACGCGCACCTGCCGCGTACCTACGTCGAACGGGACGACGTCCGGATGGAGGCCTACCGGCGCCTCGGCGCGGTGGAGTCCCCGGCCGATGTGGACGACGTGGAGGCGGAGTGGCTCGACCGGTACGGACCGCCGCCGGCTCCGGCCGACGCCCTGCTCGATGCGGCGCGACTGCGGGCCGAGTGCGTGCGGTTGCGGATCCCGACGGTGTCGATCGTGTCCGCCCCGATGCAGCGCTCGAGCGCACGCATCGCCATCTCGCTGCCCGAGAGTCGGAAGGTCAGGCTCGCCCGGCTGGCCCCGAGGGCCACGGCCAAGGACGATGCGATCGTGGTGCCGCTCGAGGTGGCCCCGGCCCGGGCGGTCGCCGCGGTGACGGCGCTGCTGCGTGATCTGGTCCCGCCGGAGGATCCCGCGGCCTGATCCGTGGACCTGCGGACCCGTCACTAGCATCCGGTCCCTGTGAAGCGAACCCGGATCCTCCCCATCGCCCTCGCCGTCTGCACCGCCGCGCTCCTCGCCGGGTGCTCCTCCGTGGGGGGCACCGCGGCCACCGTGAACGGCGATCGGTTCGCCCAGCGCGACTTCGAGGCCGAGCTCACCGCCCAGCGCGACAACGAGCGCTACTGGAACGCGAGCCAGCAGAACGCCCCCGGGACCGAGAACGAGGACGCGGTGCCCGCAACCCTGGCGGCCGACTGGCTCACCCGCCACATCTACACCGAGATCGTCGCCCAGTCGCCCCTCGGCCGCCGGTCGAAGCCGGACGCCGCGACGCGCGAGCGCGTGGAGTCCCAGCTCGCGCAGACCCCCGGGTGGAACGCCTTCCCGGCCCGGTTCCGCAAGGACCTCGTGGAGTCCAACGCGATCGCGATCGCGGCGCAGCGGGCCCTGGCCGGACCCGAGCCCGGGGACGCGGAACTCGCCGCCTTCTTCGAGACCTACCGGAGCCAGATCTGTCCGAGCGGTGAGGTCGTCTCCCACATCCTCGTGGCGAGCCAGGCCGAGGCCACGGCGGTGCTCGCCCAGTTGGCGGGTGGCGCCGACTTCGCGACGCTGGCCAAGGAGCGTTCGACCGACACGGGTTCCGGTGCCGCCGGCGGGGGACTCGGGTGCCTCGGGGCCCAGCAGTTCGTGACCGAGTTCGACCAGGCCGCCCAGGCCCTCGCCGTGGGCGGGACCTCGGGACCGGTGCAGACCCAGTACGGGTGGCACGTGATCCGGGTCGAGGCGGCCACCTACGCGGCGCTGCGCAACGACGTGGCCGGTGCGTACCGGCAGGTCGCCGACGCGAAGTTCCAGCGGTGGGTCCAGCGGCGGGTCGCGGCGGCGAAGGTGCGCGTGAACCCGCAGTACGGCACCTGGCGACGCTCCCGGGGCGGGTTCAAGGTCGTGGCGCCGACGACGCCCGCACCCGCGGTCCGCCCGGCCCCGCAACCGACGGGCGCGACCGGCATCCTCGGATCCCGCGGCACGCCGAACCCGTGACCCCGCGGGTCGTGGTGGTCGGGCTCGGCCCGGGCGGTGCCGACCTCGTCACCCCCCGCGCGCTCGAGGCGCTCCGACGGTCCCCGGTGCTGGTGCGCACCGCTCGTCACCCCGCGGTCGACGACCTGCGCGCGGTCGGCATCGCGTTCGAGCCGCTCGACCCGATCTACGACGCGGCGCCCGACCTCGCGGCGGCGTACGCCGCGATCGCCGAGCGGGTGCTCGCGGAGGCCCGGGATCGGGGTGAGGTCGTCTACGCGGTCCCGGGGAGTCCGGGCGTGGCCGAGCGTGCCGTCGGCGCACTGCACCGGGCCGCCGCCGCGGGGGAGATCCTGCTCGAGGTCGTCCCCGGGCTCTCCTTCGCCGACCTCGCGTGGGCCCGGCTCGGCGTGGATCCGATGGAGCGCGGTGCGCGCGTCATCGACGGGCGCGACCTCCCGAACGCGGCCGGGCTGCACGGGGCGCTGCTCATCGCCCAGTGCGACACGACCTTCGTGCTCTCGGAGGTGAAGCTCGCCCTGCTCGAGGTCCTGCCGGCCGACGCCGAGGTCGTGGTGCTGGCCCGCCTCGGCTCGGCATCGGAGTCGGTGACCCGGGTCGCGCTCGAGGACCTCGACCGCACGGTGGAGCCCGACCACCTCACCACGGTGTTCGTCGACACGGGCGAGGCCGCGGTGGCGGCCGAGGTGGCGCGCCTCGTCGCCCTCGCCGAGGTCCTGCGGGGTCCGGGCGGGTGTCCGTGGGACGCCGAGCAGACCCACCGGTCGCTCGTGCGGTACCTGCTCGAGGAGGCCTACGAGACCGTGGAGACCCTCGAGGCCCTGCCCCTCGACGCCCCGGCGGGTGAGGCCGACCTCGAGGCCTACGCGCGCCTCGAGGACGAACTCGGCGACGTGCTCTTCCAGGTCGTGTTCCACTCGATCCTGGCCGCCGAGGCCGGCGCGTTCACCTTCGCCGACGTGGCGCGCGGCATCCACGACAAGTTGGTCCGGCGACACCCGCACGTGTTCGGCGAGGTGGACGTCGCCGGGAGCGACGAGGTGCTCGCCAACTGGGAGGTCATCAAGCAGCAGGAGCGAGGGACCGAGTCGATCATGGACGGCATCAGTCCGGCGCTGCCGTCCACGTTGTACGCGCTCAAGCTCTTCCGGAAGGCCGCGACGGTCGGGCTCGCGCCGGCCGACCGCGGGGCGGCGATCGACGAGGTCGAGGCGGCCCTCGCCCGGTTGGGCGCGCCGCCGGCGGACCGGTCGGAGGAGGATCCGGCGGTCGGTGACCTGCTGGCCGCCGCGGTCGCGGTCGCGCGCGCCGAGGGCGTGGACGCCGAGTCCGCGCTGCGGGCCTGGGCCGGGCGCTTCCGCGAGCGGTTCCGGACCGTCGAGGCACTGGCCGCGTCCCGGGGGACGTCGCTGCGCGAGGCCGATCCCGACCTCGTGCGCGACCTCTGGACCGAGGCCGCGCCCGCCGACTGACCGCCGCGGGCGCGACGGGTGGCGCCCGGTCGGGCCTGCGTGGTCGAATCCGGGGCGTGAGCACCTACGACGTCCTCGGGAGCACCGTCACCACGCCGGTCGAGATCCGCGAGGCGCGTTCCTGGTTCTCGACCTTCGCCGTCCCGTTCCGCGCCGCGCGCGACCTCATCGCCTACAGCGGGCTCGAGCCGGCCCCGCTCCCCGGCGGCCGGGCGCTCGCGAGCCTCGGGTTCGTCCGTTACGTCGACGGGGACCTCGGCCCGTACCACGAGTTCGTCGTCGCACTCATCGTGCGGCGACCCGGTGGCACGGACCGACGGGACACCGGTGCGTTCATCCACCAGCTCCCCGTGAACCAGCCGTTCACCTGTGCGGCCGGACGCGGGATCTGGGGCTTCCCGAAGTTCGTCACCGACATCGGGATCGATGAGGGCGTCCGCCGGGACACCGCGACCCTCATCGTCGACGGTGCGCTCGCCGTGCGGCTGTCGATCGCGCACGGGGTGCCGACACGGGTGCCGGACACGAACCTCGACGCGTACTCGTGGTCCGACGGTGTGCTGCGCTGCACCCCGTGGCGTCTCGACGGGGAGGGATCCCGATCCCGGCCGGGTGGGGTCCGGGTCGAACTCGGGACGGGTCTCATCGCCGATGAGCTGCGGGTGCTCGGGTTCCCGCGTCGGGCGATCATGTCGGGGACGATGCGTCGGGTGCGCATGACCTTCGGCGACGCGCACGTCGTGGACCTCGGCGCACCCGGGCCGGCCTCGGTGCCGGCGTGACCTTCCGGGGCTCGGTCGCCCTCGTCACGGGTGCGGGCAGTGGCATCGGGCTGCTCGCCGCCCAACGGCTCGCCGCCCAGGGCGCACGGGTCGCAGCGCTGGATCTCACGGCCGAGTCCCTCGAGGCCGCGCAGCGCCACTCCCCGAACGTGTCCGCGTTCGCGGCCGACGTGACCGACCCGGACGCGCTCGGCGACGCGATGGCGCGGATCGTCGCCGAGGTCGGGCCGATCGACCGCCTCGTGCACGCGGCCGGCATCTGCCTCCCCGGCCGCCTCGTCGAGCAACCGGTCGAGGACGTGGCCCGGGTGATGGAGGTCAACTACGTCGGGACGGTGCGCTCCGTGACCGCGGTGGTCGGTGGGATGGTCGAGCGCAGCCGCGGCGACATCGTGCTCCTCGCCTCCATGGCGGGCTGGGTGCCCTCGTTCCGGCTCGGCGCGTACGACGCATCGAAGTTCGCCGTGGTCGCCTACGGCGAGGTTCTCGCCCACGAACTCGAGGGCACCGGGGTCCGCACGGTGGTGGTGTGCCCGCCGCCGGTCGCCACCCCGATGGTCGACGCGATCAACGCGGCCGACCCGATGGCGCTCGGCGGGCAGCCCGCCATCCGAGCGGCCGAGGTGCTCGACGCGGCCGAGCGCGCCCTCGAACGGGGCGAGATCTTCGCCTTCCCGGGGCGGATCACCCGGTCCGCGGTGCGGGTCCGGCGCCTCGCCCCGGGCCTGCTCTGGAAGCGGATGGACCGCATCGAGCGCGGCCCCCGTCGCCAGCCGCGCCACGGGGCCCCGCCGGCCTGAACCCCGGCTCCGCTGCGGGCCGGAGGCCCGTGAATGCCCCGGGACACTGCCAACACCGGACTACCCTCGACGCTCACACCACAGGAGCAACGCCCGGTCGCGCGGGCGAGAGGGACCGACCCGTGAGCGCCATCGCCGACGTCACCGCCCGCGAGATCCTCGACTCCCGGGGCAACCCGACGGTCGAGGTCGAGGTGGAGCTGTTGTCGGGGGCCCGGGGTCGGGCCGCGGTGCCCAGCGGGGCCAGCACCGGCGCCCACGAGGCGGCCGAGCTCCGGGACGGCGACGAGCGGTACCTGGGCAAGGGCGTGCGCCGCGCGGTCGAGCACGTCGAGCAGGAGATCGGGGACGCCCTCCTCGGGCTCGACGCCCTCGACCAGCGGGTGATCGACACCACCCTCATCGATCTCGACGGTTCCGACAACAAGAGCCGCCTCGGCGCGAACGCGATCCTCGGGGTGTCCCTCGCCGTGGCCAAGTCCGCGGCCGATGAGTGCGACCTCCCCCTGTTCCGGTACGTCGGCGGGACGAACGCCCGGGTCCTGCCCGTCCCGATGATGAACGTGCTCAACGGCGGCGCCCACGCCGACTCGAACGTCGACCTCCAGGAGTTCATGCTCATGCCCGTCGGCGCGGCCTCCTTCCGCGAGGGTCTGCGCTGGGGCACCGAGACGTACCACGCGCTCCGGAAGTTGCTGCAGGAGCGCTCGTTGGCCACCGCACTCGGCGACGAGGGTGGCTTCGCCCCGAACCTCCCCTCCAACGAGGAGGCGGTGAAGTTGTTGGTCGAGGCCATCGAGCGGGCCGGATACACGCCGGGCGACGAGATCGCCCTGGCGCTGGACGCGGCGTCGAGCGAGTTCCACGAGGGCGGTCGGTACGTGCTCGCCGGGGAGGGGACCGAGTACTCATCGGCCGAGTTCGCCGGCTACCTCGGCGACCTGTGCGCCCGGTACCCGATCGTCTCCATCGAGGACGGCATGGCCGAGGACGACTGGGACGGGTGGTCCGCCCTCACCGCCACGGTGGGGGACCGGGTCCAGCTCGTCGGGGACGACCTGTTCGTCACGAACGTCGAGCGCCTCGCCCGGGGGATCGACCTCGGCGTGGCGAACTCCATCCTCATCAAGGTGAACCAGATCGGCACGCTCACCGAGACGCTCGACGCGATCGAGATGGCCACGGCTTCCTCCTACACCTCCGTCATGTCGCACCGCAGCGGCGAGACCGAGGACACCACGATCGCCGATCTGGCGGTGGCAACGAACTGCGGTCAGATCAAGACGGGTGCGCCCGCCCGATCCGATCGCGTCGCGAAGTACAACCAACTGCTGCGCATCGAGGACGCGCTCGAGGATGCCGCGACCTATCGCGGCATCGCCGCGTTGGCCCGGGGGCTCGGCGGGCGCCGCGCATGAGTGGTCGGACCCGTGCCTCCGGTGGGTCGACGGCCCGCAGGCCGGCGCCCCGGCGCCCGCGTCCGAGCGGTGAACGCGTGGAGCCCGCGCCGCGCTGGGTGCGGTACACGATCTTCGGGGTCGTCGGTGCCGTGGTCCTCGCCGTGGTCGCCTACTTCTTCCCGGTCCGCACCTACCTCGAGCAGCGTCGGCGCGTCGCGGTGGCCGAGCAGCGTCTGCGACTCCTCGACGAGCAGACCCGCGAGGTCCGCGCCGAGCGCCGGGCGATCGAGGACCCGGACGAGGTGATCCGCATCGCGCGCGATCGGTTCGGCATGGTGAAGCCGGGCGAGCAGCCCTGGGCCGTGGTGCCCGAGTCGTCGGCCACGACCTCGACGACCGCGCCCGCCCGCTGACCGGCGACCCTTCCGTACACTCACCCGGGTGAGCCCCCGTCCCGCCACCGTGCGCGTCCCCGACCCGGTCCCGGCGACCCCGGCGGACGTCGACGCGGTCCTCGAACGGCTCGGCCGGTCCCCGCAGGCCGACTTCGAGGTGGTCGTGCGCACCCCCGAGGGCGCGCCGGTGGTGCTGCGCAACGCACCCCTTCTGCGGGACGGCACCCCGATGCCGACCCGGTACTGGCTCGTGGACCCCGAACTCAACCGGCTCGTCGGTGCGGTGGAGGCCGAGGGCGGGGTGCGGGCGGCCGACGCCGCGATCCCGCCCGAGGCGATCGCGGCGACGCATGCTGCGTACGCCGCCGAACGGGACGCCGCGCTCCCGCCCGGCCACTCGGGTCCGCGCCCGAGCGGCGGTGTCGGCGGGACCCGGCGCGGGGTGAAGTGCCTGCACGCCCACTACGCGAACCTGCTGGCGGGCGCCGACGATCCGGTCGGGGCCTGGACCGAGGTCGCCATCGCCGCACTCGATCCGCACCCGTCCGAGGAGCACCCATGATCCGTTGCGCCGCCGTCGACCTCGGGACGAACTCGACCCGGTTGCTCGTGGCCGACGTGGAGGTGCCTCCGGGTGGAGGTGCGGCCGATGCCCGCGTCGTCACGGTCGAACGTCTCATGCGGATCACCCGCCTCGGCGAGGGGGTCGACGCGAACCGTCGTCTCGCCCCGGCGGCGATCGAACGGGTCGCCGCGGTGCTGCGGGAGTACCGCGGGGTCATCGAGCGACTCGGTGCGACGACCGTGCGCGCGACGGCGACGAGCGCCGCCCGCGACGCGCGCAACCGCGAGGAGTTCACCGACGCGGTGCGCGCCGCGCTCGGGGTGGCGCCCGACATCATCCCGGGGGAGGAGGAGGCCGCGCTCTCGTTCCTCGGCGCGACCGCCGGGCTCGACGCGCCCGCTCCGATCCTCGTGGTCGACATCGGCGGCGGGTCCACCGAGTTCGTCCTCGGGACGACCGAGCCCGAGGGCCTCGTCTCGATCGACGTCGGCTGCGTGCGCAACACCGAGACGTACCTGCACTCCGACCCGCCGACGCCCGACGAACTGTCGGATGCGGTCGTCGCGATGCGTGACCACCTCATCGACGTGGCCCGCGTCGTCCCCGGGGTGCGGGATGCGGCGACCCTCGTCGGGCTCGCCGGCACCGTGGCCGCGGTGGCCTCGATCGACCAGGGCCTCGACGTCTACGACCGGGATCGGATCCACGGGTACCGGATCACCAAGCGGGCGGCCGAGCAGGTGTTCCGCGACCTCGCCACGGAGTCCCTCGCCGACCGGCGACTCGAGCCGGGCCTCGAACCCGAGCGGGCCGAGGTGATCGTGGGCGGGTGCGTGGTGCTCGTCTCGGTATTGCGGACCTTCGAGTACGACGAGGTGCTCGTGTCCGAGTCGGACATCCTCGACGGCATCGTGCGCACCCTCGCCGCCGGCTGACCCACGGCTGGCCCGGCGCGGGGCCGTCCGCGTACGGTTCGGCCCATGGCCGGCGTGAGCACGTACCTCAACTTCATGGGCGACACGTTCGAGGCGTTCGAGTTCTACCGTGACGTCTTCGGCACCGAGTACCGCGGTCCGGTGCTGCGCAACCGCGATGTGCCGGGCATGCCCGACACGATGTCCGAGTCCGACCTCGACGGCATCATGCACATCGAGCTCCCGATCCTCGGCGGGCACGTCATCATGGCGACGGACATGCTCGAGTCGATGGGCCACGAGCTCAGGATCGGCAACAACGTCACGATCAACCTCGAGCCCGACACCCGCGAGGAGACCGAGCGCCTGTTCGCGCGGCTCTCGGAGGGGTCGACCGAGATGGCGCCGCTGCACGACGAGTTCTGGGGCTACTGGGGCGTGTGCCTCGATCGGTTCGGCATCCGCTGGATGTTCAACGGACCGGCCGCCACCCCGACCGCCTGACCGGCGTCGCTACCATCCGGGCGATGAGCATCCCCGAACGCCTCCTGCTCGGTCCCGGTCCGTCGAACGCGTACCCCGAGGTGCTCGCCGCGCTCGGTCGTCCGCTGCTCGGTCACCTCGACCCCGAGTTCCTGACCATCCTCGACGAGACGAGTGACCGCCTGCGCGCGGTGTTCCGGACCACCAACGCGCTCACGCTGCCGCTCTCCGGCACGGGCTCGGCGGGTATGGAGGCCTGCTTCGTGAACCTCGTCGAACCGGGCGACACGGTCATCGTCGGGGTCAACGGCGTGTTCGGCGAGCGCATGTGCGAGGTCGCCCGCCGCTGCGGGGCCGAGGTGATCCGGGTCGAGGCCGCCTGGGGTGAGCCCGTCGACCCGCAGGCCCTCCTGGATGCGCACGCGGCGGCACCGCACGCCCGGCTCGTCGCGGTCGTGCACGCCGAGACCTCGACCGGCGTGCGCTCGGACGTCGCAGAGCTGGGTGCGCTCCGCGAGACGGACACGCTGCTGCTCGTCGACACCGTCACCGGCCTCGCCGGCATCCCGGTGGAGATCGACGCGTGGGGTGTGGACGCGTGCTACTCGGGGACCCAGAAGTGCCTCGGTGTCCCGCCGGGCCTCGCGCCGGTCACCTTCTCGGAGCGTGCGCTCGAGCGCATCCGATCCCGCGGGTCCGCGCCGCAGTCCTGGTACCTCGACCTCGGGCTCATCGGGGACTACGTGGGCGCGGCGCGCAAGTACCACCACACCGCGCCGATCTCGATGGTCGTCGCGCTCCACGCCGGGCTCGGGGTGCTGCTCGAGGAGGGACTCGAGGCCTCGTGGGACCGTCACGCGGCGGTCGGCGGACGGCTCCAGGCCGGACTCGAGGAGCTCGGGTTCACGCTGCTCGCGCGTGAGGGTCACCGCCTCCCGCAGCTCACCACCGCCCGGCTCCCGGAGGGTGCGGACGAGGCGGCCCTGCGACGCACGATGCTCGAGCGGTGGGGGATCGAGGTCGGCGGTGGCCTCGGTGCGTTCGCGGGGACCGCATGGCGCTTCGGCCTCATGGGGCACGGCGCCCGCGAGCGGTCGGTCACCGCCGTGCTCGGCGCGATCCGGGAGATGCAGGCCTCCGGCGAGATGCCGACCGGCTGAGGCGGCGCCGCCTCAGCCGGCGTCGACCGGGGCGCCCGGGGGTTCCGGCAGGCGCAGGAAGTGCTCCCGGTAGTGGCGGAGCTCGGCGATCGACTCACGGATGTCGTCGAGCGCCCGGTGGGTCTCGGCCTTGCCGGGCCGGGCCCGGAACACACCCGGGTTCCAGCGGCGGGCGAGTTCCTTGAGCGACGAGACGTCGATCGACCGGTAGTGGAGGTACTCCTCGAGCGCGTGCATCTGGACGTCGAGGAACCGCCGGTCGGCACCGATGGTGTTCCCGCAGAGCGGCGCGGTGCGCGGCGTGGGCACGTGGAGGCGCACGTAGTCGAGCGCCCGCGCCATCGCCTCGGGTCTCGTGACTCCCGAGGTCCGGATCTCGGTCAACAGCCCGGACCTCGTGTGCATGGTCGTCACGAACTCGTCCATCTCGGCCAACTCGGCGTCGCTCGCACCGATCACGATGTCGATGCCCTCGTCGAGCGGCTCGAGGTCCGAGTCGGTGACGATCACCGCGATCTCCACGATGACGTGGCGCCGGGTGTCGAGCCCGGTCATCTCGAGGTCGAGCCAGACGAGGCGGTTCGGGTCGGGCGGCGGCGCGGGGGTGACCATCAACGGCGAGCCTAGGACAGCGCGTCCCGGCGCATCGTCCGTGCACCGTCGGGCCCGGGCGCGCGTCGGGCCCGCGCCGCTAGCCTCCGCCGACGTGATGGGAGGGGCGAGGTGATCGGCCGACGACGCACCGAGATGGAGGGGCCGCGGGTGGCCCTCCGCTCGCTGCGCGACACCGATTTCGAGGCGTGGCGTGATGTCCGCAGTGCGAACCGCGAGTGGCTCGAGCCCTGGGAGCCGCTCCCGGAGTTCGGCACCCCGGATGCGCTCGCCGACCGCAGCGGCTTCCGGGCCCGGTGCCAGGCCTGGGATCGTCAACGGCAGTTCGACGCGGCCTACGGCTACGGCATCTTCCTCGGTGCGGCCCTCATCGGGGAGGTGAGCCTCGGCAGCGTGCAGCGCGGGCCGTTCCAGTCCGCCTACGTCGGGTACTGGATGGACGAGGCCCACGCAGGACGGGGTTACACGCCCGAGGCCGTCGTGCTCACGCTGCGCTACGGCTTCGAGCACCTTGCGCTGCACCGCATCGAGGCTGCCATCGTGCCGCGCAACACGGCGAGCCGTCGGGTGGCCGAGAAGCTCGGCATGCGCGACGAGGGCACATCCCGTGGCCTGCTGCAGATCCGCGGGGTCTTCGAGGACCACGTCCGCTACGCGATGCTCGCCGACGAGTGGACCCTGCGGAAGGCCGAGCTCGAGGCGGAGTTCCTGACCTGATCAGCCGACGGCCGAGAGCCCGAAGCTGCTCGTGAGCTCGGCGAACTCGGCCCGGGTCGGCTCGGTGCCCGAGACCTGGGTCGTGTAGATGCGGCTCACCGTGAGCAGCATCGAGGTCCGGAAGATGGTCCGGCCGACGCGGTAGGTGAAGTTCTTCGACGCGGCCGGTCCGAGGACCCCGGGCTCGTCCTGGGTCACGAAGGTCCCCTCGGAGGCGACCACGAGGGTGGCCGCCGCGGTGTTGAGCGCGGCGACGGGGTCGTTGGCGGCATCGGTCGGCGCGTCGGACGCGGTCACCGAGAACCGCAGACGCGCCCGCGGCGTGCTCGACACGATCGCGACCGTGCCGAGCGGGGAACGCTCCTCGACCCGCGACGGCTCCGTGGGGAACCGGGCGGTGAAGCCGTCACCCTCGTAGGTCGGACCGTGACCGTCGAGGTACCGAGACACCGCATCGCCGCCGAGTCGCTCGAAGATCCACAACCAGGCCAGGACCGCGATCACGAGCACGGCCGCGATCGAGACCGTCCAGATCGCGATCGTCGCCGCCCGGGAACGTGCCGGGGTGAGGACCGCGTCGAGGATCGGGTCGTCCGGCGTCCCGGGTGCGGTCGGGCCGCCGGTGGTGGTCACGGGCCGGGACCCTAGTGACGCCGATGGTCGGCGTGCGACCGAGGGCCTCAGCGACCGGTCGCCTGCGCGAACCAGGGCTGCCCGAAGGACCACACCTGATCGCCCAGCTCGTACGCGAGCGCGGTGTCGTGGTCCGCGGTGGCGTGTGCCCGCCGGAGGGTCGCCTTCGTGCGGACCGCGAGCTCGCGGGGCACCGCCGCGGCGCGGGTCGCATGCTCGAGCGCGCGCTCGAGCAACTCGGCGTCGGGCACGCACTCCCAAGCCAGCCCGATGCGGGCCGCGGCGGCGCCGTCGAGGCGGTTGCCGAACAGGTCGATCGCGGCCGCGGCCTGGGGGCCGACGGCCCGGTCGAGGAGCCAGGTGTGTCCGCCGCCCGGGTGGATGCCGATCTGCAGGAACCGTGCGTCGAACCGGGCCGACTCCCCGGCGATGCGCAGGTCGGCGGCCAGCGCGAGGTTGAAGCCGGCCCCGACCGCGGGACCGTTGACCGCGGCCACCGTCGGCAGCGGGGAGCGCAGCACCCGCAGGAAGCCCTCGTACACGCCGACGACCGACCCCGGCTCGCGCGCACCGCTGCCCATCGCGGCGAGGTCGCTGAGATCCGCGCCCGCGCAGAAGGCCTTGCCGGCCCCGGTGATGAGGAGCGCGCCGACGCCCTCGTCGGCCTCCGCCGCATCGATCGCGGCGACGATGCCGGCGACGAGCTCGTCGGAGAGCACGTTGCGACGCTCGGCGTCGTCGATGGTGATGATCTCGACGCGGCCGCGACGTTCGACGTGGACGGGCATATCAGGATCCTTCACGGTGGACGGCGGGGGAGTGGCGGAAGAACGTCTCGACGTCGCGTTGGTACCGGTACGACGGGTTGTTGTCCCCGATGACCCCCTCGAGGCGGAGGCTGCGGGCGAACGCGTTCACGGTGGCGGCGGTCGTGTACTGGTACTCGAACCCGGCCCGCCGGAACGCCCGCGTGTCGACGACCCGGCCGTAGCGGAGGAGGTCGAGCACCTCCGGCGGCAGGTCGATGACCCGTGCGATGCGCAGCGGTTCGACCGCCCAGTTGGTGAGCACGGGCGGGAGGGGCACCCGGCGCTTGCCGACGACCCGACAGACCTCGGACCACGGCATCGTGCCGCGGCCGGCCACGTTGAACACGCCGGGGACGTCGTTCTGGGTCGCGAACACCAGCGCACGGGTGATGTCGTCCTCGTGGACGAACTGCAGGCGCGGGTCGAACCCGGCGATCTCGGGGACGACGGGCAGGCGCAACGCCCGGGAGAACGGCGAGGAGATGTCGTCGCCGAGCACGTTGCAGAACCGCAGCTTGGTGACGATGACGTGGGGGTTGTCGACGGCGAAGTCGCGCACGAACGCCGAGGTCTCGAGGAGCGATCGCTCGACCTCGGTGCGGGGCGGGGTGGTGCGCTCCATGTCCTCGCGGAAGAAGTACGGGTCGCGCTTGCCCGCGCCGTAGATGAGCGTCGACGACTTCACGATGAGCTTGCGCACCGTGCTCCCCGCGGCGCCGGCCGCGGCGAGGAGGTTCATCGTGCCGATGACGTTGACCTCGTGCATCCGGCGCGAGCCGTGCTCGGTGGAGTCGACGAGGAGGTGGGTGTGCAGGATCGTGTCGACGCGGGTCGCCTTCACGATGCGCTGCAGGATCGAGTAGTCGGAGTCGGCCCGCACGAACTCGGTCCGCTCGAGCGGGAGGCGGGGCTCGTCGGTGTCGAGGCCGACGATCACCTCGACGTCGTCGAGGGTCTCGAGGGCCTGGGCGAGCCGGCTGCCCCAGAACGTGCCGAGTCCGGTGACGAGGATCCGCATCGCTACCACCAGGTGCTGCGGCGGGTGCGCAGCATGTCGTAGAGGGCGTCCTGGATCGTGGTCCGGATGTCCTCGGCGGCGTCCATGACCCGGGCCCGGGAGTAGCGCTCCTGATCGGGGTCCACGTCGAAGTGCATCGGCGGGAGCACACGGATGCGGAACTTGGCCGGGAGGTACGCCACGAGCCCGAGCGGACCCATCATGAGCATGTTCGCCGTGATGGGGAAGTACGGCACGCCGATGAGGCTCGCGAGACGACGGCTCTTGAACAGGATCGGCATCGACTCCTCGGCCCCGACGACCGCGATCGGGATGATCGGCACGCCGGCGCGCATCGCGATCTCGACGAACCCGCCGCGTCCGAAGCGCGCGAGCCGGTACCGGTCCTTGTAGAGCTTGCCGGTGCCCTTGGTGCCCTCGGGGAACACGAGCACGAGCTGCTGATCCTCCTTCAGCAGGCGGTACG